>MWVX01000316.1_pt1 | contig 14435 bp, 12 predicted proteins | sample 1047311 | NCBI WGS metagenome assembly MWVX01 (sample SAMN06349984, study PRJNA376086) | soil metagenome | isolation source: MtG-4 sample Antarctic (ecotone) soil | place: Antarctica | collected 2015-01-13 | reverse complement strand
ATGTAGTAATTACAGGCGTGGTGATTTCAAGCGTATTTGCCCGCTTGTTCCATGTAACTGCAATTTTTATTATAGCCGCAGGTTTATTTGAAGTTATGTTTGGACTGCCTTTTATTGAAACTTTATCAATCAGCATAGCTATCTCAATTATAATTACCCCTGTTGAATTAATAAGTTTAAGGGGAGTTGATAATCTTACTGTCCCACTTTCAACGCTTGGCTTACTTATGCTATTATTGTAATAAAGCCTTAAGAAGCTGTATGAAAATGATAACTCTTAGTTTTCGTAAAAAGCTTATTAATCCTTTGTTTGAAACTATAATTATTCTAAACGTTATTAGCTTCTCTTGTTAATGGATAGTGAAGTCTTTAAGATTAGGAACAGGTACTAAATTCAATAAAAAGTCTTGATCGGTTTGTACTGTTAACATAGCCTCCTATCTTTATAAGGACGAACAAAAATAACTGCTAAACTCAGGTTAGAAGACCGATTAACGTGGTAGTTAAATTAAAAAATGAAAGTATCAAATGAATATGAAAGTAAGAATCTTATTAACGATTGTTATGACAGGCCTTGCCGTTCAAACGAATGCACAGGCAAATACTTCTACGCGCAGTTCTGTTTTTAAAGATTACATAAACAGTCGTGCCCCACTTCATCAAAACCCTTATATAGAACTGCCTTTAGGTGCCATTAAGCCCCAGGGTTGGTTAAGAGAAATGTTGTTGTTGCGACAAAAAACAGGTTCTACCGGTAATTTAGATAAACTTTATCCTGTTGTAATGAACAACCGGAATGGCTGGTTAGGTGGTGACGGCGATCAATGGGAGCGCGGTCCCTACTGGATAGACGGTTTATTGCCCTTAGCTTATATCCTCGATGATAAGGAACTCATTGCTAAAGTAAAGCCGTGGGTGGAGTGGTCTTTAAACAGCCAGCAGCCGGATGGCTATTTTGGCCCATCAAAAGATTATGGTCCCGAGCGGGGAATGCAAAGAGATAATAGCCGCGACTGGTGGCCTAAAATGGTTATGCTAAAAATCCTAAAGCAATATTATTCAGCTACGCAAGATCAGCGGGTTATTAAATTGATGACGAATTATTTTAAATACCAGCTAAAAGAATTACCGAAGAATCCTCTGGATCGCTGGACATTCTGGGCAAGGTACAGAGGTGGGGATAACCTGATGATTATGTACTGGCTGTATAATATTACGGGAGACGCTACTCTGCTCGATTTAGGAGACCTCATTCACAAACAAACTTTTGATTTTACGGGAGCTTTTGCAAATACAGACATGCTTTCAAGATATGGTAGTATTCATTGTGTGAATCTTGCACAAGGGATGAAAGAACCTGTTATTTACTATCAACACCATCCTGAACAAAAATACCTCGATGCGACAGACAAGGGGTTTGCAGATATTAAAAAGTACAATGGTTTCCCAAACGGCATGTATGGAGGAGATGAAGGATTACACGGAAATAAACCAACCCAGGGATCTGAATTATGCTCTGCGGTAGAAATGATGTTTACGCTTGAAAGCCTTCTTCCCATTACCGGTAAAGTTTCTTATGCTGATCATCTCGAAAAAATTGCCTTTAATGCACTACCTGCACAATCAACCGACGACTATTTAAACAGGCAATATTTTCAGCAGGCCAACCAGGTAATGCTAACTCGCAGGGTCAAAAATTTTGTTGATGATCATGGTGGTACTGATGTTTGCTATGGACTGTTAACGGGGTATCCCTGCTGTACCGCCAACATGCACCAGGGTTGGCCCAAGTTCACTCAAAATCTGTGGTATGCTACACCCGACAAAGGCTTAGCTGCCTTAGTGTATGCTCCTAACAATGTAAAAGCTTTTGTAGCTGATGGAACAGAAGTTACGATAAAGGAAGAAACCGGTTATCCCTTTGAAGAGTCAATCAGGTTTACCTTTACAACTGATAAAAAGATCAAATCTGTTTCTTTCCCGTTTCATCTTCGTGTTCCTGAATGGTGTAAAAATGCAGTGATAAAAATTAATGGTGCTGTTCATGAGCAATCAAAAGGTGGCTCCATCGCAATCATCAACAAGGAATGGAAATCAGGCGATGTTATAGAATTGCAGTTGCCTATGCACATCTTCAAAACCAACTGGTACGAAAACTCAATAGCGGTTGAGCGCGGGCCTATCACGTATGCCTTGAAAATTGCAGAAGATTGGAAGCAGGTTAAGAATGAAAAAGATCCAATTGAATATGGTGATACTTATTATGAGGTATTCCCAAAATCTCCGTGGAATTATGGTCTCATGCAGGTACCGACAAATAAATTTGAAGAAGCGTTTGAAATAAATGCAAAAGGAAAAGCCTCAAATTATCCCTGGAATGCTGAGAATGCTCCAATCGAAATCAAAACGAAAGCAAAACAGATCCCTTCATGGGGTTTATACAACGACATGGCAGGCCCCATTCCTTACAGCACAATCTCTGCTTTAGAAACTGCAAAAGAAGCGGAAGAAATCACACTGATACCTTACGGTTGCACAAATTTGCGCATTTCGCAATTTCCCGTGATAAGGCGTTAGAAAGAAATGAGCTGGGAATTAAGATTGCTGAGAATTGCAGAAATAAAAGGCGCTTGTTTATCATACCTGCTGTTAGTTTTAATAAAGCTGCTGTTCAAACTACAGGATATTAAATGAGTTATAGCGACAAAAATTTAAGTATGTGAGGACAATTAGTAAAGAGGAAAGTTTCAAAGCATACTGGGCTTGTAATACACACAATGAAATAATGCGTATGAAAACATGTTCGAATTATACTATTCTATTGCTCTGCGCAATGCTGTTTCAAACCCATTCAATAGCTCAGAAAAACACTTCTCTTCAAAAAAGAACAGCCCGCCCAAATATTATTCTTATAATGGCTGATGATTTAGGCTATTCGGATCTCGGTTGTTATGGTGGAGAAATTGCAACTCCCAATCTCGATTATCTTGCTAACAATGGACTGCGATTTAGCAGGTTTTACAACACATCCCGTTGCTGTCCAACAAGGGCTTCTTTATTAACAGGAATATACAATCACCGGGCAGGTATAGGCGAAATGACAACAGATAAAAACCAGGCCGGATATAGAGGTTTCATTACAAGGAATACTGTTACACTGGCAGAGGTATTAAAAGAGGCAGGGTATCATACAGGCATGGTAGGAAAATGGCATGTTTCAAATACCCTGGAACAAAAAGATAAAAAAGCACAATTAGACTGGTTAAATCACCATGCTGAGTATCCGCTCTTTTCGCCCGCCGATCAATATCCTACAAGCAGGGGTTTTGAGAAATATTATGGTAACATTTGGGGTGTGGTTGATTTTTTTGATCCATTTAGCCTTGTTAACGGTACAAAGCCGGTAACCAAAGTTCCTTCCAATTATTATCATACTGATGCCATTAGTGATACAGCCGTATCATATATCAAACAATTCAGTAAAGCAGATAAACCCTTCTTTCTATACGTGGCTGAAACAGCGCCGCATTGGCCTCTTCATGCACTACCAGAAGATATTAAAAAGTACGAGGACACCTATAAAGTTGGTTGGGATGCGATCCGCGAAGGCCGCTATAAAAAAATGGCTCGACTAGGTTTGGTTGATTCCTCTAAGGCACCGCTTTCTCCCCGCTGGCAAAGTGATATGAAGTGGGACAGCAATCCGGATAAGGAGTGGGATGCCAGGGCTATGGCAGTACATGCAGCCATGGTTGACCGCATGGATCAAGGTATAGGTAGAATAATTAAAGCCTTAAAAGAGACAGCGGAGTTAGAAAATACGCTCATCCTTTTTCTGAGCGACAATGGAGCAAGCCCTGAAGTTGCGGCACAATATGGGCCTGGCTTTGATCGTCCCGGCGAAACGAGGAACGGAGAAAAGATAGCCTACCCTGTAAAAAAAGATGTGTTGCCCGGAGCACAAACATCATTTGCCTCCATTGGGCCACGTTGGGCAAATGTTTCGAATACTCCCTACCAATTCGCTAAGGCGGAGTCTTATGAAGGTGGTGTTCGTACACCGCTTGTAGCTTTTTGGCCTAAAGGCATTACGGTAGAAAAAGGTAGTATTTCCGAAAGAACAGGCCATGTGATGGATTTTATGGCAACTTTTATAGAGTTGGCAAATACGAAGTATCCCACATCGTTCAAAGGAAATACAATTAAACCATTGCAGGGATTAAGCTTAAGAAATGCCTTTGTTAGTAAAAATGCGCAAGGCCATCAAGTCCTTTTTAATGAACACTTCGGGGCTAAGTATATACAAAATGAAGAATGGAAACTGGTAGCCCGGAACAAGGAATCGTGGAAATTGTACAGAATAAGTAACGATGAGACAGAAATGAATGATTTGTCAAAACAGTATCCTGATATTGTACAACAGATGGATAAAATGTGGCAGGACTGGGCTAAGCAAAATGATGTTCTGCCAAAGCCAGGTTCTTAATAACTGCTTTTTATCATTCAATCGATGGGTACTAAGAATAAGATCCCACTCAAAAATCATCAATAAAATTTAGTCATTTGAATATCTGCTGTTTCCTCAAATAAATCAATTAAAATCTGAAATGGAAAAAACAAGCACAGTAGTTTTCTTGAAGTACGCTGTTTTATTTGCAGTAAACAGGTAAAGAATCCATAGAAATGAAATGGGGCTGAATTAGACTACGATAAGGATGTAAAAAATAATAAATGATAAAAAACAAACTACTACTTGTTCTTCTTTTTCTTGGTACAGTTGCTTGTACCATTGCACAAACAAAAACATTTACCAATCCTTTATTGCCGGCAGGTGCAGATCCCTATAGCTTTTATAAAGATGGATATTATTACTACACACATACCACAGGAAGCAGGTTGGTTATCTGGAAGACAAAAAATCTGGCGGAATTAAAAACAGCGGAAAGCAAAACTATTTTTGTTCCACCTGCGGGTACGGCTTATTCAAAGGACTTATGGGCGCCGGAGATTCATTTTATCCAGGGTAAATGGTATACGTATTTTGCGGCCGATGATAGCAGCAACAATACGCATCGCATGTATGTTCTGGAGAATGCTTCTAATGACCCCATGAAAGGTGACTGGATATTTAAAGGAAAAGTATCGGATTCATCAGATAAATGGGCAATTGATGGAGACGTATTTGAACATAAGGGACAGTTATACATGATTTGGTCGGGTTGGGAAGGAGATATAAACTTTCAACAGGATATTTACATTGCTAAAATGAACAACCCATGGACGATAGAAGGCAACAGGGTAAGAATTTCGGGACCCGCCTATGATTGGGAAAAGAATGGCGACTTAAAAGGCAACCCATCTCACGTGGATGTAAACGAAGGGCCACAGATATTGAAACATAAAAACAAGCTATTTATCATTTACTCCGCCAGTGGTTGCTGGACTGACTTTTATGCCCTCGGTATGCTCACGGCTACAAGTGAAGATAATCTGCTTGATTCGGCATCATGGTTAAAAAGTCCTGCTCCTGTATTAAAGCAATCTCCTGAAAATGACGTTTATGCTCCCGGCCATAATTCTTTCTTTAAATCTCCCGACGGTAAAGAAGATTGGATACTTTATCATGCCAATGCAGCACCCGGGCAGGGGTGTGGCCGTAACCGTTCGCCAAGAGCACAAAAGTTTACATGGAACAAAGATGGAACGCCCCATTTTGGTGAGCCTATAAAAACAAATGTTGCAATGCCTATTCCATCAGAAGATCAGCCGACAAGAAGAGCAACAAGATTAAAAAATAAACGTAAAACCAGGCATTATCAACAGTAGAGATATGGCAAGCGGCTTTTTCTGTTTTGTATCAGCAGTTTCAGCTTATGCTCAAAATTTATCAGATAAGAACAGCAACAGTTACTTCCGCCAATCGCGTTTTTTAGGTTGGTCTCCAGATACTGAAGGAGCAATATTTAAGCACGCAGAATAGATTGAGTGTTATAAATTGGTCTATTTAGATTTCGTATTTTCTATGTCTTAGCATTCTCTAAATTGGTCACATAACTTCCATTTACCTCTTATTGGTTTAGATGTATATAATTTATTTTCTGCAATAAGAATTGCCGGTGATAAATATATTTTGCATCAAAGCTTTCCTCGAACACTTTATGATGCTGTCCTTTTTCAAGTTGTCTATTTGTCAGCCCTTCTTTAAATTGTAACAAAATACTGTTTGCGCCCCTCTCTTTTAAATGCCTAATGATTTCATAGGCAATAAACCTCATTCCATTTGCCATTATCTTACTTAAATCGTATGCTTCATTGGGAAAGAATAAAATGCAGTGTACATGATTAGGCATGATGACATAAGAGGTCATCTTTATGGAATATTCATCTTTAGGAACGGTAACCAGTTATAAAAAAATTCATAGCCATCCACTATTTCAAACAAGGGTAACCAGTGCCGACAGGTAAAAGTGATATAATACAAGGATGGCTGATTGCTATGAGAGGTGTTGGTAGGCATATTGTAATTTAGGCAATCTCTCAAAGTGTAGCATTGCCGGTTCCCTGCTTACTCAGATAGCTCTGTGAGGAGAACCTGCAAGGACAACAATAAACCCTTCAACATGAATAACTGCAGAAATTTATACCTCCGTGTACAAGGTTTGATAAAAACAGCAGAAGAGCAGTTATATTATACTGCACAACGCCGCACCCCATCCGGTTTACCTTATGTAGAAGCAGTCGAACAAAACATTCATAAACAGTATTGGTATTAAACTGCCTTATAGGCAAAGAGGATAATCTTCTTTATTCAAAAAAAATTTTTGCAGATATGTTTACAGGGTTGGCTTAAGGTATAAGTTTTTTAGAGATAACATTGGCACCAACTACAGTAAAACTTCTGATCGGGACTTGAACAATAAGATGGTATTTATCCAACTGTAGCTTTAGGGATAAGAATAGGATTAAGGACGAGCTGATTTCTATGCTATTTATGTTACGTATGGCACTATAAGTATTGCATTATAAGTATTGCATTTGTACCTTGAGACCCTGCTTGATTATTTCATATTTGTTCGTCACTACTAATACTTAATTACAACTTTTGCATTACCTCACCTTAGCGGTAAATCTGCCTCTGCTAATTGATACAGGAGCATTTAAAGAATTCTCGGCTGTGCCACTAAATGTGCCTGTTACTATTCTGGTAACAGGATCATAACTCGATATTTCAAATCTAGTGCTTACCCCTATAGTCCTTGATTCTGCAATATATAAATAAACGGGATTTGCTCTATTACTTGCATCTGTAACATAAAGGGTAGTACCAATTATGGGTAACCCTGTGTTGTATGTTCCGGGTTGTATCTTACCTTCCGGAAAGTATACCTGGAAATTTAATACAGTGTCTTTCGTTGAAGTAATTCCAACAAAAACAAGCAGGTAACCTACTCCTGCTTGTGTCGAATCATATACATCATAAAAAGAACCTTTAAAATGTTTAGTTCCGTCAAAAAATTGCCAGGCCGCAGTGGGATCTATTCCTGTCTCTGCACTATACTCTTTATGGCAAGAAGTAATCAGGATAAGCGCAATAAAAAGTGCAACAATATTTTTAAGTATTCTCATATAATAACAGAAAGGTTTTTAATAAAATTAATGTAAGAGGATTTATATAGTGGCATTATAAAAGACGTAAGTTATTGTACTTTGGTTGCAAAAAAATTTATGCCGGGTAGTGGGACAAAATGAGACCTTTTAAAAGGTTAATGGGATGAGCAGGAGACTTTGGCAGTACGAAAAGTTCATTTAGTAAAATACTACATCAATAAGTTAGTAAAAGTAAAATATTTGGCAAAGGGGTATTAGTAAAGGTTGTGTTAGCATTAATCTGGAGGATAGAGTTTTTCATTGAAGCTCGGTCTTCCTGGTATGGCTTGTGTGTTGGTATGAGACCCTGCGATGAAGGCGGGTTGCTGCTAGATACAAGGCTTTTAAGGATCGGCAGAACTGGAAGGAACATCTTCGCAGAAGGGACTATTGACGAAAAACATTTTCTATCCAAAGCTCGCCAGATGATTCCCTTTCTCTTATTTACATTGCTTACTATACTCACTTCAATAGTTTTCATACCCACCCAGTTCACAACACTTTTTGAATCTTCACATGCACCATTTTTATCGCCTAATTTCTTCCTTAATGCAAACCGGGTATAATACATATTTATACTCTGGTCCAGTTCAACCGATTTATCGTAATCAGCAAGAGCACCGCCGTTCGCCGCCTTCAGAGCCATGTGCTTACATTGTAGCGGACTCAAGTTTTCATATTCCATTCTATAAGAAAAAACTTACTTCCCCCCTCCCCCACCATATAACTGGTTAAACAACAATTTAAAAGTACCATGTGCCTGGCCTCTAAAAGTTATTTCAGGCCCAAAAGCTACGAGCTTGCCCGCACCTACGGGGGCTTCAAATGCTGCTACCCCGTCCTGGAGATATGCTTGTCCCCAGGCCCATCCGCTTCTTAAAGGTTTAGGGGTTTCAAACCAAGCAATAGGTTTAACATCACCACTGGCAATAGCACCGGGGGCGGGTTTAAACACCGGGCTTGCATCAAAGTAAACATCTGTTTTTGAACGCATGCCGTAAGCAGCCGCACGGGTTGTATCAATAGTAACCCGCATGATACTTCCCGGGATGTAAAACTTTTCTCCCGGTAGTGTTCTTTCCTGGCCGTTGTTCATTTCAACCAAAGCATTACGAACAGGCAAGCCTATATGATAAGCAAGATTGGTACTAGAACCAATGGCAACAATAGTTCCGCCATCCTGCATAAATCTTTTAAGTTTAGGTATGGAAGTATCAGGCGAAATTCTTCCAAGGCTGTTCCTGAATTCTGCCGGAATATCTTCAGGTTTAGGCTGCGAATTACCCCTGTTTGCACTGCCTGTAGTTCGCACTGCCGGGATAGCGCCACCAACAAATACAATTACATCATAGCTTTTTCGAAGATCAGCGGTATCTATTTCTTTTGCATAAATAACATTAAACCGAAAGTGATATTGCTCCATTATCCACCGCAACCATCCTGAAGGGATAGAACCTCCATAAGCATCCCATAAAGCAATACGCATGGCCTCAACTTTAGTTGTGCCGGCAGGTCGTGTTTTTAAACCTGTTACTTTCAATCCAAGGTCTTGCGCATACTTTGCCACAAGCGATCTTGTTTTAGCGTTTGCAGGAACATAGAAAGAACCTGGCGCATAAACACTTTGTTTTGTTGCAGGCAAACGGTACACATCTATGCCTTGTTTAACCAGGTCGTTTACTGCTATAAAAGAATTATTGGAAGCGGCACTTAGTACATAGCCGCCGGCAGACGCCGTGCTCATTTGCCCTATCAGGGATTGCAAGTTTCCATAAGCAAGCTTTTGAAAAGGCCCCTCGAAGTTAGTAAGTACCCTATCGAACTGAACGCCCATATTGTACGCGAGTGTCCATCCTGCAGCATCATAAGGAGGTATTGGCGGACCACCGGCATATTGAAAATCGTTAGGGTGATCCTGCGGCTCAAACATATCTATTACATGCGGACGAAAGGCCTGGTCAGTTTTTACAATGTAAGAACCTGAAGGATAAGTTTTTCCTGCAACGGTAAAATCAGCAGTGGCTTTATGAATTGCTATACCTGAATAAATAAGGGCATTTATAAACTTAACAGCCGTAGCAAAATCTGGCTGACCGGCAGGTATAATATAACCCCGTGCGTCGCGGAGTGATGAATCTTTATAAACAATGTTGAAATATTTTGTTGGAATAGTATCTCTTTCAGCAGTTGTTCTTTCACCTTCCGTTTGCCTTGCCGCGGTCTTTTGATCTTTCTTATAAGCATTGCTGATAGAATCAGCATAGCGGGGAGAAAGTGTCCAGTTATCCCTGTTGCCTTTCTCTATAGAATTTCTTCCCATTTTATAGATGCCGTACAAAAGGTCGTGCTTTTGATTAACAGCATAATTAAGCACGGCATAATTAAGGGAAACTGAATAATCAATAGACTGCCTAAAGTGCCATTGTTGTGGAGCAACAGGGTTTGGTGTAGCGCCATTAGGGATAAGACGTGAAGGAACAAGCGGTATTGCAGCAGGTGTGGGGCTGCCAATAATTTCGGTAAGCAAACCAACCATGTTATGAAAGTAACCGGTAGTGCGTAAACCGCCATTCCACCATGTTGAGTAATTAGAACCGGCTCTTTGTGTATAGCCGGGTTTGCCTTCCAGGTTGAGCCTGTTGTTCATAGCTGCACCTACGGCATCTATGCTTGTTACCAGCAACGGATCGAAAGCATAATTGAAAGGATCGCGGTATGGAGGACCTGCCACTACAGAACCCGCAGGACCTGCCTGGTGATGATTGTAAATGATCTGTGGCATCCATTCTATATATTGCTGCCGGCTGATGTTCTGCGTTTCTTTCATGTTCATCATAAAGAAATCGCGGTTATTATCGTGCCCTATGTATTTTTCGTACAAACGGGGAATATTTGTCTTGCGCTTTTCAACATCACTGTCCCTCATATACCAGTTGGAGACAAGCTCCTGTCCGTCGGGGTTGGCATGTGTAAAGAGAATGATGGCCTGGTCGAGTATCCTTAATGTTTCAGCGTCGGTGCGGCTAACTAACTGGTAAATAGTTTCAATAAGCTGATGTGCGCCTACTACCTCTGTTGCATGCAAACCTCCGTCTATCCAAACAATGGCTTTGCCCTCATTTGCCGAAACATGCGCCTGTTCATCTGTTATATCTTCGGCACGTGCAAGCTTTTGCGAGATCTGTTTATAGCGATCTAAATTCTTGGTGTTTGCAGCCGAAGAAACAATAAGCATGTATTGGTGCCTGCCTTCTTCTGTAAGGCCTATATCTACCAACTTAGTTCTGTCAGATGCAGCAGCAAGTTTTTTAAAATAGGCTTCAGTCTGTGTATAGTTAGCGAGCTGGTAATCGTCGCCTATATTAAAACCAAAATGTTCTTTGGGCGAAGGGATGGTTTGTGCAGAACAAAAAATAGTATTAAGCAGCGTAATGGTAAGAGCAATTAAACTTTTGCAAAGCATATTGAAAGCTTCTTTTTATATTTTATTAATGAAATTGAATTTGGTTATACTCGTTTGTTTTAATAAGGTTATTAAAAAAGGCGCTTCTACCTTACGTATTCTATGGCATTTTTTTCTTCCGGCTAATGCTTAAGCTGCAAATACTTCAATTAATTAGACTTTAGTTTAGTCAGCTCTTTAATCAGGTTCACTTCCTCCTGTTTATAAGGAGATCCGTCTTTACGGAAGATATCATGAAACCACAGATCAGGTTCTGCGGTATATTTTTTAGTCCAGCTATCCCAGGGAAATATAGTTTGAGATTTACCGCTCACAAAGCCCCAGTTGATGGCAGCGACGTTATATTTCTTTGCCAACGGCAACGAGCCTTCAAAAGTGCTTCCATTACCCCGCGACATATATTCAGTGCATAGAATAGGCCTGTTATAACGTTGGAGCCATTTTATACGCTTTTCAAATTCTTCACCTTTATCGTAATTATGAAAAGAAATGATATCAGATTGCTCCAGCATTACTTTTTCAATAGGCCTCAAACTATCATCCCTGCTCCAATTACCCACCCATACCCCGGCAGTAAGCGGCTGAGAAGAATTGGCAGAGCGTGCCCACACAAACACTTTTTGTAAAAGAGCGTGCACCAATTCTATTTTATTATACGGTTCAAAACGATTATAGCTGCTGTTGTTTGTATTGTCTGGTTCGTTCCAGACATCCCAACCCAATACTCGTTGGTCTTTTGCAAAATGTGATACAATACCTGTTACATACTGTCTTAACCGAAGATATTGGGTTGTATCTTTTAATGCATCTGCACCCGGGCTTTGTACCCAGCCCGAATTATGTAAGAACGGCGCGGGTTCATGTTGTTTCCCTGTATGTGGAAAGGGATCCCAACAGGAATCAAATAACACAAGCAAGGGTTTGATGTTGAAACGTTTTGCGATCTGCAAAAAAGTTTCAATGCGTTTAATAAATCCTTTTGGGTCTTGTTTGTATGCGAGGTCATGTAGAAAAATTCTCATCGTATTCATACCAAGAGAAGCTGCCCATTTAAATTCTTTAGCAATGGTTGCTGTATCAAAAGTTTCCGCCTGCCACATTTCCAATTCATTGATGGTATTCCATGGTAAGTAATTAGCGCCTACCAACCATCCTTGCTTTGCGTACCATGTATTAGCCTGCTGCGCAGTCCAAACCGTACGACCTTGCCCTATACTTTTTGGCTGTGCATCAACATTAGTTATAAACAGTAGATAAGCAAATGCTGCTATGAGTGTTTTATACAAATTTTTCATGCGAACAATTTAATAACTATTGTTTGTTCTGAGGAGAATTTTTATAATTATTACAAAGAAAATAGTGCCGTTTTGGTGGAGCAGCCCATTAAATTAAGGAGAACATGACAGATGATTTGCCGGAGTATTTTATAAAGATTCAGCGATTTTAATAAGTGCTCTTAAATCTTTATCGGCAATATTTTCATGTTCACCTTTATCGAATATAGTAAGTAGATAAACTGTTGATTGTGCCACATAAACATACGTTATTACCCGTGCACCCCCGCTTTTCCCTTTTTGTTTACTTTCGATAGCTAATCGTATTTTATAGCAGTTGTTTCCAAGTGAAGTGCCTGTATTAGGTTCTGTTTCAAGTACACGCGCAAGGTTTGCAAGTTCTTGTTTTAAAGAGCGGAACTTTTTAATTAGTTGTTTAGCTTCTTTTTTAAAATTCGGAATAGCTTCAACTTCATAGTTCATCTAAAAATTCTTTTAGCGGGGTAGCCCTCAGCTTACCTTGTTTTATGAGTTCAACTTCTTTCAGACCTTGCTTCAGGCTTTTTAGTACCGGATGTTGTTTAGTGTGGGATCTTTTTATTTTAGGCGGTTCCTGTATTTCAACATAGTCCCCGAAAGCAGCAAGCATCTCTTTTATAAATGGAAGCTTTCGTGGCTGCTTTACTTTCAGTATTAGTTGTTCCATAAAGAATTATTGTGTTGCTACAAAATTAAAGGTTATCTCTCATTTCCTTTCTCATTAAAAACTTTCATTCACAATTGCAGAGGATTGTTCTGTGCTGCTACCGCACATAGGATGCTTATGAACTTTGGCGCACGAGTGTCTTGAGGGACACCAAATTTTTTTAAGGTTAAAAAAATAAGAGATAATTCATCGGAACGAAGAAATTGAACATCCCTTGCATCAGCCCCCATACGCCTCCCAGAATCATTTATCTTTAATGCAAAGTAAATATTTATGAAAAAGTTATTTTGCGTTCTACTTATTACATCAACTTACAATCTTTCTATGGCACAACAAAAGACGATCGGGCAGGTAATTTCTCTTGACCCTGTGTTTAATACTTTAGTTGATAAAGATGCGAAAATTGAAGTGCTTGCAGATGGCTTTAAATGGAGTGAAGGACCGGTTTGGGTAACAGATGGAAAGTACCTTCTGTTCTCGGATGTTAAACAGAATACTATTTTTAGATGGAAGGAAGGCGAAGGCACCTCTTCATTTTTAAAACCATCAGGTTATACAGGACGAATGCCGTACAGTGATGAGCCTGGAAGTAACGGCTTAATTCTTAACCGGCAGGGTGAGTTGGTTGCATGTGAGCATGGTGACAGGAGAGTATCTTCTATGCCTTTAAAAAATGGCGGAAAGAGAACTCTGGCAGATAATTACCAGGGCAAGCCTTTTAACAGTCCTAATGACATCGTACAAAAATCAAACGGCGATTACTATTTTACAGACCCCGCTTATGGATTACCTGAAAACGCACCGCGCAATATGATGGGCGTTTACCAAGTTTCAAAAGATAAAGCAGTGACGTTGCTTATTGATGATCTAACTCCAAACGGGCTTGCCTTTTCGCCTGATGAAAAAATCCTTTATGTAGCTCAATCACTTCCAACTAAAGCAATTATTATGTCGTACCCGGTAAAAGCGGATGGAACACTTGCAAAGGGTAAGATTTTTTTTGATGCAACCGCGATGGTTCAGCAGGGCTTGCAGGGTTTACCTGATGGATTAAAAATAGACATAAATGGAAACCTGTTTGCTACCGGACCAGGTGGAGTTCTGGTTATTTCGCCTTCAGGAAAATTATTAGGCCGAATAGATACAAAACAACCTACTGCAAATTGTGCCTGGGGCGATGACGGCTCAACCTTATATATTACTGCTAATATGCTCTTGTGCAGGATAAAGACTAAAACAAAAGGAGTCGGCTTTTAAGGTAAGAAGTTTCCATGCGAAGGCGCGATAAAAGACATATACAAAGGCGAAAAGAAAATCCTCTTTGCGCCTTTACTTTTTTACCTCC
>MWVX01000315.1_pt1 | contig 14437 bp, 16 predicted proteins | sample 1047311 | NCBI WGS metagenome assembly MWVX01 (sample SAMN06349984, study PRJNA376086) | soil metagenome | isolation source: MtG-4 sample Antarctic (ecotone) soil | place: Antarctica | collected 2015-01-13 | reverse complement strand
ATATGCTATCTTCTACGGATGCAAAAAAATTTGACCGCCTTGTTAATCCTTACGATACAGCCTACTATTTAGTAGATGATTCCACCACAGATGTTGAATTATTTTTTCCGGTAAAAGTGAGCATTACGTACACAAAAGAAAAACCTGCACCTGAATACCTCCAAGCCATGAAATTTCCTGCGAATGTAAAAACCCAGATCTCTTATGTAAATTTAACCGATGCTATTCTGATAATGGAAAACGGTTATTTTATTGAGCAAAAAAGCTGGGTGAACCAGGGTTACTGGAGTTGGAAAAATTTAGCCGATCAATTGCCGTACGATTATGATGGGAGGAGATAGATTCCTTCATGGTAAAGCTGGTGAGCAATTTTTATTGATCTCCTGTACTGCTAACAGATTTTTGTAAATTTGTTAAAAGCTTTTGGTATGTCTGCGAATGATATAAAAAAAGAATTGATTTCTTACATAGAAAATATAAGAGATGAAAGATTACTTTCTTTACTAAAGGAAGATATTGTTTTTTATGGCAGTGTTAAGGATGGTGATATTACAGATAACCTGGATGAGGAGCAATTGAAAGAGTTAAAAGCATTATCAGAAGAAGATAATTTGAAAGATACAATGAGCATGGATGAATATAAAAAGGCCACGGAGCAATGGCGTACCAAATAGTCATCAAAAAACGCTTCACCAATAAAGTACAGAAAACGCTTGCTTATCTTGAAAAAGAATGGTCGCATAAAGTAGCTGCAGATTTTCTCTTTAAGATTGATCGCCGGATTGATCTTTTGACCAAACAACCTCATGTTGGCGCTCTGTCTTCAAAAGTAAAAGAGGTTCGCGGTCTTTTAATTACACGCCACAACCGGCTTTATTATAAAATTAAAGATGATAAAGTCATTATTCTAAATATGTACGATACCCGGATGAATCCACAGAAAAATCCTTATTGAGACTTAGCCTGAGTAACATCTCTTGCTGTGGTTCTGCCGTATAATTATGATGGAGATAGAAGCCTTTATTAAAACTAGAGAGGTTGTAGTAGATTTTTATCTGCTTTAGTTTTCATGTCTTTACTACCTTAATACTGAAAAGATTATTTGCGGTGAGTGTGCATTTACTTGCCCGAACAAGAATTATATTTAAAAAGAAAAAGCGAATTGCGCCGCTTTAAATGTTTACACAACGGTAAAACTTATTGCATTACGCAAACACTCCGAAAACATAATCTATCTCACAGTGTTTTTCTTAGAGGGAAGAACCCGAAAACATGTAACTGGTATTTAGTTAATTCGTTGACCGGTTACAAATTGTATTTCAGAAAAATAATAAGCCCCTTCCTATACTAGAAGAATTCGAGAAATATGTAGAGGAAAATTGAAATTGAGAATTGGTAGCTGGGCGAAAATTGTAATAATCCAAAAAAACGATTAAGTGGAAACTAGCTGTTCCCTTCTCCTCTCGACGAAAAGGTTTTGAGATGAGGTTTTATCCCATCATCTTCTGCCACAATTCAGGAATACGTTTTATCCAAACGATCTCTTTCATTTTTACAACCGCTTCCTGAACAGGCGAACCAAAATATTTTTTTCCTCCCTCAATGGAAGCAGACACACCACTTTGCGCATACACTTCGGCGCCTTCGCCAATGTTAAGGGTTTTACTTACACCCACCTGTCCCCAGAGAATTACATTATCCTGTATGGTAGAAGCACCTGCAACGCCTACCTGAGCCGCAAACAAACAATTTTTTCCTATCACAGTATCGTGGCCAATATGAACGAGGTTATCTATTTTTGTTCCGGCCCCAATAATTGTATCGCTGCTAACACCCCGGTCAATGGTACAGCCTGCGCCAATCTCTACATCATTCTGTATGACTACCTTCCCACAGCTTAGCATTTTTTTATAATGCAATTCACGGCTTATCTTTTTATTATAATAAAAGGCATCGCTACCGATAATCGTTCCTGCCTGTATAATAACATTATTGCCAACAACGCAATAATCCATGATTACCACATTGGGATAAATTATACAATTGCTGCCAATGGAAACATGGTTGCCAACATAGACACCCGGCATAATGATGCTGTCTCTGCCAACTGAAGCAGTATCGCTGATATTTTTTAGTGAAGGATTAAAAGGACGAAAATGATTTACAATTTGCAGGTAAGCTTCAAAGGGTTCATCAACCAGCAACAATGCTTTGTGCGGAGGAAAGGCAGTTTCCTGGTTGATGATAATATACGAAGCTTTTGAGTCTATGCACTTCTTATAATATTTTGGATGGTCAACAAAAACAAGATCGCCTTCCTCCACTTTATGGATCTCATTAATGCCTGTAGCGCTTGCTTCTGCATTGCCAAAAATTTCTGCGTTAATAATGCTTGCTATTTCTGTAAGTGGCACGGGTAGCTCGAAACGCATAAAAAATATTTAAACGTAAAGGTAAATGAAGAAGGGTGCACATGCATTAATGATGAACAGTGAATGAGATGGAAATTAAATATCAGAACTAAGAAATACAAACTGAGTTTCCGCGAAAACTGTTGGAAAAAAATGAAGAATCGTAAGAAAAAAATATTCACTGCTTCATTGTATTAACAAGAAGAGATAAAAAATGTTAATAAAAAAGTTTATAATTTTTTTTAGTTAGCAAAAAATCTTTTTAATATTGTGATAGGAAATTTATTTCCTTACTTACTAACCCATCTACATATTAGCTCCCGACAGGTCGGGGGCTTTTTATTTACCCCGCATACAGCTTTTATAATCACTATTAGAATAACTTTACGCACATCAAAAAATTGCAGCTCGGATGCTTAAATCAATGACCGGCTTTGGCAGAGCAGAGAATACAGTAGGTGATAAAACTTTTTTAATTGATATTAAATCGCTTAACGGAAAACAATTTGAACTACAATTAAAAATGCCTGCTTTCTTAAAACCGTTTGAATTTGATATTCGCAAAGTGTTGTCAGAGGGGCTTGGACGAGGCTCGGTCGAGTGTATGATAAGCTTAAAAGAAACCGGTAATGCCAAACCCATTACTATTAACACAGACCTTGCAAGGGCTTACTATCACCCGCTTTCACAGTTGGCTGCTGAACTTAATTTAGAAAAAGGCGACCTGTTAAGTACTATCCTCAAGCTTCCGGAAGTCATCACTCCATCCAGTGAAACATTAACGGACGAAGAATGGCAACAATTCAAAAAAGTTTTGCAGGGCGCTATCCATAATCTAAATGATCACCGCATGGACGAAGGCAAATCGTTAAAACTGGAATTGGAATTACGTATTGATAATATTTTTCAACAGCAAAAAGAAGTGGTTGAATTAGAACCGCTTCGCCAGCAAAAAATCCGCGAAGGCATTACCAAACTGCTCGAAGAAAATGTAGGCAAGGAAAATTATGACGGCAATAGATTGGAACAGGAGCTTGTCTATTACATCGAAAAAATTGATATTACAGAAGAACAGGTGCGGTTAAAAAATCATTGCGACTATTTTACCACTATATTAAATGAAGAGGAAGAATCAAAAGGGAAAAAACTTTCTTTCATTTTGCAAGAGATTGGCCGCGAAATAAATACGACCGGCGCAAAGGCCTACGATGCAACCATTCAAAAATGCGTAGTGTTGATGAAAGATGAATTGGAAAAAGCAAAAGAACAGGTATTGAATGTTTTGTAAAAATGTATCATAGATAATAATGATCAGAAATTGTGTGCTTTCCAAATTTTCGTCTGGCCAATATAATTGTGGGCAGTGAGGATGCTGCCCATGGCAACCACCCGGTTGTTGTCTGCATTAACCGGAAAGAATTTGAATTGCACTAAATATTTAACCTATTGAGATTGTAACATGTTTGCCGAAAGAATTAAAATATTCTTTTCAACTCCCAATCTGATATTCAAAGCTTTTTTTCTTTGCCTTTCTGCTTGCACTTTACTGCTGGCTTCCTGTGGTACGATTGATCTCTATGAAAAAGTTATAAACATTCCAAAAAATAAATGGCGTTCAACCTTTAAACCTTCTTTTACATTTTCCATAAAAGATACAAGCACTAATTACCAGCTATATCTTATTATTCGCCACAACGAAAAGTATAATTACAATAATATCTGGCTAAACCTTTACACAAAATCACCGGATGGTAACGTTTCGAAAGCTCCTTATGAATTTCCTTTAGCTACCAATGAAAAGGGGTGGCTGGGTACCGGCATGGATGATCTGTATGAACACCGCATTCCATTAACCCCTTTGAACAGGCAGTTTTATTTTAAAAAATCCGGCAATTATACTTTCAGTCTCGAACATATTATGCGTGAAGATCCACTGGAAAATGTAATGAATGTAGGTTTGCGTATTGAAAAAAAATAAATGCTAAAAGATGGGGCAGGAAAGTAAAAAAGGTTTGCGCCGCGCCACCGTTATTTTTTGGATCCTCTTTCTTTATATAATTGCAGCATTGATCTGGTGGTTTCTTTCGTTGGAGCAGCAAAACAAATCAATTCATGAACTTAGAAAGGATCGGTTAATTGTCACTTCACAAAACAATGCGGCATATAATAAAGAAGTAGCAAAAATTGAAAAATCGCGAAGACGTGAAACGTTTAAGTACGCTTCAGAAGGTCTTACTTTTTTGTTAATGATCATTTTTGGAGCCGCTTACATTTACAGGCTTGTACGGCGCCAGTTTAAATTACAATTGCAGCAACAAAACTTTGTTATGGCCGTAACGCATGAATTAAAAACGCCCATCTCTGTTGCCAGGTTAAATTTAGAAACTATGCAAAAGCATAAGCTGGAGGAAAGTAAGCAGAAAAAGTTATTGCAAATGACATTGCAGGAAACAATGCGATTGGACACACTTATCAACAACATCCTTATTTCTTCCCAATTAGATGGCGATGTTTATAAGACTTCCAAGGAAGAACTAAATTTTTCCGATTTGCTGGCTGATGTTATTCAGCAATTTCAAAACCGTTACGCTGAAAAAAAAATTATTTCTGAAATTGCGCCCGAGGTTGAACTAAGAGGCGACCCGCTTTTATTAAAAATGTTAGTTAGTAACCTGCTGGAAAATGCAAACAAATATGCTGAAAAACAAACCAGTGTTATTTGCTGCTTACAAAAAAATGATCGCAAAGTACAATTACAAATTATTGATGAAGGAGTAGGTATAGCTGATAAAGAAAAGAAAAAAGTCTTTGAAAAATTTTACCGCTCGGGAAATGAGCAAACACGCAAAACGCAGGGTACGGGACTTGGCTTATTTATTTGCAAAAAAATTGCACATAGCCATAAGGCCAATATTACCATTGCAGATAATGAACAGGGTGGAAGTAATTTTACTGTAACTTTTAATACTAAATAAAAAAAGTATAATCTAAACTAAATGTCAAAGCTGTCTATTTTACTGGTGGAGGATGAGGAAAACCTGCATGAAGCATTAAAACTAAATTTAGAATTAGAAGGCTATGAAGTCAGCTCGGCGTATGACGGTGCTGCTGCTTTAAAAGCTATGGAAGATGAATACTTTGACCTTATTATTATGGATATTATGTTACCTGAAATTGATGGTATTGATGTAACGCAGACTATCCGGCTAACCAATAACGAAGTACCGATTTTAATATTAAGCGCCAAAAACAATAGTGAAGACAGGGTGCTGGGTTTAAAAAAAGGAGCAGATGATTATTTAACCAAACCCTTTAACCTGGAAGAACTGTTGTTACGTATAAATAAACTGATCCGGAAAAATAAAAAATTACAGGATAGATCAAACATGGGTGATAGCTATACATTTGGCGGGCACAAGCTCAACTTCAAAGCGCAGGAAGCTATTACAAAAAACGGTGAAAAAATTGAACTGAGTAAAAAAGAAACCATGTTACTGAAGCTGTTGATAGAAAATAAAAACGAAGTAGTGACAAGGGAAAAAATACTTCAATCGGTGTGGGGTTACAATGTTTACCCCACCACACGCACCATCGACAACTTCATTTTAAACTTTCGCAAATATTTCGAAGAAGACAGTCGCAATCCTGTGTACTTCCATTCCGTTCGCGGGGTAGGTTATAAATATGCTGAAGCCTCCCCAACCCCTCCGAAGGAGGGGGCTTAGCATCCGCACAGAACCGAATAATTGAGGCAGGTTTTTACTCTCCGGAAGTCGGCCTTGTGCGTAGCGAAGTCCTCCCTTCGGGAGCCCGCCCGGATGACCAGTCGGACGGGGATTTAGGTGGGCTTTTTACAAATCACCCAATTGCGGGCGAATAACAATCTCTTCAACTGTTGCTTGTGGCGATAAGCGGCTGGTTGTATAAATTAAGGTGGCAATATCTTCCGGTTCCATAATGCGGTCTTCACTTACACCACTGCCTTTCCATGAATCAGTAAATACAGCGCCGGGAATAATAGCGGTAACTTTTATATTGTGGGGCATTAATTCTTTCCGCAGATTTTTTGTAAACCCCAATAAAGCATATTTTGAAATACTATAAGCACCGCCATTAGGATAAGCAGCTAAACCGGCAATTGAACAAATGGTGAATATATGACCGGTTTTGTTTGCTATCATTTTAGGTAGTACAGCCCTTGTTACATGATAAGCGCTGAAAAGATTTACTTCCAGCATGTTTTCTAATGCCCCATCCGGTTCATTTGAAATATTACCGGGAACGAAGGTGCCTGTGTTGTTGACCAGTACATCAATTACATCAGCCACGTTTACTACCCATTGACCAAATAATTGGGCTTGTTGTTTATTGCTCAGATCAAACGCTTTTGCATCAATAGTAATCGTAGGAAATTTAGTTTTTAATTCTTCAACTGTTTGCAACAATGTCCTTTCAGTACGGGCTGTTAAGTAAAGATTATACCCATGCACTGCAAAAATTTTGGCAATAGCCTTGCCTATTCCTCTTGATGCCCCTGTAATAACTGCGTTCATCTTATTTTTGTTTATTTACAAAGTAGTATTATTTACCCGGCGAATCTGCAATCGCAAATCTAAAATCTAAATCTAATGAACAGCCAGGCAAATATGAAGTACAAACATATTTTTTTTGACCTTGATCATACTCTTTGGGATTTTGATGCCAATGCAAGGGAAACGCTGGAACAATTACATCGGGATCTGAAACTGCATGATAAAGGGATTTATGATTTTGAACTTTTTCATAAAAATTATTTGCAGCATAATGAAAAGCTATGGGATAAATACCGCAAAGGCCAGATAAAACATGAAGAGCTGCGGTTGAAAAGAATGTGGCTTGCGCTACTTGATTTTCGGATAGCAGATGAAGCTTTAGCAAAGGAAATGGGTGATCTTTTTTTACAACTGCTTCCTACCCGTACTATTTTATTTCCCAATACAAAAGAAGTGTTGCAATATTTAACAGACAAAGGTTACCAGCTTCATCTTATCACCAATGGCTTTGAAAAAACACAGCATCGTAAATTACAAAGTAGCGGGTTGAATATTTTTTTTAAAGAAATTATTACATCAGAAAGATCAAACAGCCTGAAACCACAAAAAGAAATTTTTGAATATGCGCTTGATAAAGCAGGGGCAACAGTTAGTGAAAGTATTATGATTGGTGACACACTTGATGTAGATATTGCAGGGGCTATGAGCGTTGGAATGGACCAGGTGCATGTAAATTTCAGCAGTGCGCCGCAAGATTTAAAACCAACTTTTACCGTAACGACTTTGAAAGAATTAGAAAATATTTTTTAAAATTCAACGGGTGTCAGGCTGATATTTTGGCAAGCTCAACATGACAATGCCGAAGCCTACACTTTTTAACTGCACAGATTTTTTTAGCAACGCCTTTTAATGAAAAAGTCTCCCGGGCTGGAAGACTTAATTTTTTTAGCTGAAGAAGCAGGAGGTTTTTACTTTAGTGCACGATTTCTTTTTTTCTACTTTCTTCATTTCTTTTTTTACAGCGGTCTTTTCTTTGGTGTCAAGTACAGTTGCTGTAACAGCGGCAGTAGTGAAAAGAGCAGCCACACCAACAAGAATATATTTTTTCATGGTAAAAATTTACATTACTAAGTTACTAAAATTCTTTAACCATTAGCCAAAGCCCAATATTAAGTTTACCATTTTCCAAGAACGGTAACCCCTCCCTTTACTTTTTGGTTAATTTTTACCTCCACCTTTGTTCCCAGGGGTAATAAAAGATCAACGCGGGAACCAAATTTAATAAAACCCATTTCTGCACCTTGTGCTACCTGGTCGCCCGGTTTTAAATAATTGACAATACGTTTTGCAAGGGCGCCGGCAATTTGTTTTACCAACAGTTCTTTTTCACCCGTTTTGTAAACTACAGAATGCCGTTCATTATCGGCAGACGACTTAGGATGCCATGCCACGAGGTATTTTCCTTTGTGGTATTTGCTATACAATACTTCGCCGCTTACGGGGTTTCGATTTACATGCACATTCAGCGGGCTCATAAAAATTGAAAGCTGCAAACGGCGATCTTTAAAATATTCATCAGCCTCTACTTCTTCAATAACTACCACTGTTCCGTCACAAGGGGCAACAATCTCATCCTCGCCTTCGGCATATATGCGTTTAGGTATGCGAAAAAAAGAAAGAATAAAAATGAGCAGGCCTACAGTACCAATAGTAACAAGCCATCCAATTATTGGGTAACGGGCACTGACAAAAAACAGAGTTAGTAAATTAACGATAGCTACAATAATAATACTGATGATAATAGTTTGAAAGCCTTCTTTATGTATTCGCATGTAGAAATTGTAAAGGGCAAAATTAGGCGATTGGGGATTATGTGCGTGGTTTTCATAACGAATGTTACTGGCCGGCATTAGCATTTATAATGCGCTTGGTTATAAATGTTTATGCTACATTAGTTGTGTCAGCGACGAGTTAACGGTCATTGTATCGAGCGTCAGTGCAAACATCAAACAGACGACAAAAAACAAGTAAAAAAACAAACTTAAATTATGACAGAAGGACAAAAACCATTATCAAAATGGATACTTATAGTATCTGGACTTTTTGCATTACTTGAACTTATGGTAAGTTTAGCATTATGCTTTTCGCCGCAATCGGTTGTGCAGACAGTTGACCTTAACGCAAAAGGCGTTGACTACTTAATTTATATGTGGGCTGCACGACAATTTGCCGTTGGTTTTATCTTTGGTTTTGCGACATTTAAAAAATCAATTCCTATGCTGACAATTGCATATATTTTCTTTTTAGTAATGATGGTTGGCGACTTCTTTATTGGAATTTCACAAAAAAACAATTCACTTATCATTGGTGCTTTAGTAATGTGTATTATTACTTCAGCATTGATATTTGCAATAAATAAGAGAAAATAATATTTGAGTATGACACCAACATTTTTCGTAAAACAACTTATCGCAGACAGCCAAGCAAGGACTAATAAATAGAAAGACAAGAAATACAACAAAAAATGTGGACAGAAAAGAACAACGAACCGCTAACAGCACATTTGCAATAGGCGTGGGTTCGTGCTTCGGAGACAGTTTTGTGGTTACAGAAAGTTCAGTTCTCCGAATGAACATTTGCGCTAAAAAGCCTGCCCATCGCAATCTGCAAAACGCTAAACCTACTTACAGAAAAGCCGCATAAAACCACACAACCGTAACAGCAAAAAGCAACGAATCAAAACGATCTAAAAAACCGCCATGGCCAGGCATCAAATGGCCACTGTCTTTTACCCCCGCCATTCGTTTTAATTTACTTTCAAACAGATCGCCATAGGTGCCTGCAATGCATGTGATAGCAGCTATTATGACAGTATGAACAATAGGCAATCTTCCGGTGAAATGTGCAATCAGGCACATGGTAATTATAGCAAGAATAATTCCTCCCACTGTTCCTTCCCAGGTTTTTTTTGGCGAAATGGATGTAAGCGGAGTTTTACCAACAAGGGATCCAACGAGGTAAGCCATGGTATCATTGACCCACAACGTAAAAATGATCAACAGTGGAATGGTCATACTCAACTGGTAATCTTCTTCTATCCAACGGTTACGCAGGTCAACTAATAACCCAAGGGATAATGAAATATAAAGCAGGCCAACAAATGAATAACCAATGTTTTTTAAAAAGAATTTTTTTGATTCAATAAAAACTATGAGGGGTATTAAAAATAGCATGGCTAACCCAGCCCACCAGCCTGCTTCACTTAACCGTATGCCAAACAACTGCAATTCACTATTGGTGAAATAAAGCATCAGGCACCAGCCACCCAACATCACTCCATATTTATGAAAGGTTGTAATGAGACTATAATCTTTATTAAAACGGGTAACTAAACGTTGATACTCTACCCAGCAGCCAAAATGTATAGCACTGAATAAAATAGAAAAAGACCAGCGGCTCCAAAACAATCCAACAGCCATCACTGCTACAAATACAATGGCTGTTAATGCCCGGGGTCTGAATGTTTGCCAGGGAAATGCCATGCTAAAAAGTAAAATCCTTTTCCGATGTATTGGGTTTATCACCTGCATACACACTTTCGTAAGTAGTGACGGCAATTTTTTTCATCCACCATATAATAGCTACAACAATGGCAGCACTTACTAATGCCATGATGGCCAGGCCTGATTTATCAAATAAGGTTGCCTCTGTATTTTGAATTAATTGCGGTTGAAAATAGGCCAGGGTAATAAAGAACGCATTATAAACAAAATGAGCAATAATGGCGGGCCATAAACTTCCACTGTACCAATAAACAGCACCTAATAAAATGCCAAGTAAAAAACGGGGGATAAACCCAAAGAACTGGAAGTGAAAAAAAGAGAAGGCAAAAGCGGCTACAATGATCCCCGCCCAGGGATTTTTAAAAACTTTAATAAATAAGCGCTGCAGCACACCCCGGAAAAATAGTTCTTCCCCCACGGCCGCAAAAACCGCAATCATAATAAGATTGAGAATTAGATCAGTCACGCTATTTTTTGCCAGCATAAACTGTATTGCTTTGGATGCTCCCTCTTCCATGCCCTGCATCCATTTTTGCGTACCCGTACTAAATGGAAATTGTTTGTTCAATATACCTGTGTATTCTACTAAGGGGATAGCTATCAGCATAGCAGCAATACCTAAAACCCAATAAATGGTTTTGGATGGCTTCTTTAATCCCAGGTAGCATAAGGGATGCGGATCGGAAAAATAAGCAAACAACAATGAAGGGATTAAAAACAATCCTAAGAACTGAAGTACCATCATACTCCTGAGCATTATCAGCATATTCGGATCACTAGTGTCCCAATCGTTTATACTTCCCATCTCCAGCAGACTAATACCGGTAATTTTAGAAAGTATAATACTCCCAATTAAAGAAATTGCTATCACTATGCCAAATGACATTCCTAAAAACAACAGCAATTGAACCCATGCAGGCCGGGTTTTAAGATATGTTTGCATAAGTGCCCGATTCTGTATTGTAGATTTGCATTCTTATAAAGAGGCTGCAAGATAGGCCTCATAAAACATTACATTTCCATTGATAAAAATAGGTAACATAGAATTGCCTGGTTTTCCATTGCTGCTGGCCCCAATGGAAGATGTAAGCGATCCACCTTTTCGTGCTGTTTGCAAATCTGAGGGAGCGGATTTGATGTACACTGAATTTATCAGCAGCGAAGGATTGATTCGAGATGCTATTAAAAGCAGGAAAAAGCTCGATATTTTTGAAGAAGAACGCCCCGTCGGCATACAAATATTTGGTGGTGATGAAGAGGCTATGTCCCTTAGTGCTAAAATTGTGGAGGCAGTTAATCCCGATTTACTCGACATTAATTTTGGATGCCCGGTAAAAAAAGTAGTTTGCAAAGGAGCAGGCGCCGGGGTGCTAAAAGATGTAGACCTGATGGTGCGGCTGACAAAGGCAGTCGTAAATTCTACTTCATTACCCGTAACGGTAAAAACAAGACTGGGTTGGGATGACAATACTATCAATATAGAAGAAGTGGCTGAGCGACTGCAGGATGTAGGTATTAAAGCATTGGCTGTACATGGGCGTACCCGTTGCCAATTATATAAGGGAACCGCTGACTGGACGAACATTGCTAAAGTGAAGAATAATGCCCGCATTCATATTCCTATTTTTGGAAACGGTGATATAGATTCTCCCGAGAAAGCTGTTGAATACAAGAACCGTTATGGCGTAGATGGCATTATGATAGGTCGTGCTGCTATTGGTTATCCCTGGATATTTAATGAGATTAAACATTATATCCAAACAGGTGAGCATTTACCCGCTCCATCCATTCAGCAGCGCATAGATGTTATCAGACAGCATTTGCATTTTTCGGTAGATTGGAAAGGCAAGGTAGTAGGCATCAATGAAATGCGCCGCCATTATACCAATTATTTAAAAGGTCTCGCAAATATTAAAGAGTTTCGCTTACGCCTGGTTACACTTAATGAGCCGGAACTGATAGATGAAGTATTGGATGAAATAATAGAAAAGTACGGTGATTATACTTTTCAAAAATCGCCTATTCAGTTGATCAATTATCATGAGAAGTGTGCTGAGTAATTCTATTTCACGCAAAGGCAGCAAAGGCGCGGCGGCGCAAAGTGATTTATTTTACCCTGCGCCTTTGCCTCTTAGCGTTAAGTCTTTCAGCATTCTTGTTACCAACGAAACATCAGTAATAGCGGGGACTATTCTATTCCGAACACTTTCATCTATTGAATATTTGAAATGCTAACCACTTCCTTCTTCTCCAAATTTTTTAAAACATCAGCTTTGTCTAACAAGGCCGGACGCATTTTTTTTTGCGATAATAACGCCAGTTGGTCGCCTGCATGTTTACTGCCGGGTTGTGATGAATTGCCATAACTCAACAAAACACTAGCTTTTACTTTTTTTCCAAATTCTGTTATTGCCACATATGTATCTCCATGATAAGCCTTGTTTTTTTTATCCTGGTCTTCTCTAAAATACATGGTTCTAAAAACACCTAATCTATCCGTTCCACCATTTCCAGGGTAGTCAACATTATTTGCTCTGAACCTGTTTACCTCGCCATAAGCAACATCAAGCGAACCATATTTTTTTAAAACTTCACCTGCAGCCTGCACTAATAATTCTACTGCTTTTTTAGGATCTCTTAGACCATCAGGTGTAGATACAGGTTCTGCCAAATTCCAGGGCTTAGCTACCATGTCCTTATTCAATTTATTGAACCATTGCTCAAATAAAACAGCGCCTTTGCTTTCTGCATTGGCCGATTTATCCCAGGTTTTTAAAATCATTGCGGCTTTAGCGGAGAAGCTATCAGGGAACTGTTCAACGGCTGTAAGGAGGTCATCTAAAAACCGGTGAGCCGCTTCCATTTCAGTATTTAATTTATACCCCACCAGTTCATCAAAGGTTATAGAAGCATCATCTTTCATCATATTTACTGCACGCTGCGGACGTAAGCCCATATCTAATGGCGACATATAAGCAGGAAATTTTTTTGGATCTAAAGCACCAGGAAACGTACTTGTCCAGGGCGGATCATTTGCGTTTTGAACAAAGCCCGTAGCCGGGTTAAAAAGTTTCGGCAGGTCAGTATAAGCATGTGTTTTGTTCCAGATATATTTTGACGATGTGCCATCTATCGTGCCATTCCAAAACTTCCAGTCACCCTCCGTCCTTACCGGAACATTTCCATTGAACAAGTACATAATATTGCCGGCATTATCTGCATATACAATATTGAACATAGGATTTTGCAACATTTTTACTGCCGACTCAAACTCTGCAAAATTTTTTGCTTTTCCCATTTTATGATATTGTGCTCCCATACCAGCATTTTCCAAACCTGCAATGCGAACGGCATAAGCTTTACCATTTTTCTCTCCCATCACCGGACCGTGTTTTGAATACTTGAATGTTATATTTTCCTCTTGCACTGTTTCATCATCCTGGCGAACTTTCATAGGAACCGATCTTTTTTCAAAAGGCATTGTTGTTCCATCGAGAAGATAGCCATCGTCTTTTAACGTAAGTTCATACCTGTCGCTGGCATCGATTGTATTTACGGTATGCGTCCACCCGAGGTTTTGATTGAAAGCAATATTTAATCCCGGAAATCCTATTAATGAAACACCATAAGCACTAAAGCCTGGTGCATTTAAATGGGCTTCATAAAATGTAAAAAAATCGGTCCGGTGATGGGAGAGAAAAATGGTAAAGCTTATGCCGTTCGCATTGCAGGTTTGGAAAATGCTGGTATGGGAGCACAATATCATAAAATGGGAAAAGCAAAAAATTTTGCAGAGTTTGAGTTGGCAGTAAAAATGTTGCAAAATCCTATGTTCAATATTGTATATGCAGATAATGCCGGCAATATTATGTACTTGTTCAATGGAAATGTTCCGGTAAGGACGGAGGGTGACTGGAAGTTTTGGAATGGC
>MWVX01000314.1_pt1 | contig 14484 bp, 12 predicted proteins | sample 1047311 | NCBI WGS metagenome assembly MWVX01 (sample SAMN06349984, study PRJNA376086) | soil metagenome | isolation source: MtG-4 sample Antarctic (ecotone) soil | place: Antarctica | collected 2015-01-13 | reverse complement strand
TTTTTAAATGGTATTATTCACATTGGGGAAAAGCAAATGAGAGGTGGGAGAGTTACTGAAAATGCATCCAAAGGCATAACGGAGCAATTAAAGCAGTGGGGCTTTGAGAGTAATCGCTTAAAAACTGGTACTCCTCCTAGAATAGATGGAAGAACTTTAGATTACTCTAAATTAGAAATACAGAAAGGTGATGAAGAAATAAAAGGTTTTTCCTATACCAAAACCATCAAACCTTGTAAACAAAGGAATTGTTGGATAGCATACACTAACAAAAAAGTACATAATATTCTTGCGACGGGATTTTCGGAAAGCCCGATGTTTCAAGGTCGGATTCAAGGGGTCGGACCCCGATATTGCCCAAGTATTGAGGACAAAATTACAAGATTCGGGGAGCGTGAACGTCATCAATTATTTATTGAACCTGAAGGCTGGAATACAATAGAAATATATGTTAATGGGTTTTCCTCTTCTTTACCAGAATATGTTCAATGTCAAGCACTTAGAGAGATAATAGGCTTTGAAAATTGTAAAATATTTAGACCCGGATATGCGATAGAATATGATTATTTCCCTCCTACCCAACTTAAAGCTTCGCTGGAAACCAAATTAATATATAACTTATTTTTTGCAGGTCAAATAAATGGCACGACTGGTTATGAAGAGGCAGCCTGTCAGGGTTTGATGGCTGGCATTAACGCTCATCAAAAAATAAACAATTTGCAGCCATTTATTTTGAAAAGAAACGAGGCATATATCGGTGTTTTAATAGATGATTTAATTAATAAAGGCACTAACGAGCCTTACAGAATGTTTACCAGTCGTGCCGAATTTAGAACTTTATTACGCCAGGATAATTCTGATATTAGGCTAACTGAGAAAAGTTACAAGCTAGGTTTAGCGTCTCAGGAAAGAATGGAAAATGTAAAAAACAAAATAGAAAATGTTGCAAAAATAAAAAACGTACTTAACGATTGTATTTTCGATACAACTGAAATAAATCCATATTTAAATGATATTAATTCTGCCTCTATAAACAAGAAACAAAAAGCTTCTAAATTACTTTTGCGCCCCTCGATAACTCTGCATAATATGATGAAAGCAAGTACGCAGTTAAATTCAATGTTAAAAAATTATGATTCTGAAACTCTTGAGCAGGCTGAAATACAATTAAAATATGAGGTTTATATTAATAAAGAAAAGGAACTTGTAAGTAAAATGAGCGACTTGGAGGAAAAGGTTATTCCGGAAAGTTTTAACTATGATAAATTACTTTCTCTTTCGTCTGAAGCCCGTGAAAAATTTAATAAAATCAGGCCACAAACTTTAGGGCAAGCTAGCCGAATAAGCGGTGTAAATCCTAGTGATGTACAAATACTTATGGTTTATATGGGCCGCTAATTTATATGTGATGGATCTATCTTTTTCCAGCGAAATAAAAAAGAATATTGTTTTTAATACAGTTGAGAAATACTTGATTATTGAAAAACTTAATGTTATAAAAAGTGATACAAAAAGGCCATGGGGTGGCTTTTTTGTGATAGAAGAGCAACAATCAAAAAAATTTATTGAAATATTTTTCGGAGAGATTAGTTATGAAGACTTTTCTTTAGCAAAAAAAATAAGCCCTAAAATATTGATAGTAGAACCTGGAAAAAAACTAAGCTTCCAATATCATCATCGTCGTGCAGAATTATGGAAAATAATTGGAGAACAAGTTGGAATAGTTGCAAGTGAAAGTGACGAAGAAACCGAAATGAAAAGATATAAATCCGGTTCAATTATTCAATTAAAAAAGGGAGAACGCCACCGCTTAATTGGTTTAGATAGCTGGGGAGTAGTTGCTGAAATATGGCAGCATACTGATGATAAAAATCCAAGCGATGAAGATGATATTATCAGGCTACAGGATGATTTTGGAAGATAATTAAATTACCCTATATTTTAAAGGTTTAAAATATAAATAATTATCTAATTACTGTTTGATTAGATATCGCCCCATGAAAATTATATATAAAAAAGTTGAAACTGTTTTTGAAAGGTTTAGTATGATTGCTACAAGAGTGCTTGGTAATTCTATAACTTTTATTGTTGCTTTATTTTTGGTGATTGGATATTTTACTGATGAAGAAGTATATACACAACCCCGGCATCGCACTATCATGGATATTATTTTTTCGGTAACATTCTTAAGTATTTTCATTATTCAAAAATCTGTAAATAGGTTTTCGGCAGCATTACACATAAAAATGAATGAATTAGTTGCCTCACACGATAATGCAAGTAACCGAATCATTAATGTAGAAGACAAAACCGAAGAGGAGATAAGAGATTTGGCAAAGCACTACAATACTATTGCGGAAAAGGTTAAAACTTCAGATACAATGCAATCTTCACACTCAATAGAACATATTATAGAGGAGGTTAAAAAGGCTGAAGAACATAAAGAGGATTAGATTAAATTAATTGCAATAAAGCTGGAATATTTTTTTTAAATAAAAACCCACATTTTGTGTGGGTATTATACTAGTAAATGGTGGTGTGGGGCGGGATCGAACCGCCGACACAAGGATTTTCAGTCCTTTGCTCTACCGACTGAGCTACCGCACCAATCTTTAATTAGGGGCAGCAAATATATGATTTTTGCAATTTATCTAATTCCCGTATTCACACAAAAACTTTATCCGCATTATTTTTAACTGCTCCCAACTATAGTTTCCATCTGCCAATTCTTCTTTTGCAATGTCAAGACTCGAGGTTTGGCATCCCTTAAAATAATCAATGATCTCTTCTCTTTCATATTCCTCAACAAGGTCTTCGATTGCATAATCCAGGTTCAACCTGGTTCCGCTTGCAACAATAGTTTCCATTTCTTCTAAAAGCTCTTCCAGCTTCAACGTTTTATTTCTTGCAATAAGTTCTAAAGGCATTTTTTTGTCAACATTTTGAATAATAAAAACTTTATTGTTGTTTTTATTCAGTACGCTTTTCATTATAAACTCATCGGGCTTCTCAATCTCATTTTCTTCTACATATTTCCTTATAAGGGTAGCGAAAGGTTTTCCGAATTTTAAAGATTTGCCTTTACTAATACCCTGACATTTTTCCAATTCCTGCAACGTTGTAGGATATAGTGTTGCCATATCCTGTAAACTGTTTTCAAGAAATAAAACAAAGGGCGGCAAGTTACGTTTTTTCGCTTCCTCTTGCCGTAACTTTTTCAGCATTTCATACAAAGTTTCATCAGCTGCGCTTGCATTAATTTCGGAATTTTCTCCCTCTTCATCATCTGCAATTGCTTCTTCAAATTTATTGTTCAAGGCTATTTTGAAAGATATTGGCTTCTTTAGAAAGTTTTCTCCTTTTTTAGTAACCTTTAAAACGCCATATTCTTCTATATCTTTTCGAATAATATTTTCAAGTAGCATTTTCCGTAACAGGGAATTCCAAAAGTGCTCATCTTTGTTTTTACCAATACCAAATACTTCAAGCTCATCATGCCTATACATCTTTATTTGCGGATTTGGACTACCTTTTAGCACACAAATAATATAATTCATTATAAACCCTTCATTTACAGCTTTAAGTACTTTAAGAGCTTGCTGGGTTTCTGCCTTCGCTTCTAATAATTCTTTCGGATTTCTGCAATTATCACACATCCCATCGCAGGTTTCTTTATTATATTCTTCACCAAAATAACTTAGCAGAATTTTTCTTCTACAAACCGAACTTTCTGAGTAAGCTACAGTTTCATTTATTAATTGTGCTCCCACCTCTCTTTCGCTTAATGCTTTATCTCTCATTAAATGTTCTAGCTTGGCGACATCCTTATGAGAATAGTATAAAATGCATTTGCCCTCAAGTCCGTCTCTGCCGGCTCTCCCAGTTTCCTGATAATAATTTTCTATAGATTTTGGAATATTGTAATGGATAACAAACCTCACATCCGGTTTATCTATACCCATACCAAAAGCAATGGTGGCAACTATTACTTGCACATCTTCATTTAAAAACTGGTCTTGACGGCTTGATCTTAGTTTCGCATCTAACCCTGCATGATAAGCCACGGCTTTTATTCCGTTAGCCATAAGCATTTCAGCTAACTCTTCAGTGGTTTTTCTGTTTAATGTATAAATGATCCCGCTCTTACCCATGTTTTGAGAAATAAATTTTACTATGCTCTTTACTGCATCATCTTTATTTATTTTAGATAGAACTTCATAATGTAAATTCGGGCGATTAAAAGAAGAAATAAAAATATTCGGATCACGCAAACCAAGGTTTTTTACAATATCGCTTTGCACTTTAGGGGTAGCTGTCGCGGTTAAGGCTATTACAGGAATCTTTTTATTTATCTGGTCCATTATTTCTCTAAGCCTTCGGTACTCAGGGCGGAAATCATGCCCCCATTCACTGATACAATGTGCTTCATCCACTGCAAAAAAACAAATCTCAAGATCTTTAAAAAACTCTACATTCTCTTCTTTGGTAAGCGTTTCGGGGGCAACATAAAGCATCTTGGTTCTTCCGGATACCAAATCATCTTTTACAATTTTTTGCTGTCCTTTGTTAAGTGTGCTGTTTAAAAAATGGGCAACATTATCCTTGCTGCTATAACCACGCATAAGATCAACCTGGTTTTTCATCAATGCAATTAATGGAGATACAATGATTGCACAACCTTTACTAATAAGTGCCGGTAACTGGTAGCAAAGGCTTTTACCGCCGCCGGTGGGCATAATTACAAATGTGTCTTTCCCTTCCAAAAGACTTTTGATGATTTCTTCCTGAGGAGTTTTAAATCCATCAAATCCAAAATGTTCACGGAGATGTTTGGTAAATTCTGAAGCAGGTTTATCAGGGACATTTTTCTTTCCAGTGGTTTTTGAGCCACTTTTATTTTTTGTATTTATCGTCATCATAACATTCTTTCCAGCCCCTCATTTTAAAAGTTCACAAAGCTAATTTAATAATAAGGCAATACAAAACGATTGAGAACGCTGTATGTCTTTGCAAGAATTTTTTAATAAGATTAAGATACAATTTTTTAAACAGATTTTTAAAATAAGATTTTAGATTTTTGCTTTATCATGCAATTAAAGTACGTTTGCACAGATTTTTTTTTGATTTTTTTAATGACGAAATAAATAATTGTGGCAATAAAAATTTGTTTGTTTTTTTCTGCATTTCTTCATTAATGAAATTTAAATGCAAAAAACTGATATAATTTCTTTGGCCAAAAAAACTATAGCCCAGGAGGCTGAGTCTGTAGCCGGCATGGCGGCATTTATCAACGAAGATTTTAAAAATATAATTGACCTTTTAACAAGTTCTAAAGGAAGGCTGGTAATAAGTGGTATCGGTAAAAGTGCAATTATTGCTCAAAAAATTGTAGCGACACTTAACAGTACAGGAGCTCCCTCCTTGTTTATGCATGCTGCGGATGCCATACATGGAGATATTGGAATGATACAGCAGGATGATGTGGTAATGATCATTAGCAAAAGTGGTGATAGTCCTGAAATAAAAGTTTTGGTGCCGATCATAAAAAATTTTGGAAATAAAATAATTGCAATGGTTGGGCAAACCCAGTCTTATTTAGCAAAACAAGCAGATCTAATTATAAATACAACTGTAGAAAAAGAGGCATGTCCTAATAATTTGGCACCAACAAGCAGTACAACAGCACAAATGGTAATGGGTGATGCAATTGCAATTTGTTTAATGTATGCAAAAGGTTTCAGTGCAGATGAATTTGCCAAGTTTCATCCAGGGGGTATGCTGGGCAAAAAGTTGTACCTGAAAGTTTCAGATCTTTCTTTGCATAATGAAAAGCCATTTGTAGATGAAGCAGGTTCTTTAAAAGAGGTAATTGTAGAGATTACAAAAAAGCGATTAGGGGCTACCGCAGTCTTGGATAAAAATGAGCATGTCGCAGGTATAATTACAGACGGTGATTTGCGCAGGATGCTGGAAAAAAACTTTTTATTACAGGATATTACCGCGAAAGATATTATGTCGGTTAATCCAAAAACTATTTCAAAAAACGATCTTGCTGTGAATGCATTAGACCTAATGAGAAAAAACAATATCAGCCAGCTGCTGGTAGTTGATAATAAAAAGTATGCCGGCATTATTCATTTACACGATCTGGTTCGTGAAGGAATAATTTAAGAGGGTAGAACACTATGAAAAAAAATAATTATGTAGCAATAATGGCCGGCGGAATAGGAAGCCGTTTTTGGCCAATGAGCCGCACTGCTTACCCAAAACAGTTTTTGGATATTTTAAACCAGGGCAGAACACTGATCCAGTCTACCTATGACAGGTTTACACAATTTGTTCCGAAAGAAAATATTTATGTAGTTACTACTCAACAGTATAGTGATATCGTTTCCAAACAACTCCCTGATATAAACAAGGAGAATATTTTGTGTGAGCCTTCAAGAAAAAATACAGCCCCCTGTGTTGCATATATTTCTTACAAATTATATCAGCTCGATCCAAAAAGTATTTTAATATGTGCGCCCGCTGATCATGTTATTTTAGAAGATACCTCTTTTATAAAAGTAAGTCTGGAGGCACTTGCTTTTACAGAAAAACATAATGCCCTGTTAACGATGGGCATTAAACCATCTCATCCAAATACCGGTTATGGATATATCCAATACGAGGAACAATCCGTAACCGACAATATTTATAAAGTAAAAACTTTTACAGAAAAGCCGGATCTTGAATTGGCTAAAACCTTTATTGTAAGTGGTGATTTTTTATGGAACTCCGGCATATTTGTATGGCAAACAAAAAGTATAATTGCTGCGTTTGAAAAATATTTGCCGGAAATACATGAAGTGTTTGATGCAGAAAAGAAATTTTTTAATACTCCTCATGAAAAAGAGGCCATAGAAAAAATATACCCTCAATGCGTAAATATTTCAATTGATTATGGCATTATAGAAAAAGCTGATAATATTTACGTTATACCCTCCTCCTTTGGATGGAGTGATCTTGGAACCTGGGGAAGCGCTTACGAAAACCTGGAAAAAGATTACCTGGAAAATGCTGTCGCAGGAGATAACGTAATGGTATTTGATGCTTCAAAAAACGTTGTTCACGCAGATAATAAAAAGCTGGTATTGATACAGGGGCTTGAAGATTTTATAGTAGTTGACACAAAAGATGTCTTACTAATTTGCAAAAAAGACAAAGAGCAGGAAATAAAGGAATACCTGGCTGAAGTAAAGAGGAATAAGGGGGATAAATTTATATAGCTCTCACCAAAAATTCAATAATAAATTTCTCCCTTTTACGTTTATCCTCTTTTACACAAGTTTGCATTTACCAAGGATAATATTTTATGAAATTATTGTTGATAGCCATATCTGCATTGTTATTACTGCCAAATTTTTTCAAAGTTCACCTTGAAAGCCCACCTAAATATGATCAAAAAGAACAGTTCGATCCCCGCCTTGCTTATATAAACTCTACAGAAAAACTTATTGAGATATCGGACAGCATAGCAAAACAAAAAAATGTTTCACATGATTCGTTAGCCTATGCAATCATCGTTTCGCAGATTTTGAAAAACCGGTTCTATCATGGTTTTTCAAGGTATCCCGTTAACCAAAACTGGATAGCCGCTGTCGGTGAGTATTTTTTTGGTTATGGCTTAGCTTCTATTGTTAAGCCTGATGATATTTTAAAATACAGCTTTGGAGGATGCTCGCAACAATCAATAGTTTTGATGGAAGCAATGAAAAGAAAGAATGTTTCGTATCGTTTTGTTGGATTTCCCCATCATTACGCAACTGAATTAAAATTTAATAATAATTGGTATTTTTTTGATCCTAACATGGAACCAAATATTCCCGACAGCAACCGTTTGGAAAGCAAATGGAATAGCTGTACTGATAGTCTTAAAAAATATTACGATACTGCACGGTTTAAGGATCTTGATTGGGCATTTGGGAAAAATCGCGATGTTATCTTCGGGAATGTTAATGCTGCTGCTGCGCCCCGTGTATCTGCTTTTCACACCACCACAAAATATCTTTCAAAATCAATGTGGCTTTTTCCTTTAGTATTTGTTTTTTATCGTCGTAAAAAAATAAGTAACCGGGCTAAATTTTTTACACCTCTCTATTAATTATTTTTGATGAATTTACCATCAATCTTTTTAATTTGCTCCCGCCATTAATTACAAGCAAGCTTCCATCAATAGGTCCTACTATTTTCACTGTTATGAGTTCTTTAGCGAATGAGCATAAAGCCATCAATCTGGGGCAGGGCTTTCCTGATTATTCAATGAACAAGGAATTGATATCATTGGTAGCTCAACATATGAAAGAGGGGCATAACCAATATGTGCATATGAACGGTTTGCCCGAATTAAGAAATGTTATTGCTGAAAAAATAGATAGCTTATATCAGCAACATATAGAGCCTGATACAGAAATTACAGTTACACCAGGCGGAACCTATGCTATTTATACTGCCCTTACAACAGTTTTACAAGCTGGTGATGAAGTAATTGTTTTTGAGCCGGCTTATGATAGCTACATTCCAAATATTGAGATCAACGGCGCTGTGCCTGTATTAATCCCGCTCACTTATCCGGATTATAAAATTGATTGGAATGAAGTAAGAAAAAGAATTTCTATAAAAACAAAAATGATAATGTTTAACTCACCGCATAACCCTACCGGTAGTGTGTTGAGTAAAGAAGATATTATTCAACTCCAAAACATTGTTTCCGATACAGGTATTTTTATATTGAGTGATGAGGTATATGAACATTTAATTTTTGATGGTAAGCAGCATGAAAGCATGTTGCGATATCCTGATCTTTTCCAAAGAAGTTTTGTTTGCTTTTCATTCGGAAAAGTATATCACTGCACCGGTTGGAAACTTGGGTATTGTATTGCTCCTTCAGCATTAATGAAAGAGTTTAGAAAAGTTCATCAATTCAATTGTTTTACCTGCAACTCGCCTATGCAATTTGCGCTTGCCGACTTTTTAAAATACAAAGAATCTTATTTGGCACTAGGGGATTTTTTACAAAAGAAAAGAGATTATTTTCAGGAGCTGATGAAACAAACAAAGTTTAAACCTGTGCCTTCTCACGGAAGTTATTTTCAATTGTACAGCTATGAGGGCTTGAGTGAGGAAAGTGAGAAAGATTTCGCTATCCGGCTAACAAAAGAGTATGGCGTGGCAACAATTCCAACATCTGCTTTTTATAAACTGGGTAAAGATGATAAAGTGCTGCGCTTTTGTTTTGCAAAAAAAGAAAGTACTTTGGAGGAAGCTGTAGCCCGTCTCTTAAAAATTTAATTCTCCCAACATCTGCGGCTTGGCGTGATAGTTTTTGATTAATTATTTTCGCTTGGTCATTTCAGCTTTTGAATTATCTTAGAGAACTGTTTTTTTTCTTATTCATTGTGTGTTGATGTTCATCCTTAATAATAAGAAGCAATTTTATGTCTGAAATAAACCTGGCAACTCCACGCTATCGGTTTGGTTACACTAACCGCAAAGATGTATGGTGGGCACGGCCCCTCATCATTTTTATAGGTCTCTCTGCTTTTGTTATTTATGTAACCTGGGCTGCATTGCAAGGTGAACATTACACGTCCGGTCCTTATATCTCTCCTCTCTATTCTCCTGAACTTTTTGGAGATTCCTCACATAGCTGGTTTGGTCCTAAGCCAGGTTGGTGGCCGGGGATATTACCGTGGTCGCCTGCGCTGCTGGTATTATGGGCACCGGGACTATTTCGCTTAACCTGCTATTATTATCGTGGTGCATATTACAAATCATTTTGGGCCGATCCTCCTTCCTGCACTGTTTCTGAGCCACGCAAAAAATATCGGGGCGAAAATTCTTTTCCACTCATCATACAAAATATTCATCGTTACTTTCTTTACATCGCTTTGTTCTTTATTATTTTTCTCTCTATCGATGTCTGGAAAGCGTTATGGTTTACCAACACCGTTACAGGTGAAAAGTCTTTTGGCCTTGGTGTGGGTACATTGGTGTTAGCCATCAATGCGGTCTTGCTAGCCGGGTATACTTTCGGTTGCCATTCTTTGCGCCACATGGTTGGGGGATTTTTGGATCGTCTTTCCGGTGCACCAATACGCCGCAAAGTATATATGTGTGTAAGTTGTTTCAACCGGAGGCATATGCTGTGGGCATGGATGAGTTTGTTCTGGGTTGCGTTTACAGATATTTATGTCCGGTTATGTTCTATGGGTGTATGGACTGACTGGAGAATTTTATAAACCCACCAACGAATATTATTTTAGAATAAGGAAATACAACTTGTCATAAAAGAAAAATTTAAAAGTCCCTTTAGGGATTTAGGGTTCATGTCTTCATATGATACATACAATTACGATGTGCTTGTAATAGGCGCCGGTGGTGCCGGACTTAGTGCTGCAATAGAAGCTGCTGCACAAGGAGTTTCTGTTGGTCTGGTCTGTAAATCATTACTGGGCAAGGCTCACACGGTAATGGCCGAAGGTGGTATTGCGGCAGCATTATCAAATGTTGATGAGAGAGATAGCTGGAAAGTGCATTTTGCTGATACAATGCGGGGAGGACAATATGTAAATAACTGGCGTATGGCTGAGCTGCATGCTAAAGAAGCTCCAGATCGTGTTAGACAATTAGAAGCATGGGGCGCACTCTTTGATAGAACTAAAGACGGCCGCATTCTGCAACGAAATTTTGGAGGACATAAATATCCCCGCCTGGCACATGTTGGCGACCGTACAGGATTAGAAATGATCCGCACACTACAGGATCACGGCATTCACCAGGGAATAGAGGTTCATATGGAATGCACCATTGTAACACTTCTAAAAAATGGTGAACGGGTAGCAGGCGCCTTTGGATATGAACGGGAAAAAGGAAAGTTTAAATTGTTCCGTGCAAAAGCAATTGTAATAGCAACAGGCGGCATTGGCAGAGCTTATAAGATAACCAGTAACAGTTGGGAGTACACCGGCGATGGTCATTCACTGGCATATCATGCAGGTGCAGAAATTATGGATATGGAATTCTTGCAGTTTCATCCAACCGGTATGGTGTGGCCGCCAAGTGTTCGTGGAATTTTGGTGACTGAAGGGGTAAGGGGTGAAGGAGGTGTGTTGCTCAATAAGGAGAACAAGCGATTTATGTTTGATGAGATACCTGAGTTATATCGCAACCAAACAGCAGACAATGAAGAAGAAGGATGGAGATATACCCAGGGTGACCGCAACGCAAGACGGCCACCGGAACTCCTGACCCGGGATCATGTGGCACGATGTATTGTTCGTGAAATTAAGGAAGGAAGAGGCAGTCCACATAATGGGGTGTTCCTTGATATTTCATGGATCAAAAACAAGCTTCCCAATGCAACGGAACACATAAAGAAAAAGTTGCCGAGCATGTACGATCAATTTAAAAAACTTGCAGACATTGACATTACCAAAGAGCCTATGGAAGTAGGACCAACTACGCATTACATGATGGGAGGTATTCGTGTGGATGCCGACACACAAATGTCAACAATACCCGGACTTTTTGCTGCAGGCGAATCTGCTGCGGGTTTACATGGTGCAAACAGGCTTGGTGGTAACTCTCTTTCCGATCTTCTTGTGTTTGGAAAGAGGTCCGGTGAATATGCAGCAAAGTTTGCAAAGGAAAATACGCTCAGCATTATTGATGAAAAAGAAATCAGAGAATCAGCAACCTGGGCTTTGTCTTTTTTTGAAAGAGATAAAGGAGACAATCCATTTGACGTTCAATTTGCTTTACAGGAAATGATGCAACAGTTGGTTGGGATCGTTCGCAATGAAAATGAAATGCTTCGTGCTGTTGAACATTTGCGACTGATGCAAGCACGTGCAGATAATGTAAGGGTAACAGGAAACAGGGAATACAATAATGGCTGGCATACTGCATTGGACCTGAAAAATTTACTTACTGTATCAGAAGCCGTTACTATATCAGCATTGGAGAGAAAGGAAAGTCGTGGTGCACATTTCAGGGAAGATCATCCGGAAAAGGATGAAAAAAATGGTAAATTCAATCTTATTATTTTTAAAGGAGAAGATGGCAAGATGCAGTTGAGGCGTGAACCACTTCGAGAAATTCGGGAAGACCTCAAACAAATAATTGAAGAAATGAAATAATGAACTTACCCATCTTGCCTCCGGCAAGACACCCCTCTCTGCTTTGCAGAGAGGGGAAACAGAGCGAAGCGACGAAGGGGTGAGTAAAAAATAAAAAATGTATACCGAAAATAAATTTCCCCTTCAAATCACTTTTGCAAGAGAGTTAAGAAAAAATCAAACTCCTGCAGAAGTAAAAGTGTGGGGTATGCTTCGCAACAGGCGTTTGCTCGGATTTAAATTTTTGCGGCAACATCCAGTTGTGGTGGAGAAACATAATGATAGAACCGGTTTTTATATAGCCGATTTTTATTGCTCAGAAAAAAAATTAATAATTGAACTTGATGGCTTGATACATGCCTTTCAGATCGACTATGATAAGGCGAGAGATGTTATCATGAATGAATTGGGATTAACAGTACTTCGTATTACAAATGATGAAGTAGAAAAAAGTGTTTGCGGTGTTTTGAATAAGATTAATTTGTACTTGACATAAACTCACCCCCTCTTGCCTCCGGCAAGACACCCCTCTCTGCTTTGCAGAGAGGGGAAACGGAGCGAAGCGACGAAGGGGTGAGTAAAAAATAAATGCTCAATGGCGGTAGCAACATTTCAAATATGGCGGGGAAATGCTTCAGGCGGAAACTTTGAAAGTTATTCCACGGAAACTTCTGAGGGCATGGTGGTTCTTGATGCCGTACATCAGATACAGGCAGAAAAGGCCAATGACCTGGCGGTACGCTGGAATTGTAAGGCCGGCAAATGCGGCTCCTGCTCGGCAGAGATAAATGGAATGCCCAAACTAATGTGCATGGCACGCCTTAGTGATCTTGATCTTGATAAACCGGTTTTGCTGCAACCAATGAAAGCGTTTCCTTTGATCAAGGACCTGGTAACAGACGTTTCATGGAATTTCAGGGTAAAGAAAAAAATAAAAAAGTTTAACCCAAGAAAGCCCGACGCAGAAGATGGTACATGGAGAATTGCGCAGGAAGATGTAGACAGAGTACAGGAGTTTCGCAAATGCATAGAATGTTTTTTGTGCCAGGATGTATGCCATGTTCTTCGTGAGCATCAGCTTTATGATGAGTTTATTGGTCCACGCTTTTTAGTATATGTTGCCGCCCTGGAAATGCACCCTCTTGATGTTGAAGACAGGCTTGAAGATTTAAAGAAAACTAATGGTATTGGTTATTGCAACATCACGAAATGCTGTACACATGTTTGCCCTGAAGATATTACTATTACTGACAATGCCATCATTCCGCTGAAAGAGAGAGTAGCGGACAGATTTTATGATCCGGTGAAAAGACTGTTCAGAATTTTTAGTTCAAAGAAAGTTCCAAAGGTTTAAAAGTTACCTAAACTTATGAACCTCTGTTTTTCGGCAAGTGGGTTCTTGAACCTTTTCAACCTCTTGAACGTTTGTGTCTTAACTTTTGAAATTAATAAAAATAAACTGCTATGCATCAACTTAAACCCATTTCCAAAGAAAGTATTCCGGTGGCTCTTGAAAAAGCTGAACGGTACCGCCTGCTCAATGAACCACGGTTAGCTCAAAGCATTTGTCTCGATGTTCTGGAGGCAGATCCGGAAAACACGAAGTCCATTATTATTTTGCTTTTGGCAATTACCGATGAATTCTCATCTTCATCCTCGGCTGGTGTAGATCAGGCACAACAATTATTGCCCCGGCTTCAAAACGAATATGAAAAAAGTTATTATGGCGGTATTATAAATGAACGCCAGGGGATGGCAATATTAAACCGGAAAATAACAGGTGGCCATTTTGTTGCTTATGATTGGCTAAATGAAGCTATGGCGTTATATGAAAAGGCGGAAGCTCTTCGTCCGCAGGCAAATGATGACGCAATCCTCCGCTGGAACACCTGCGCACGCCTGATAATGAGCCATCATCTGAAACCAAGAAATGAAGAATACATTGAACCACCCTTAGAATGATCTGATAGAGACTTGTAAAAAGATAATATCGTACTAAAAAGATTCTGGTGAAAACAGATTTACAATGGCCCGCCTTTTGAGAGAATTTTACAATTATTTTATTCAAAAAAAGTTTTCAATATGAAAAAAGCAAGCATTGCGTTTTTTTCTGCGGCTCTCTTTTTTGCGGCATGCAATAACAGGGATGAGAATGGCAGTACCGATACCAGTAATACCAACTCCAGTAAATCGGGTACGGATAGTACACGGGGTGATAAACCGGCAGATACCACTTCAATAGCAAACAATTATGCTCCGGATAAAGAGTCGCTGGACTTTGTAACAAAGGCGGCAAGCGGTGGAATGCTGGAAGTGCAGCTGGGAC
>MWVX01000313.1_pt1 | contig 14495 bp, 10 predicted proteins | sample 1047311 | NCBI WGS metagenome assembly MWVX01 (sample SAMN06349984, study PRJNA376086) | soil metagenome | isolation source: MtG-4 sample Antarctic (ecotone) soil | place: Antarctica | collected 2015-01-13 | reverse complement strand
ACAAAGCGTGGGCAGCGCGCGCCGGTCTCGGATGGCTCGGCAAACACTCGAATTTAATCACGAAAGAATATGGCTCGTGGGTTTTTTTGGGCGAAATTTTATTGAATCTCGAACTCGAATACGAGACCGAAATCATCGAAGACCATTGCGGAACTTGCACGAAATGTTTGGATGCTTGTCCGACAGACGCGATTGTCGCGCCGCGCGTCGTTGATTCAAATCGCTGTCTGTCATACGCCACCATCGAACTGCGCGCGCCGGAATTTGCGCCGAATATCGCAGAAAACTTAAACGGCTGGCTTTACGGCTGCGACATCTGCCAGGACATTTGCCCGTGGAATCGCTTTGAAAAACCGACCGAAGAACAAAGATTCGAGCCGCGCAAAAACGAAACGAGTGTCGAACCGGACAAAATTCTTTCGCTTTCTCACGAAACATATGTCGAAAGATTTCGCCGCAGTCCAATCAAACGCGCCAAGCTGCACGGCTTGAAGCGCAACGCACTCGCATTAAAGGTGAAAGGCAAAAGTAAAAAGTAAAAAAGCGAAAATAAAAGTAAAAATTTACGGTTAAAGATTCAGCTTCTATTTTATACTTTCAACCTTACTGAATTTTGTTTTCACTTTTGGCTTGCAACCTGTATCATTTTCTTAATGCTTCTTTTGCGCGACGCTCACAACCGAACGATTCGAGATTTGCGTATCAGTCTGACCGACCGCTGCAATTTTCGCTGTTTTTACTGTCTGCCGAACGGCGAGCCTCCTTTAGCGCGCAAAGATACGATTTTAACTTTTGAAGAAATCGTCCGCGTTTCCGAGATTTTTGTCTCGCTCGGCATCGAAAAAATTCGCCTGACCGGCGGCGAACCGCTTATCAGGCGAGATGTGGAAAAACTTGTCGAAAAATTGGCTGAACTTAAAAGTTCGCAGTCCAAAGTCCGCAGTTCGCAATTGAAAGATTTAGCGTTGACGACGAACGGTTACACTTTTCCAAAGCGCGCCAAAGCATTGAAATGCGCCGGATTAGACCGGATTACCATTTCGCTTGACAGTTTGAAGCCGGAGAATTTTAAACGAATTACGGGCGTTGACGCGCTTGAAAATGTTTTGCATGCGATTGAAGCTGCGAAAAAGGCTGGCTTGACGCCGGTGAAAATCAACGCCGTTATTGTGCGCGGCTGGAACGAAGATGAAGTCGTGGATTTTGCGTGTTTCGCCCGTGAAATGGATGTTTCGATGCGTTTTATCGAGTTTATGCCGCTCGATTCTGGACACGAATGGAAACGTGAGATGATTGTTTCTGGACGCGAAATTTTCAAACAAATCGACCGAATTTTTCCTTTGAAATTAACGGAAAAATCGCGCGGTGCGGAAACGGCTTGGAAATACTCTTTCGCTGACGGCGCGCCGGGCGAAATAGGAATCATTGCACCCGTAACCGAAATGTTTTGCGGCGCGTGTTCACGCATTCGCCTGACAGCTGACGGACAAATCCGCACTTGTCTTTTTTCGACCGAAGAATACAACTTGCGAGACGTAATGCGAAGCGGCGCAACGCGCGCCGAGATTATAGAATTTATCCGTACAGTTGTGATGAAAAAGGAGACGCGACATCAAATCAATGATGTTTCATTCGTCCAACCCGCGCGCACAATGAGTTTTATCGGTGGGTAAAATATAATAGGAATTCGTTTCCACAAAGTTTTCCACAATCGGAAAAGGTAAACAGATTTGGGCAAAAAAGATTTCCGCGAAAGTGAAATAAACGAACAAAAATGAAAAGACTACTAAAAATTGTCGTGCTGATGATTTTGATATTTTCCGCGATTACCGCATTTACTCAAACAAAATCTCAAGAATTTCCCTCTGAAATACCTGATAACTGGAAACTTTTTTTCAACGATGAATTTTCTTTTTACGCGCCCGATTCGTTGGAAAATCGAAACCTTCGCGGAAAAGATTCGTTTATCGGAAAATATACAAACGAAGAGATGGAAATTCGATTCGATTACGGATGGTTTTGCAATAGCTGCGGAACGTGCGACAAGCCTGTTATAGCAAACGTAGATAATAAATCAGCCGCAATTTGCACTTATGAAGATAAAGAAGCTGGAAAAGATAAGAAGTACGTCAAGTCAATTCGCTTTTCAAAACTCGATTTTAATGGACAAACGACATTAGCTTTGTGGGTAAAATGCAAAACTATTCAATGCCAAACAGATGCTGAAAAGATAATTCGCTCAATTAAATTCAAACAGAAAAAGGTGAAAATGAAATAATCCGTTTCACCTTTTTCATTTGTAATTTCAACTCAATTATTGTCTTTGAAAATCGGGCGAGCCGAGAATCAAACCGACGGCTTTGAAAACGTCGGGATTACCGCTTGGCGCAAGCAATCTCACTTGTTGACCGCCGCCTCTTTTGCCGCCGCCTTGTCCTTGGGCGGGCATCATCATCGTCGAAGCATTTTCCATTTCCGCGTCGTCCGAAGCAGAAGCCATGCCGAGTTTCGGTTCGATAAGCGGCTGTTCGATTTGTTTCAAGAGCATAGCTTTTGTATTCGGAGAAATTTCTCCGCCCAAAATCAGAGCTACTGCTTTACCCAAAACTTCCTGCTTATTTTTGCCTTCAAATTTCGACAAATTAACCCGTGTTCCGGGAATACGATTGCTCGCCAGCGCGACCGAAAAATTCATTCTCTCTAAAAGCGCGCCTGTGTTTACCCAATCCTCCGCCATATCCGGATAACCGGTCGGAGCTTGATAACCGTAAAGCGGCTCGCCCATTTTTGCGAGCAGCGCTTGAACCGCCGCGCCGTTCGTCTCCGCGCCGACGGTGCGAAGCGCACTTACCAGAAGCTCAAACGGAGTTTTGATTTTCGCCCGATAATTTTCCGGCGCAAAAAATTCCTTATCTGTAAATAAAGCGCGCAGAGTCGTTTTTATATCGCCTTTTGAATTGTGAAATGCATCGGCAACGCGACCGACTAATGCTTCGCTCGGATTGTCGGAAATGAATTTGACGGCGAGTTTGCGGGCGATGAATTTTGCGGTCGAAGGATGATTGACCAAAATATCCAGAACTTTCAAGCCGTCTTTCATACCGCCTTCGTTGATTTTTTGTCCCAAAACGACTTTTTCGCCCGCGTCGTGGAAGCGTTCGTTAAAATAAAATGTTCCGCTCGGAGCGTCTTCGGGCAAACCCATCTGCCGCGCCTGACGAGCGGCGCGATTATTGGTCATTTCATCATTTCCGGCAAACTTGCGATAACCGCGCGGGTCAACGATTGTCCAGCCGGTAAAAGCGCGAGCGATTTCTCCGATGTCTTTTTGGGTGTAGCCGCCGTCAACGCCCAAAGTGTGCAGTTCCATAATCTCGCGGGCGTAATTTTCGTTTATGCCGCGCTGCTGTTTCTTTGGTTTGTTCGGCTGCTGCTGCTGCGGATTTTGCTGCATTTTAGCAATGCGCGCGTTGAGCTGCTCGTCGGTAATACCCTGACGCTGTTTGATCCGTTCGCGCACTTGCGGATTGTTAACGGCGCGTTGAAGCTGCTGATTCATTCCATTTCGGCGTCCGTTGTTTTGCTGCGTCTTCGGCGAAATTGATTGATAGTTATCGAGGTAGAAAAGCATCGCCGGACTTTTTGCCGTCGCCAGCAGCAAATCTTTGAAATTTCCCAGAGCATTCGGACGAATCACATCGCGGTCGTATTCGGGCAAAAACCAGCGCGTCGCCGCTTTTCCGGCATAAACGTTGAAATGATTTGTCCAAAAATCAACCATCTGCTCGTTTAATTGACGTTCCGAATAGGCGGCGCGCAAAATTCGCGAAGCATTTAATTGCTGCGAGATTTGTTGCGGACGCCCGAGTTTGTTTTCACGGTAAATGTCGGCAACTTCCTTTTGAATTCTCCTACGTTCTTCATCGCTGAGTTTTGCAACGTCGGCGTCGGGTTTTTCCTTTGCATCCGGTATCATCATTGCCGGACCATTTTTTTCCTGCGGCATAGCGCCATCGGTCGCAACGGCAGATTCCGTGCCTTTCACTTTATTTTTCTTTTTTAATTCCGCAACGTCGCCTTTGTTCAAACCGCTGCGCTGCCCGACCATTCGCAAAACGGCTTGCCCGTTCGGGTATTTGGCAAAAAGCTCTTCGTTTGACATCTGCAAAACATTCAAATTTTTCACTTTCGCTTCCGCCAAAGAATCATCTACCGAACTTGCATTGAGCTGCTGCTCGATGTATTTGTTAATTCCCAAAGCTTTGACGCGATCGACATCACCGAGACGCGCCCCATACGCAAGACGATTCAAAACGTGCAGAATTTTCTGGTTTTCGGTTAATGCTTTTGCGCCGAATTTTTGAATCATTTGCTGCGCACTTGCGCCGATTGTAAAAATCGGAGTCAACATCGCTGCCAACATCAAAACGGCAGTGAATTTATAACGTGCGGAAAACTGTGTTCTCATTTTATTTACCTCGAAATTTTATGATTGCTTCGGATAAGTCCAAAGATTGTCTGTTTTATTAGACGCACAATAGGCGCAAAAAGACGAAAAGAAAATCAACCGCAAAAACACACAGATAAGAGATAACGATTAGGTTTTAGGAAAGGCAGGAAGTTAACGATTATTACTTGATTTGTCTGCGGTTGATTTCCTTAATTGTTTTTCGTTTGCACGACGAAAAGACAACCGTTAAATATATACCGCGCATCGAATCAATCGTAATTTCTCCGATAAAAAGTTAAAATATCAATTCTTGCTATTCCGAAGTATAAAGAAGGTATCGAAATGAAAAATTCAAAACTCTGTGTTTTACTTTCCGTCGCCGTCAGTTTATTTCTGGCGGTTTCCACATTTGCCCAAAGTGAAAGTTTTAGCGATGCAAACGTCGAATACACATTCGATTTGCCGCAAGCATTGTGGAAAATGACCGTCAAGCCTTCTCAGACGAGTGCAAACGTCGAATACGTCTATGGCGAACGGCAAAGCGGACATCTCGAAATCCGCAAAATCACCGTCAAATCCGGCACGCTGCTCAACGAGATTATCCGTGACGAAGAAAAAAAACTCCAGTTTCTGCCCGGCTATGTCACCGGACGAGAAGAAAAATTCAAAGGCTCTTTCGACGGCAAAGTTTTCAATTACGAATTCGTGCGCGCGGGACGAAATATGAGCGGCAGATTTTACTTTCTAAAGGCAAATGACACAACCTTCTACGTACTGCGCTTCGTCGGCATCGGCGACAAACTCCGCTCGATTCGCAACCAGACCGATTCAATTGCCCGAACCTTTGATTTGAAGAAAGGAAAGTAACTTTTTGATGGGGTCGCAAACCTGTTAAGCAATAAAAATAGAATGTTAATTCTTTTAGCAACAATTTTTGCATGATAATACGCCGAATATATTGTATTGTCAGCGGCATTGATATTAATAAATTGTTAGGTTTTAGTTGAGAGAAGCATTAGATGAGATGAACAATAAAACTAAAGAGTCCCCCAATCTATATTTACTAGCTTTCTTTACAGCATTGTTTGCCGGACTATTCTCAATAGTTGGAAATTATTATCTTTCAAAAGATCAGATCAAACAAGTATTACCGGAGAAAGACCTTGATCTTAGAAAGGAGGTGTATTTATCGTTTCTCAGCAAAATAGATAAAAGCAACGATCCTGTAATCAGTGAAATGCTAAACATTGGACCGTTTGCAGACAAGGTGGGAACTGACAGTCAAATTCAAGACTTAGAAGATAAACTGCATAACATATTATCTCGAAATGATACTTATGATATTTATTGGAGGCTCAATAGTGACCTTAATATTTTAAGATTACGCGCTAGTGATCGAGTAAAAATCCGTGCAGATGATCTACTGAATGCACTCAGTTTGAATTTCGATGCAATTCAAATCAAAAATCATTCGGCGGAAGTTCAAGCGTACTACAAGAAATGGTGGGAAATACAACGCGAAGGAATACCTTATGGATTTGAGGAAAAAATTACGCTTGAAGAGAGATTTTCAATCATCATCTCAGGAAAATTGCTCCAAAGTCTTATCCAAGCGATGAATGAAGAGATTAATACCACTTCATCCTAACGTTGGAAGTGAAGTTATTGGGGCGTCGTACTCAATGACTTGTTATTCTTCAATCAAAAACTTCACTCCGAAAGGTAAAACGTAGCCTTTTGTGTTTTCGTCAATTACCGACAGAATTTCATCTAAAGAACGCGCTTTGTGCAGACGCATCGGGCGCGTTTCGTTTTCGGGTAAGGAGGTTACGATTTGGACGTTAAATCGTTCGGCTTTGCACAATAAACTCCACGCCGTTTGACCGTTGACCTGATAGCTTTCGCACAATTTTTCGGCTAAGGCGGCGGAGTTTTCCGCGTCAAACCATTTGAGAAAATCCGGTCTGCCCAAACCGTCGGCACATTCCGCCAACAAGATAATCGTTCCGCCGCCGGCGCAAGCATTTGAAGCTGCGTCTAAAGTTTTGTGTGCCTGGATTAAATTTATATCGTGTGGAAAACCACCGCACGAGGCAATTACCAAATTACGCTTTTCAGTAATTTCAATCGCGTGTTCGGCATCGTAAAATTTACACGCAGCGCGATGCGCCGAAATCCAATCGCCGCAAAATAAATCAACGGCTTCGCCTTTGCCGTTGACGATTGTGTTAACCGAAAAGGCAGGCGGATGTTTCCGAACAACCGACAAAAATGCTTCGTGAACCGCGTTTGCGTCCAAGATTCCCGCGCCGACGCCTGCGCGACGAATTTTTTGTTCGCAGTCGAAAGCGAGTTTGTGCGTCGCCGAGATTGTCCGCGACGAAGCGAGTCCGGGGCAAATCAGCTTTCGCCCGCCGGTAAATCCTGCGAAATAATGAAACGAGACGCCGCCGACGATTATCGTGTGGTCGTGTTCGGTTAGAGCGCGGTTGAGTTCGATTGGAATGCCTTCGTCAGTTTCGCCGAGCCGGACAATTTGCGCTAAATCCTTCGCGTTGTGGTCGAGCGTTTTGATGCGCTGGAAAATAAACGGTGTAAGTAGTTCTCTTTTTTCCTCGTCTGAAACCGTTCGATGAATGCCGGTCGCAAAAATTATGCGTATGTCGTGCGGCATTGTGCCGTTTGCAATCAGTCGGCGCACGAGCAGATTTACAATTTGCCCGCTCGCAGTTTGGCGCGTCGCGTCAGGCACAACGATTAAAACGGTTTCGCCGTAACCAATGATTTCTTCAATCGGTTTGGAATCAACTGGATTATCAAATCTTTCGCCGATTTCAACATCGTCAAGTGCGCGCTTGTCTTCTCGCTTACCCAAAATCTGGAAGCGGTTTTCATCATAATCGAAAGAAATCTGCGATTTTCCATAACTAAGATTGATAGTTTTCATCTTGAAACGAACACTGTCATCGTAAAAACGCGGAATAATATGTAATTGAAAATGAAAAACATCTTGAGCCGGTTCCGCAAAGCTCGATTGCTTCGTAAATCATCCACAGCGAAATTAAAACCAATGCGATGCAGTTGACAAAACCGGCGAGAATTTCGAGCCGGTAATAACCTTGTAATTTTCTAATCTTAATTCTACTCTTCTTCCGTTTTTTTCTGCGGAAAGATTAGAGAAGAGATTATCGAAAGCGCGATTACGCCGGCGACGATTCCAAGCGAAACGAAAGTTGCCGTCTGGTTATAATCGCCTTTGACATAACTGTGCAAAAAATACGAGAACGCCGATTCATTACCGTTTCCCAAACCCATTATCAAGCCTTCGGCAACAAGCGGCAAAATCATTTTTACACCAATAAACGTCAGCACAAACGCCAACCCGTATTTGAGATAATGAAATTTTTCCGCCATATCAACGAGCAGAAAAAAGAATGTCCGCAAACCCAAAATAGCGAAAATATTTGAAGTATAAACGATAAAGCGGTCGGTCGTGATGCCAAGAATTGCCGGAATCGAATCAACCGCAAAGACCAAATCAACCACGTTGATAATGATTAAAACCAGAAGAAGCAGCGTTCCGGTACGTTTCCCGTCTTTGATGACAAAAAACTTTTCGCCGTCGTAATGTTTGGAGATGCGTATAAAACGTGTTGTGAATTTTACAATTGCGCTTTCTTCCGGGTTAAAGCTGTCGTCGTCATCGGAAAACATCTTGATGCCTGTGTAAACAAGAAACGCGCCGAAAATGTATATCAGCCAGTGAAATCTTTCGACCAATTCTGTGCCGGCGAAAATCATCACCATTCGCAGCACCAGAGCCATAAAAATGCCCCAGAACAAAACGCGATGCTGGAATTTTTTAGGCACCTTGAAGAAATTAAAAATCAGCAGAAAGACAAATAAATTGTCAACCGAAAGCGAAAGTTCGACCAGATAGCCGGTTAAAAATTCCGTCGCCTTGCTTAAACCCGCACCAGAACCGTAGATATTGCCGACTACCCAGTAAATAAAACCGTTGAAGGCGAGCGCGAGCGAAATCCAAACCGCGCTCCACGCAAAAGTTTCACGGCGCGTCGGCGCGTGCGAATGGCGATTGACAATACCGACATCAACAAACAACGCAACAAAAACAACTGCAAAGAAAAAAATCCAAACCCACATTGGGTATTCGATATTCATAGATATTTAAAATACAAGGTTCAAGGCTCAAAGTTCAAGGTTAGGAGTTTTATCTTTTCGCCGCGCCTGATTTCCAAAAAATTATCTGCAAAATAAAAGAGACAAGAGCCGAAACTCTTGCCTCGAATTTTTCCAAATTAATAATCGAGATTTTACGGGGCGAAAGTATAAACGATGATGCCTGTAACTTTGACCGGAATTCCTTCGAGTAAAGTTGGCGAAAATGTGGAGTTGCGCGCCGCTTCTGTCGCCGCTGCTCTGAGCAGAGGATGACCGGAAACGGCGCTTGCCGAAATGACATTTCCCTGTTCGTCAATCGTAACCTGCACGTTGACCGCGCCGCTCGCTTTGACTGCTCTGGCTGCCGGCGGATAAGCGGGTAAAGTTAAATTCTTGGCTTTTCCGTTTAGCACGCCCGCAGAAATCTGTTTCGGCATCGCATTTCCACCGCTCAAAGAATTGTCGCGCGTAGTTGTAACTTTGCTGCCCGAAACGCCCTTCATATCAATCGTTCCTTTATCGCTGCCGGTAACATCCGACATCTGATACGTCTCATTTTGTGACGAAAATTTTTTCGTGAAATACATTTCCGACGTTTGCGTGCCGCGCGGCGTCTCGGAATCTCGCGTGACTTTTAAAGTTTTTCCGTCGTCGAGAAGTTCCCAACTATCGGTTGTTTTAACGCTCATCGAACCGTTCGCAGTGTCTATACTGCGACTTGATGTAAGTTTCAATTTGCCGCCTTTTTCCGTTTCGGCTTTGAGCCTAACAGATGCGGTCGGCTTTCCGTCGGAACTAACCTTTCCGAGGTTTGTTTCCTTTCCGTCAAGATTGTATGTAACCATACTGCTACCACCGCCCATCGCTGCGCCGCGTCCCATACCGCCGCCTTGACCCGTTCCGCGATTTGCGTCCGGTGGTTGTGGCAGCGCGCCGTTTCCGTTATTCGACATTTCACCTTCGGGACGCGGAGCGCGTTTTGTCATCGTTTCGACTTTTAACTCTTTATCGTTCTGCGTAACGTTCAGCGTCATTGATTCGATACGACTTCGCTCGGGCAATTTACTTTTTGCCACGTCGAGTTCCCAGCTTCCTGCAAAATTTGTCGCTTTATTTTGTGCGAAAATTGCACTCGTCGTAAAAAGCAAACAGAAAAATGCCGCTAATACAGATATTTTTTTCATAAATTCAACTCCAGATGTTTTTGATTTGAACTGTTCCGCGACTTTAGACGCTCCAAACCTTAGTTTAGTTTCCATAAAAGAGAACGGTCAAAAATGTAAACGTTAAATGCAAAAGATTTTCCTCAATTAAGGATTTACTATAATCACGCTTGAGCGGCTCGCTCGCGTTGGTGAAGTTTTGAATTTCGATACCCGTAAAGAAAATAAATTACCAGCCCGATGAGAAGCCAGATGCCGAAGCGCATCCAATTGGTTACGCCGAGTTCCGTCATTAAATATAAACACGACAGCAAACCCAAAATCGGAATCAGCGAGAGTTTTTTGAGAAAAGTTAAAATCAGCAGCGTAACCGTGATGACGATAAAAAATATTAACGGAATTTTGTGGCTGAACGCGCCAAACCACGTTTCGTCTTCTTTTGGAGCGACAGTCAGAAAATCGCTGATAAATGTCGGATAAAAATAGTAAACAATTCCGAAAACGACCGCTAAAATCACGGGTAAAATGAATTGCGCGTTGATATACGGCACAAATCTTTTTCCGCCTTCGCTGAATTCCTTGTCCTTAAACAAAACACCCGCGCAGACGACGACAAACGCGAACAGCGTTCCGATGCTCGCCAAATCCGTGACTTCGGTTAAGTTCATAAACAGCGCGGGAATAGCGACAACCAAACCCGTAATAATCGTCGCAAACCAGGGCGTTTTAAATTTCGGATGAATCGAAGAAAATATGCGCGGCAAAAGCCCGTCGCGGCTCATCGCCATCCATAAACGCGGTTGACCGATTTGGAAAACCAGAAAAACTGTTGCCAGCGCAATTACCGCGCTAATCGCAATAATTCCGGCAACCCACGGCAGATTGCTGTCCGGCTGCGTAAAGACAAACGCGAGCGGGTCGCCGACATTGAGTTTCGTGTAGCTGACCATTCCGGTCAAAACTAAGGTCAGAGCGATATACAAAACCGTGCAAATGACGAGCGAGAAAATCATCGCCTTTGGCAAATCGCGGCGCGGGTCTTTGCATTCTTCGGCGGTCGTCGAAAGCGCGTCGAAACCGATGTAGGCGAAGAAAACGGCGGACACGCCTTTTAACACGCCGGAAACTCCGTTCGGCGCAAACGGCGACCAGTTTTCAGGATTGACGTAAAACGCGCCGAGAAAAATAACCAGCAAAATAATTCCGATTTTCAGCACCGTCATTACATTGCCCGCTAATTTCGATTCACGAATTCCGATGTAAACCAACGCGGTTATGACAACGACAATCATAAGCGCTGGAAGGTCGGCGACAATGGGAAACCCGCCGATTTGCGGCGCGGACGACCAAGCTGTGTATGCTTCGATTTGTCCGCAATTGACCGCTGCGTCCGCGCTGTCACACGCCGCTTGCAATGTCTCTACTGTTTCACCTTTGCTAACATCGCCATCCATAAACGCGGTTGACCGATTTGGAAAACCAGAAAAACTGTTGCCAGCGCAATTACCGCGCTAATCGCAATAATTCCGGCAACCCACGGCAGATTGCTGTCCGGCTGCGTAAAGACAAACGCGAGCGGGTCGCCGACATTGAGTTTCGTGTAGCTGACCATTCCGGTCAAAACTAAGGTCAGAGCGATATACAAAACCGTGCAAATGACGAGCGAGAAAATCATCGCCTTTGGCAAATCGCGGCGCGGGTCTTTGCATTCTTCGGCGGTCGTCGAAAGCGCGTCGAAACCGATGTAGGCGAAGAAAACGGCGGACACGCCTTTTAACACGCCGGAAACTCCGTTCGGCGCAAACGGCGACCAGTTTTCAGGATTGACGTAAAACGCGCCGAGAAAAATAACCAGCAAAATAATTCCGATTTTCAGCACCGTCATTACATTGCCCGCTAATTTCGATTCACGAATTCCGATGTAAACCAACGCGGTTATGACAACGACAATCATAAGCGCTGGAAGGTCGGCGACAATGGGAAACCCGCCGATTTGCGGCGCGGACGACCAAGCTGTGTATGCTTCGATTTGTCCGCAATTGACCGCTGCGTCCGCGCTGTCACACGCCGCTTGCAATGTCTCTACTGTTTCACCTTTGCTAACCGCTTCGGAAACGGCGGCAAATCCGCGCCGCGCTGTGACGAAATCCATTGTAAACGGAAGCGGAAAATTTATGCCGTAACCTTTGAGCAAGCCGGTAAAATAATCGCTCCACGAAATAGCGATGGCGATGTTGCCGATTGCGTATTCGACAATCAAATCCCAGCCGATAATCCACGCGATAAATTCACCCATCGAAGCGTATGCGTAAGTGTAAGCCGAACCCGCAACCGGAATACGCGAAGCGAATTCGGCGTAACAGAGCGCGGCAAAAGTTACGGCAACCGCCGTGAAAATAAACAAAAAGATAATCGCCGGACCGCCGTTATACGAGGCTTTGCCGACCATCGCAAAAATGCTTGCGCCGATAATGGCGGCTATTCCCATTAAAGTTAAATCGAATAAACCGAGCGTGCGGCGCAGATGTGCGTTGTCGCGGGAAACGGTTTCCGCGTCGGAAAATCCTGAGGCGGCATCAGCTTGAATTTGCGCAATGGATTTTTTACGAAATAATGAATTGTCCATAAATTTTTATTGTCTGATGTTGATTGTATTTTAGTGTTTATTGGTAAACGCTCAATGATAAATGATAAATGTTCACGGCTTTGTTTGCGAATTTTGAAGGAAATTTCCCACAATTGCAATGAAGACTGCGCAAAGTTTATAAAATTCTTTCCGTTCAAAGCGCAAAGAAAATATGTTCTCTTTGACAATTTAATGGCGCGCGTCAAAATAAAAACTTAAACTCAGAGATTATTATGTGTCGGTTTTAAACAAAAAAAATTGTCAAATTTTTTTGCATCCGATTCCGATTCGCTTGCGAATAACATTTTGTAAGCCGACAAAAGAATTTTATAAATCGGCTTATTGGACAGTTAGCCGAACCGTTTTTGCGAATGGTTTGGGTTTCTAAGTTACCTCCTTTCTAAACCAAAAGTGCCGAATGTCTCCAAAAAAGCATTTGGCACTTTTGGTTTTCAATCGACCTTTAAAACGCTTTTCGAGCAAAAATTTTTATATTTGTTGCAATGTATTAAAATTTATTTTTTTGGTTGTTGCATCCAAAGTCCTTTTTTAAGCGAACAATTTTATATACAGGTTGGTTAAATTTTTCAAAATAGAAAAAATTTCCTGCAATCTAATTGGACTTCGTTATTACTAAAATTTATCGGTGAAGCCGAAAGGCGCTCGCCGAACAAAATCACTCTTAAAGAGTAATTTAATTTGGAGGCTAATATTGTGACGAAAATTATAAAGCTCGAAGACCGAGAAAATAATGCTGACAAAGCAGAAAATCGGGTATCTTCGCGGCGCGAATTTCTAAAATGGTCAAGCGCTGCCGCGCTGACGGCTTTTGCGTTTGGCGCGCTCAATCCTGAATCGCTTTCCGCAAAAACGGCTTTTCTGGGTTTGCCGATTGACGACGACAAAGCCGGCGTGGTTGATGTCGGCAAAGGCGATATCGGCGTTTTGAATTTTGTCTACGCGAACGAACAACTCGAAGCGGCGTTTTACACGCAGGTGATGGCGACGCGCTATGCGGGTATGACTTCCGAAGAAAGCGCCATTTTAACTGACATCCGCGACAATGAAATAGCGCACCGCGAGTTTTTTCGCGCTCAACTCGGCAAAAAGGCGATTCCAAATTTACAGGTGAATTTCACGTCAATTAATTTCAACAGCCGCCAGAGCGTGCTGCAAACCGCGCAGATGTTTGAAGACAACGGCACGGCGGCGCTTAACGGCGGCGGACAATTGCTGAAAAATCCTTTGTTTCTGCTGATAGCGGGCAAACTCGTCTCGGTCGAAGCCAGGCACGCGGCAATTTTGCGCGATTTGCAGCGCCCGATGTCCACGTTTTTTTCGGGCGACGACATTACCGACCCGGCGACCGGCTTAGACCCGGCGCGCACGCCGGCGCAGGCTTTGGCTGTGGTTAAACCGTTTGTCGTTACGCCGATTTCAATTGCCCGGCTGCCGCAGCCGAAAATGTAAAAGGAGAAGACTATGGAAAACAATAAATTACCACTACTCGAATCGGTCGAACCCGATTACATCAACGAAATGACGGCACGGCGCGAGCCAATCGAAAAAGCGATAAAAATGGCTGGCGCGCTCGGCGCACCGATTATTTCTTTCGGCGCATTGGCGGGAACGGCTTTCGGGCAGGATAAAAAATTGCCCGGAAAAATAGTTGACGTGCTGAATTTCGCGCTGACGCTTGAATACCTGGAAGATGAGTTTTACCGCACGGCGCTCGGCTCAGGCGGTCTGATTCCGGCGCAAACGCGCGACGTTTTCGGACAAATCAGCAAACACGAAACGGCGCACGTCAATCTTCTGCGCTCTGTTTTGGGCAGTAAAGCCGTCGCCAAACCGAATTTTGATTTCACGGCGGGCGGCGCATTCGGCGATGTGTTCAGAAACTATCAAACGTTTCTCGCCGTCTCGCAGGCTTTTGAGGACACGGGCGTTCGCGCCTACAAAGGTCAGGCGGGAAAGCTGAAATCGAACGATATGATTTTAACAACCGCTTTGCGAATTCACTCGGTCGAAGCCAGACACGCGGCGATGGTCAGACACCTGCGCGGAGATACGC
>MWVX01000312.1_pt1 | contig 14497 bp, 10 predicted proteins | sample 1047311 | NCBI WGS metagenome assembly MWVX01 (sample SAMN06349984, study PRJNA376086) | soil metagenome | isolation source: MtG-4 sample Antarctic (ecotone) soil | place: Antarctica | collected 2015-01-13 | reverse complement strand
CGGTATACCCGGCGATTTGATCGGCCTTACCCTGTTCCAGTGGCAGTGCGACTTGCGCGACCAGCATCAACCCTCGATTACTGGCTTGTAGCTCGGCGTAGTAGGCCGCCCATCCCCAACAACTCAGGCCCGAGTGTTCCTCAATTTCCACGACTTCGAGCAGGTCGTGCTCAGTCATGATTGAGATGTAAACCGCTTCCGAAGGGTCGGAGGACGCGGAACCTGCTAAGGGCATTTTAACTCTGCATCTGAGAGCCGAACGTAAATTGCGCTTAGAGAATGAGGGTCGACCACTTCGCCGCGCTCAAATTGCTGAAACGCCAGAGCGGCAACATGCCTGCTGAGATTCTTTTGTTCCGGCGCCAGGGTCCACCCTTGATGCTGGATTGGCTTCAGCAAACCATTCTCGCTGAATTCAATTCCCTTCTCTCGAGCATATGACTCTAAAAGATCACGATACATATGTGCGCCTGGCCCGGACCATTTAAGAGTTTTAAGCGCACCATATTTCTCGAGCACGTTAATTGGCGACAGATGGGCCGGCTCGTCGAGTGAAGACACGCTTCCCTCGGGTGAGACGGAAAGCAACTGCAAAAACACCTCTCCTCGACCGGCGGGCAGAAGAGCAACCGTGGCGGTTGCCGGTCCCGCCGCGTGTGCCACGGCATGGAGTGTCGGTATTCCAACACAAGACATTCCGAGAGTAGCAGCCAGCGCTTTCACCGTCGCCAAACCTATTCTCAAACCCGTAAAACTTCCCGGACCAGAAGCAGCGGCGAACAGACCCACATCCTTCAAAGAAGCTGCGGCTCTATCCAGGCATTTATTAATATCCTTCAGGAGGCTATTGGAGTGTGAGACCTCGGGATCTCCGACCCGTAAAGCGAGCACCGTACTTCCGCGTGCCAGGCAAACACTGCCGCCCAGGGTCGCTGTGTCGACACTCAAGATCAGAGGTGTATTAGTCATCGTCGACGCGATAGCCTGATAGACAAGCAGGCTGACTGAAGCAATTCCAACTGTCGCCTTATTTCAGCTCTTCGATTGAAAAGCTGTCCATCCAGATCGATCCGAAGATCGGGCATGGAGACGTACTACAGTTCTTTCGCTGGATGCTGAGAGTGACTGCGTTGGTTCCGGATTCTGTCCGAAAGTCAAAGCTCGACACCTGCCAGTTAGTTGTATCTTGCCGCAATGGCGCAGACTCTCCCAGGCGCTTAAAGACGCCGGCGGCGTCGCTCACAATCGCCAATGGCAACCCGCCCGTAACGACATCCTGCGTTCGAGCGGCAAAGTTAAGTCGATAACGACTGGACGGCTCGACGAGAATTAACTGAGAAACCAAAGAAGAGTCGGGGCTGGAGTCGCCTAAGAATTCGATAAGCAAACTTTTCGACCCGCTGTGGAATTGGCTTGAATCCGCCGCCAGTCTAACGCTCTGCGAAGCCCGGGACACGCGCCACCCAAAACCAAATTCGTCAAAAGTGAGCGGTCCTTCGAAACCTCCGTCGTAGATCGCTGCCGGCCTGCGCTCCGCAGCTTCAGAGTTTCCTTTTTTTTTCCAGACTTCAAACGCCTCTTTGAAAGCGTTTGCCGAGATCAAGTGTCGCACAAGCTCGCGCCTGGTCAGCTCAGAAACGGCGTCGGCTAACTCGAACTGTTCACGAGCTTCCTTTGCTCTTCCCTTCCTTGCCAGGAATCCGGCAAAGGCTGCTCTCATTTTGCTCGTTGTGATGTGTGCCAGTTGTACTGTTACCTGAGTGTCGCGCTTCGAAATTCCCCATGCCAGATCAATTAAGCTCGGAATCAAATCGGGGTTGCTCGCGGCCGCATAGCGCAGATCCGCAAATGCTTGATCGAAGCGCCCCAGCCGCAGCAGGAAATTTCCGCGTTGCCAACGCGGGTACGCGTAATGTGGGGCACGCCGGACAGACTCATTGAAAGCCGCCAGAGCGCCAGCAGAATCTCCCAACTCATCTCTAATGATCGCGAGCTCCAGCCAGAGATAATCGTGACGCGGCCTTAAACTAACTGCCAGCTCGAGCTCCCTGGCAGCATCTGGCAATTGCTTGAGGTGATATAGGACTGCAGCGCGAACCCGGTGAGACTCCGAACTTGAGGGTGCCAGTGCGATCGCCCTATCCGCTGCGGGTAAGCTTGCCTCAAGCGTCGCATACTTTCCCAGCAATCTGGAAAAGCCAGCTTGCGCCGTCATCCAAATGGCGAGAAGACAGGCCAGGATCCCGATCAGCGAGACGATGACCCGTAGCGTACGCTGAGAAAGATACGGCGAGTAGTTAGTCTGCATCTGCACCGGAGATTCAGGCTCCGCGCAAATGAAAACGTGCCCTCTGTTTAAGAGAGACACGTTTTCAAGTGTCCTGCTGCGGATTACTTTGATTTGACTACTCTAGGGAGATGAAGGGCTGGGGTTGGTCCCACCCCCGGACCCTCCTCCGCCTCCGCCAGCTAAAACCGCTACGCCAACCCCGGCCGCACCCAAGCCAATCAAAATTATTGTTGCACTACTGATACCGCCGCCCGTTCCCGCTCCCGTTCCCGCTCCTGCCCCGGCGCCCGCGACCATTGCCGCACCCTGGTTTACAATTGCCTTACCATTTAAGAAGCAGACGTCTAGATAACTGCCGCCGTTTTCTCCCTCGGTTTTACCTGCAGATCCCAGGTTCGTCACAACCTCACTCACGGCCTTTTTCCTGGATCGGACTATTACACAACCTTGGGTCAAAGTAACTTTCGCATTACCTTGATCGTCATAGTCGAGTCTCAATCCTGTGTTCGGTCCGATTGCAACACTTCCGAATGGGCCGAGATTGATGGTAGCAGACTGGTCCGCGCTGGTTTCAATAAAAGCTCCGGTAACGATCGATGCTCCACTCCCTACGTTGTTGCCATTGACCGTGATGCCTTGTCTACCTCTGTGTTGAGTCAGCCTGGCGATTAGTTGCTGCTGCACCGAAAGAACAGTGTTTGCTGGGTTGGGCTGCGCAAAACTGAACTGTGTATATACTTGGGCGAGGGTAAAGACGAGGAACGCGGCAAGTGCTTTAAAAGCCTTCCGCTGTCTTAATCTCATTGATTGTTACCTTCTCTTGACTATATTTAAGAGTCGTGAATAGAACCGCCCATTCGTGACTGGAAGTCTAATGCGCTTCCTATGGGGAGGTCAATGGTTTTCTGATGAAAATGTGAAACAACTGAACGCGCCAGCAGCAGCGCGATAGCACGATTGATTCAGGAGTTCTTAGACATAGCTTCTGCGAAGTCTGCTTTCATGTTCCCAGCGGCAGGTGGCAATCACCACTAGCGCCATAAACACGAGGGCGTTAACAATCATGTGGAGGCCGAAATCGAGAAGACTGTGAACCGCGACACCGATAATACCCAGTGAAGCTGCGAAGCACGTGGTCCGTCGGAAGCGATTTGGCGAACGCAAGTTTTCCCGAATTCTTCTGAACAGGACGAGAGCAAACCACGCTCCGATTGCAAGGCCAATAATCCCCCCGCTGGAGAGCAACTCCAAATACTCGTTATGAGCTTCTTGCGGAGTCAGCATGCCGGAAGCGTCGTGATATGCAGGAATGGCCGCCCAATAGCCATTCATCCCTACCCCAACAATGGGGTTAGCCTTGAACATCTGCCACGTGCTTCGCCAGATCTCGTTTCTACTTGCTCCCTGTCGTGATTCGTCGGTTGCCAGATCAAATTCGCGCGTCTCCTCGATTCTACTGGCAAGTTGTTCCCCACCCAGCCATATGGTTCCCCAAGCTACACCCAGCAGAAGGAGCAGCAGCAGCAGAACGCGGACCGGAAACAGTCTGGCGAAGCTAACTATTTTTAACTGGGAGCCGTTTGATTTCGACGCTGGCACAACGATCGTCAGCAGCAAGGCCCCGGCAACCAGCTGAGCCAGCATCCCGAGGATGCCACCACGCGAGTTTGACAAAACCAGAGCAGTCCAAATGGGCAGCAGCGATGCAAAGTAAATCAAAGCTCGCTCCCGTTTGACACCTCCGCCCGCAATCATTCCGAGAGTTAATCCGAGGCCCATCTCCATCAAATACGCAAAATGGTTTTTGTTTACGAACTGGCCATAACCCTCGTTGGGTTTAAGCAACGGGAGCCCGAAACCTAAGCTGTGCTGAGTTGTCTGTCGCAACAGTCCATAGATCGCGCTCGCCACGGCAACAGCGATGATCACATTGACGAGCGCACCGATCCGGCCTGCGCTCGCCGCGTAGCGATAGAAAAGCGCCCCCGCTATCGTCAATCCAAGCAGCTGGAGCGCGAAGAACCTGGTCTCATAAGGATCCGCGCTTATTGCGTTCCACGGAGAATAGGGAATGCCCGGTATCGGCGTGTCCACTGGTCCCAACGTGATTGTTTGCAACAGAGAGAAGCCAGCAAGTACAAATAGGGGAAGGAGAACAGCCCCGCCTCCGGTGGACCAAGACCCACTCAAGAAACCCTCTATGATCCAGAGAATACAGAGCGTGAAAACGACACATACAAAGAATGCTCTCCACCAGGTCTCGACAGTTCCGTAAGGGATTGCCGTCAAGATAATCAGCCCGAGCAGTGAGACAAAAATGGTCTTGCCCAGAAGATCGGTGAGTGGCATATCGGTCTTCTGCTCTTCAGTTTTGCTGCGTAGCGCTGTTTCCAGACATCAACTCGAGATCTTGCTTGTAAATCAATTAATGACTTGGCCTTGGGTTCTGGCTCATAACCGGCTCGCCTAAAATTCGCGGACGAAAGTATGCGACCGTTCTTTCCAAACCAACGCGTAATTGAATCGTAGGCGTCCAGCCCAGCAATGTCTGGGCCCGGGTGATGTCCGGTTTGCGCTGTTTAGGATCGTCTTCCGGCAGTGGCAAGTAGACGAGCTCGGATTTTGATTTGCAGACCTCCGTGACTTCCGCCGCCAGTTGCTTAATGGTGAACTCCGCTGGATTCCCCAAGTTCACGGGTTCATGCGAACCGTCAGTGTTCATCAGTTCGATAAGCGCCTCGACCAGATCATCGACGTAACAGAAAGACCGCGTCTGATCGCCCTTTCCATATAACGTCAACGGTTGACCCCGCAAAGCCTGGACGACAAAGTTTGAAACGACGCGACCATCGTTCTCGAGCATTCGCGGTCCATAGGTGTTGAAGATTCGAGCAATGCGCGTGTCCACGAGGTTTTGCCGGTGGTAGTCCATCATCAGAGTCTCGGCAATTCGCTTCCCTTCGTCGTAGCACGACCTGGAACCAATCGGATTGACGTTACCCCAATACTCTTCTGGCTGCGGGTGGACCAAAGGATCGCCATATACTTCAGATGTTGACGCCTGCAGAATCCGAGCGCGAACCCGCTTGGCGAGACCCAGCATATTAATCATGCCCATGACGCTGGTTTTCACTGTCTTCACAGGGTTGTATTGATAGTGAATAGGCGACGCGGGACAGGCCAGGTTGTAGATCTGATCGACCTCAAGGAGGATCGGCTCTATCACGTCATGGCGTACCAGTTCGAAGCGCGGATTATCAAGCAGGTGAAAAATGTTCTCACGACGCCCGGTAAAAAAGTTGTCCAGGCAGATTACATCGTGGCCTTCGTTGATTAGTCGCTCACACAAGTGTGAGCCAATAAAACCTGCACCGCCGGTTACAAGAAGTCTCATGTTTCTATCTCACGATTTGAATTTGAAGACTCGAACTCTGTCAGGGGTAAAGAAACTCGGACATTAACTGCGAGAGTCGGGGTTAGAAGTGATGAGTGATGCGTGATGAGTGATGAGTCGAAATCAGATGTCTATATTCTCAACGAGTTGCGCCTGCGCTCGACTGAGAGGCGCAATCCTCCAAGTAACTTTCCGACCTCGCCGGCCTGCGCCATTAAAGCATCGAATACTTCGATACTCAGATAACCGACATCAAGGGCCACATAGAGTTGAGCGCGCAATTCAGCACAGGATGCTTTCGCGACTGAGAGGAACTGATGAAACTCTGCCGGTCTTCCTCGTTCAAATCCCTCTGCGAGATTCGACATGCTGGAAACCGCAGCACGCCTAATCTGATCTTTGAGACCAAAATCACTAGCGAACTTACACTGATTTGTAACCTTGTAGATTTCAGAAGTAAGCTTTCTCGCCTTCTGCCAAGCAATGAAATCCTCAAACCGTTCAATTCTCTTAGCCATAAAGTCCTCCTTTGGGGTGAGTCCAAGCTGGACGTAGGTTTAAAAAGAACTCATCACTCATCACTCATCACTCATTACTCATTATTCCTCACTCATCACTTATTACTCCTCACTCAGCACTCAGCACTCTCTTCGCACCGCCTGATTACCCTGATACAACACATCCATCAATGTTTTTCAGGCTCCTGGCCGTGCGGTTCTTTCCAGCAGGTGCCAGTATTGGCGAGCCATTTCTTTTCGGTCGTGATGCAGTCGAGTATATTCGTAGCCACTCTGAGCCAATCGCTCATAAAGTAATTTGTCATATCGCAAGGTCTCGACCGCGTCCACGAGCCCGTCTGCGTCTTCAGGGGCAAAACAAATCCCTGCGCTTGCTGCTTCGATGATCTCGGAAGCCTCGCCGCGAATACCCAGGGCGATGGGCTTCCGCATTACCATGGCTTCAAAAATCTTGGACGGAATCACTGTGCGGAAAAGCGGCTTATCCCTGAGATGGATGATGCACACGTCCGATATCTGGAGAAAATAAGGAACCAGTTCTCTGGGCTGCTTCTCGATCAGACGAAAGTTTTCGAGTTTTAGTTCACCTTGTCGTTGCGCAATTTTGTTGCGCTCTGCACCCGCCCCAACCGCCATGAAGACGATCCCGGAATTGTTACAGCGAGAAGCAGCCTCGATCAGAATGTCTGCGCGATGGGCCATCCCGAGAGTGCCAATGTAGGAAGCAACAAATTTTCCTTCCAGTCCGTAATGCCTGCGTATCTCCGCAAGCTTCCCCGGATCCAAATCCTTTAAGAAAGTCTCCCGATCAGCAGCGTTCTGAAGCACTGTAATCTTGTTTTCATCAACTCCTTTTTCTACAATGATGCGCTTAAAGCAATTGGTTACGGTAACAATGTGAGTGCTGTGGAGATAGAGATACTTTTCCAGCTTTTCAAGCACTCGGATCAGCCAGTTACGATTGATCGCCCCAACCGCGACAATTGAGTCCGGCCACAGATCACGAACCTCCAAGACGAAAGGCACTCGCTTCCACCGACTGATGATATAGCCCGCCAGGCCTGAAAAGAATTGGGGTGAACTTGCCACGACCACATTCGGCTTGCGCGCAAGTTTTCGCACATACCAAAGCACCGTCAACATGAAGGAGGCGTAACTTATCATGCGCCGGAACGTGCCCTTGTTTTCCGCAATATAGGTCGGCACTCGCGTAACGGAGATGCCTTCAATCTCCTGCTGCGTGAAGCTGTTTCGATAGCCGTCGTAAACTACACCTTCGGGAAAATTCGGCACTGCAGTCAAGACGTCAAAGCTGCCTCCATCTTTAACCCATTGACGCGCGTGCTCGTAAAGGCGCGTCGCCGGCGCGTTCACTTCCGGCGGGAAATAGTTGCTGATGAAAAGGACGTGCATCCGATCTTAATACGTGATCGTGTACGATAGCTCAACGGGAAGTTCAGTCTCAGCTCTGATTGCAATCACTGTGTTCTTTTGCTTTACTCCGAAACGAGGACAGTACCAGCCACCTTCGCTGGCAACCTCGCCTCGTTCGACTGTTATGAGACATTCAACCTGCCCGTTCCTGAGCTTGATCGAGTTCCCTTCCCGCTCGACCGAGGCGGCAGGGTGCAAGTGGAGCATGCTTTCTACCAAATGTTTTCCCTTGCCGGTGATTGAATCTTCGACCTGAATCTGGCGCCGCGCGTCCGTGCACCGAATGCTTCGCCGGTGAACGATGCGATCGCCGATTAGTTTTCCATAACCGTCGAAACGTCCCGCGAAACGGCTCCCATGCCTGTCTCTAGTAAAAGAAACGTCTTTCGGATTAAAGCGCCGGGCGACGCGAAAGCTTCCCCAGCATTCGGCCTGATCCGTGCGATCTATTGTCACGGTATTGTGCGCCCGGGTGCTCCGCGCATATCGACGCATCTGACCCTGCTTGTACTCATACACTCCGCTGTCAACAATAAAAGGACGTTCCTGAAATGAAAGCTCGAAACTGAAAATATCGGCGTGCCCATGAGCCGGGAGGAAATCAGGCCCGATCGCACCCCCATCAATGATCAAATAAATGGAAGGGTTCTCATGGATAAAATATCCTGTCTCGTAAAATGAGTACAGTTTTCTTGCCTGGTGATGCAGAAGATCTTGGGCGTACTGTGCCAGTGACCGTGTGGATACTGCTATCTCATGTGTCGAATCGTTGAAAAGTGCGATGTGGCCGTCAGGATGCGTAACGGACACAAGAAAATCGGTCATTTGCTTAGCTGATTCCCTAAGTAAAGGTAAGTCAGGGTGTTCTTGAGGCAGGACATTAATGATGTCCAGGTAGCCCTTCAGCATAATGGCGTGATACATCGGGCTGCACTCAAAATATCCCCCATCCTTCAGCACCTGCACCGGGGTTTCGCGCTGGAATATTCTTAGTCCTCTCCTTAGCCATCGATAGGCTTCACCCTGGCCTTCAAAATATCCTCCGGCGAAAATCAACGCCTTGGCATTTTCGAGCAAGTGATTGCCAGGCTGATGAAATTCAATGTTCCGGTAGAGATGTGATGCCTGTTGATAGATGCTTCTCAACAGTTCAGGTGTATCCAACCGCAGCTTACACCAGTTAACAACTCGCAAAGAGGTTGGATAAGGATGCCAACCGACGGTGTTTCCCAGGCGATTTGCGCGAACCCAGTCGGAGGATATCTCCAGTTGTTCCTCTCGGCTGAGAAGGTGAAGATAATCGAAGTAGTGGAGGTTAAACTGCCATAGAAGCGGCAGCCCCGGGGCTTTCCAGTTCGCGGGCCATCCCAGGTGTGCGTCGTAATTTAGAAATCGAAATCGCCCCTCTCTTAGTTCCTTTCCGCTGTTCCATGGATCGTGGTGCACAAACGGGACGGTAGACTTTAATGTGCCCTCTAACTTATCAGGCGGTTCAGGCAGCGCTGGCAGACCCACCTTTTTTTTAGACTGCGCTAATAACCGCCCGAGGATCTGGCCCGGCTTTAAGTGTCGGGTTGTATGAAAGTATCGAGCCGCCATTCCCAAGATATCAGGCGCTTGTTTCTTGACTAAGTACCTCACGATCTGTGGTGCAAAGTAATCGGCTCGCCATCCTGAAGGCCGCGCTGTGCCGCCAAGGTTGCTTGTGTGGAATTCACTATTTCTTCAAACGAGATGGGTATGGGCCCGTTGCCGGTGAGGTAAGCAGTTATGGCCCGCCATTCAGCCCTGTGCCCTTTGTCCCGGCGTAATCTAGCGACACGCTTGACGCTCCTGTTGCCGTCATGGATAACTAATTTGCGGAAGTCATCCAATCGTGCAGACAAGCCTCCACCGAAGACCTCCAGGGATTCTTTGCCCGAACTCTTATTACCGTTGGCTACATAGGTCACGGTTCCCAGAGACCCGTTAGCAAATTCCAGTGTAATGAGTAGATTGTCTCGCGAATAAAGTCCGCTATCCGGCAGAGCGCGAGCAATGATCGTCTGAGGCGTGCTGCCCGTCAGATAGATAAGCAAATCGATGAAATGACATGCTTCTCCCAATAGTCGGCCACCCTGGGCCGGGTCTTGGGTCCAATGATCGGGCGCAATAAAGCCCGCATTAACTCGGTAGTGCAGCATCAGCGGTTCTTGCACACGCTGCAGATGTTGCTTCAGCTCAACCAAGAACGGCGCAAAACGGCGGTTAAAGCCCACCGCAAGTAATGGTGGCTGAATGGCGGATGAAGATCTACCATCCTCTGTAATAATGCTTTCGCGAACCCCCTGATAGGTGGATATGATCTCCTCTAACTCCTCTTCATTGAGACATAGCGGCTTTTCCACAAAGACATGTTTCCGCGCCTTTAATGCGGTAATGACTTGCTGCGCGTGGAGGTTATGGCGCGTGAGAATAGCAACGGTATTGATCGCGGGATCATTCAAAAGCTCTTGCTCGTCTGTGGTGCAATAATCAAACCCATAGCGCTCCGCGGCAGACGATGCACTTAGCCCGCTGCCACTTACGATACCTATAAGTTTTACATCGTGCGCGACCCTGATCGCCGGCAGCAATGTGGCCCTGGCGAAACTACCGGCGCCAATCATGCCCAACCTTACTTGCTTAAGGGGTGCAGACAGTTTGTTCTCTTCCCCATGGGAAGCCGTTCCATCAACCGAGCGCAGCACAACCTTCCGTTTCAGGTCGGGTGTCTCAGGGTAGGTCAGTACAACACCGAGGAATGAATCACCAGTCTTACCCGTGATTAACTCATAAGCTTTCGGCGCGTTAAGAATTGGAAAACGGTGCGTGACGAGCGGCCCAACTTTAACCTTCCCCTCGGACAGCATTTGTACAAAGGCCTGCATGTTGCGCTGCTCGGTCCAACGCACGTAGGCGTAAGGGTAATCGTGTCCCTTTTCCTCATACTCCGGGTCATAACGGCCTGGCCCATAGGACCGGGAGATACGAAAATCCAGCTCTTTTTCGAAATAGACTTTGCGCGGGATACTCATTCCGACCGCGCCGACGGCGACGACAATGCCTTTATCACGGGCGATCTTCCCTGCCAGCTCGACCGGTTGATCGCTTTTGGTATCAGCGGCAATCAGCACAGCGTCCGCGCCATGCCCCGCAGACAGCCGATGACAAATACCAGATAGATCGTCCGGCTTGGTCGCGACAGCGTCAGCGCCTAACTGGAGGGCCAGCTCAGCGCGTTGCGGCTGGATATCGATTCCCACAACGATGCAGCCTGCCGCTTTAAGCATTTGCGCTGTCAACTGCCCTAACAGACCAAGCCCGATTACGGCCACGACCTCGCCAAGTTTTACTTCCGCCAAGCGAATGCCTTGCAGGGCAATGGCTCCGACTGTTGTGAAAGATGCCGACTGAAAGTCCACGTCCTCTGGAATTTTGACCGCTAAGTTCTTCGGCACGGAAACCACTTCCGCGTGATTGGCAGAACCCACGCCGGCACAGGCAACACGGTCGCCAACTTTAAACTCTGAGACGCCAGCGCCGACCTCAAGCACGCTTCCCGCACAGGAATAACCTAATGGCACAGGCTTATCCAGACGATTCTGCACAACCTCTAAAGTAGTCAAGGCGCCTTCACGGCGCGCCTTGTCAATCGTCTGGCGCAGTAAATCGGGGCGGGATCGAACCTTTTGCAACAAATTCTTCTTCGCGAAGTCCACCAACATCCGCTCCGTCCCGACGGAGACGAGGCTCGCGCTGGTAAGAACCAGGATGCCTTGAGACTGCACGGCGGGAGTTGGCACATCGCTGACGGTTACGTCGCCGGTCTTGAAGGATTGAATGATCTGCTTCATGCGTTAGTTGTAGGTATTGTCTTAGTTTGATTTACGCTCGGACGCCAACTTTGTATATTAGGTTATTCGAGAGTCCTATTACGTTGGGAAAAATTTCGCTTTGGGGTCGTTTGAGCCTTTGTACTGGGGGCATTCCAGGTTTTCAAAAGTTGCGCTCTTCATCGTGTTGCCCAGCCCCGCATCCACTCTATTTTGACAGCAAACAGAGTATCTTATTCTTTGCAACGTGTTTGGCGTTCCTGTAAAACAGATGCCCCGCAAGCCGCATAACCCTATTCTCGATTCGCATATTATTGAGGTAAAAATCAGACGGCATGGTGTACTCAGACACTTCCGAATACTTCTCGATCTTGAGGTCGCTCATGCTGACGACAAGCTCGAATGCCCGGCGTGACCATATCTGTAAGTGAGCGCTTGAAACCGTCCCTCGTAGCACTTTGCCATATAGACGATGTTTTGATAGCAACTTCGTTATAGGATAAATCCAAAACTGTTTCGGCGTGTCAATGAATATCTTGCCAGTGTCCTCTAACTTCCCCGCCAGTTGCTTGAGCACAGAAACAGGATCTAAAACGTGCTCGAATACGTCGTTTAAGAAGATGTAGTCAAATCGGGTTCGGTCAGTTGGGAAATCCTTGAATTTGATCTGCCGGTTCACAAGTTTCCACTCATCTAAGAGACCGTCATCTCGCACGTCAACAAAATAGACATCGCTGTCAAATAGATAAGACTTGCAGGTGAGAGCGAACTGTCCACCCCCGCCACCGTAGTCAAGAATACTTACCTTGCCTCGTGGAAGGTTGCTATTCATTGCAAAGAGAAACATGTTTGAGAAATTGCTGTGGTTGCGTATCGCCGCCTCGGCATACCAACTGCGACTTTCTCGCTGATCATCTCCTCCCATCTCTTTGAACAGCTCATTGTCCGTAGGATAAGGATAATAAAGCAGCACTCCGCATTTACGGCACCTCGCGGTATGGAGGTACGTTTCCAATGAAGTCGAATTGCATATCTTACAAGAGGGCGAGTCCATACCGGCATTTTCAGGAGTGCGCGACAAATATGCATCAGGCCAGAGACACCCCAACGGTATCGGGCAGTAGCCCAACCGTAAAGGAGGGCCTCTGCACGCCCAACTACGCCCTCCCTAACCGTCGGGCGCTTCTGTGATCTCCATGGCAATTCCAAAAACGCTGGACGGCAGTCTGATTTGTTTCTGCTGGATTATCAATCTATGAAAGTTTGCATCCACAATTCCAAAGTCAGAAACTGCCAAACTTGGTGTGACCAATCTTCGCGGCCAATTCTTTGTTCTTCGATCAGGTGCCGCACCTTCTCAGGTCGAAACAGCCCGCGCTCTCTTATCCGGCTTTCACTTAGAAGGTCGTCCACCATCTCGCACAAATCTCCAGTTAGCCAGTAATCAATAGGCGCCGCAAAACCCGCTTTTTTCTGGTGCAAGACCTCCGCGGGAAGTAGGGGGGCCATTGCTCCCCGCAGTATATGTTTCGTCGTACCGCCACGAAGCTTCAAACTGGGCGGAACATTCCATGCGACCCATTCCGCCAGTTCCCAATCCAGAAACGGAACGCGCACCTCGACCGAAGAAGCCATGCTCATTTTGTCGTTATAGGTCAGATTCAGGCTGACCATAAAAGCTTTGGTGTCGAGGTAAAGCATTTGATTGAGAAAACCAGCGTCGGTTACTCGCGCAAAATAATCGAGATGCTGGCGTCGTGGGTCCCCGCCATTGATTCGCGAGCGTGTTGCGTCGCTGTACAGCCCCTGTTTCTGGGTCTCCGTCAAATAGACACTATCCATGATGAAGCGATCTTGCGGGGCGAGTGAACCGCTGCGGGCCATCTTTTTTGCCAGGCGCACATAGCTCTTAAGCGAACTACCTCGAAAGGCAGGCAGGGCGGCCACCGCGGGCTCTATGACATGCCCGCGCAATCCTGCGGGTATGCGGCGATAGCGTTCTGCCAGATAGTGAGCCTGGTACTTACGATACCCTCCGAAAAGTTCATCGCCGCCAACACCCGAAAGCAGCACTGTCACATCCTTGCGCGCCTCACGATTGACCAGATAGGCGGCAATGATAGCCGGGTCAGCAGTAGGCTCATCCATGTGCCAGACTAATTTGGGCAACAACTCAACCACATCCGGCTCAACCAGAATCTCCGTATGGTTGCAGCCAAAGTGTTGTGCGGTGCGTTTTGCAACTTCAGTATCGTCCAGCGCTACCTCCCCCTTGCGGTATTTTTCGGGGAAGGCGACGGTGAACGTGCGAACCGGTTGGCTGGTATCTTGGGCCATGGCGGCCACGATGCTGCTGGAATCCAGCCCGGCGCTTAGGAAAGCTCCCAGCGGAACGTCACTAAGCATCTGCGCCCGAACGGAAGAGCTGAAACGCTCGCCCAGTTCCCTTGCTAACTCTTCTTCGCTGGCCTTGAAGCTGTACCCAGCATCGGGAAAATGCAAATCCCAATACTGTTGGAGCTTCAATTCGCCGTCCTTGAAGATGGCATAGTGACCTGCCGGTAGTTTGTAAATTCCGTCAAACATCGTAAGCGGATCGGCCACCCAGAGAAACGATAGATACTGTTGCAGCGCGGTGAAGTTTATCCGGCGCGGCATGCCGGGCACTTTGAACAGTGCTTTGGCTTCAGAGGCGAAAGCCAAGCGTGGGCCTTCTTGACAGTAGTAGAGCGGCTTGATGCCAAAATGATCGCGCGCAAGAAACAGCTGTTGCCGTTTCTCATCCAGAATGGCAAGGGCAAACATGCCCTTGAGGCGTAGCAGGCAATTCTCGCCCTCGAGCATGTAAAGATAGAGCACCGCTTCCGTATCGCTGTGGGAACGAAAATGGTATCCCTTCTTTTCAAGCTCGCTGCGAAGCTGCGGGTAGTCATAGATCTCGCCGTTATAGACAATCGTCAGCAGGCCGTCCGGCGATTTCATGGGCATGTGGCCGGCACGCGTCAGG
>MWVX01000311.1_pt1 | contig 14501 bp, 12 predicted proteins | sample 1047311 | NCBI WGS metagenome assembly MWVX01 (sample SAMN06349984, study PRJNA376086) | soil metagenome | isolation source: MtG-4 sample Antarctic (ecotone) soil | place: Antarctica | collected 2015-01-13 | reverse complement strand
CGCCGAGAGCGTCCAGATAAACTTCCGTGCGATAAGTTCCGGGCGTCGAAGCGCGAAAGTGTATTTCCGTATTTCCACTCGTTTCAGAAACCTTTTCGCCATTTTTGAAAATCACAAAGCGAGCGATTTGCGGCGCGACCGCTTTCAAATTCACGCCGTCGGCAAGCGCGATTTCGTCGCCCATTATTTTCGAATCCTGAGCGTTCTCTGCCGTAAAAGCAAAACCTTTTGTGTCGCTCAAAACGTCGAAACCAATAAATGCGTGTCCGTTTCGCAGAGCGTCGAGAAGATTTTCCTGTGTCAGCGGTTTGTCTTTTTCAAGCAGGACGTGCGTGCGGACGAGACGAAAAATTGTTTCATATCGGTCAAGTTTCAGATTGATAAATTTGCCGCCCGCATCGTCGCCGAACAGATGCGCGCCGATGTTTGAATGCGCGTCGCTGCCCGCAAAGAGAGTCGCTTTTTTATTTGTCGAAATTCGGTCAAAGTTTTGCAGATTATCGTCGGGACGCTTGAAATAATCGGCGAGCGTTAACTCCGGGTAAACTGGAAAAGACCACAGCGCGTCGAGCAGAAAATATGCAGCGCTGGCTTGTTTGGCATTTGTGAAAAGACTGAAAACTTCGATGCCGTCGAAGTCCGAGTTCCAGGAATTGAAATTTTCCGGGTAAGTGATAAAAGCGAGTTTGTTTTCGGCGTGCGCCTTTTCCATAAAGGCGAGCGTGTCGGTTTGTCTCGACAAATTTGCGCCGGAAAAACCGTTTAGAATTAAAAAACGCTCGTCCGATTTGGTGTTTGCTTCGTTTCCGTTGACAAACAAAATGCCTTGATGAACGCTCTGTAAAGTTATCAGTGATGTATCGTAAAATTCCGATGTGTGTTCGGTCATCACTACAAAATCGAGATTATTTGAGCGCGCGCCTTTTATCAGTTCGTCAAAAGTTCCCGTACTGTGTCCGCCAATAAATGTATGAACGTGGATAACTCCCGTATAATCATCGAACTTCGAATTCGTATAATCCTTTTTTTGCGCGTCGAGACCGGAAATTTTTTCCGCTAGATTTCCCTTTTGAATACGACGATAAACAAACGGAATCTGCGCAAAAACCAAAACGCTGAGTAAGATTAAAATTATCTTTTTCCAGAGTTTCATAAAGCAGTAGTCGGTTGTCAGTAATCAGTGGTCGGTTGTCAGTATGTCCTTTCTGAACCACCGACCATTGATTACTGACTACTGAAAAAATCAACCGAAACGACCTTTTCGGCAATCTGTTTGCCGAAGTTTGCAGCCTCTTGATGAAGCGGATGAATCGTGTAAGCGTCGAGGGCGGCGCGGTCCGGGTAAACGGCGACCAAACCCGTATCGTAAGAACGCTCAAGCTGTAAAACGTCGAAACCGATGTTAAAGCTTATGATATTCGGAATTACGCTCGGCAGATTTCGCAGCTTCGAAATGTGTTGCTTACGCTTCTCTTGACTCGTTTCCGCTTTGTATTTCCAGCAAACAATATGTGTCAACATAAAACTTAATGATGAATGGTGAACGGTGAATGATGAATGTAAGAAGGTTTTCCATTAACCATTAACCGTTCACCGTTCACCATTAAACCGCTGTTTGGACTTCTGATTGCAATGCTGTTAAAATCGCGCTTTGTCCAAACTGACTTGTCAGATAATATAATAGAACACAAATCTTCAAAAAGTAGGAAATAACCGATGTTAAAGTTTTTCAGCCGATTGGAAAGAACAAGAAATGTTCTTCTTTTTCTGTTTGCCGCACTGATGGCGGTGAGTTTGGTATTATTTTACGCCCCGACGCGCGACAACGCCCAGGAAGACCTGATGCGCAACGAAGAAACGGTAGCAAACGTCGGCAGCGAAAAGGTAACGATTGCCGACCTTGCGTTGCAAAAAGAAAATACCAGTAATAACGGACGCTCGGCGCCCACGAAATATCTTCTCGACGGTTTGATACGTGAGCGTGTTATCCGTGGAGAAGCGGCTCGGCTCGGTTTTCAGGCAACCGACAGCGAGGTTGCCAATTATATTCGACCGCTATTTAAATCTGCCGAAGGCGAAGCGTTTAGCCAGACAGATTATGAACAAAGAGTAACGGAACGATACGGAAGCGTTACGACTTTCGAGCAAGCCGTCCGCGACCAGTTGAGCGGGCAAAGACTGCTTGCCTTTTTAACATCGGGCGTAACCGCTTCAGAAGACGAGGTTCTTAATGATTACAAACGCAAAAATACAAAATTTGATTTGACTTACGTTCCGGTCAATAACACGGATTTGGCGCAGACGATAAAACCGAGCGACGAAGAGCTGAAAAGTTATTTCGAGAAAAACAAGGCGAGTTATCACATTGATGTTCCGCAGAAAAAGATTCGCTACATTTTTTTGAACAATGCTAAAATCGGCGAAAAGCTCACGGTTTCCGAGGAAGATTTGCGAGCTGAATTCGATAAGATTCCCGACGATAAAAAGATGGCGGGCGTTCAAGGTCAACAGATAGTTTTGCGGATTCCGAAGCCGGAACTAGAAGCGCAGGTTACCGCAAAAGCCAACGAAATCGCAGCGCAGGCGCGCGCCAAAGACGGCGGCACAGTTTCCGAAGAAGCGTTTGGCGAACTCGCAAAAGGTCAATCCGAAGATGTGCGCAGCGCGGCGAGCGGCGGAAAACTTCCCGGTCTTGTGCGCGAGAACCCGAACAATCCGTCCGACCCATATCAGCGTCTTTTAACTATGCAGCCCGGTACTATTACCGAACCGATTAAATATCAAGATAGATATTATATTTTGCGGCGCGGCGAAGCCGTCCCGAAAACTTTTGAAGACGCTAAAAAGGAACTGGATGTCAGTCTCAAAAATCGTCGCGCATACGCCGTCGCCGCCGACCTCGCACAAAAAGTTTCCGACCGCTTGAAAGAGACAAAAGACTTGCAGAAAACGGCACAGGAATTTGCCGCGCAAGCGAATATGAGCGCGACGGATATGGTGCGCGAAACCGGATTTATCAAGCCAGGCGACGAAGTAAAAGACATCGGTATCTCGCCGCAGTTTGAAGAAGGCATTGCGGGGTTGGAAAATCAAAATGATGCCGGTGATAAAATCCCGGTCAAAGAGGGTTTTGCCATTCCGCTTCTGGTCGAAAAACGCGAACCGCGGGATGCCGAATTCGACGAATCTAAAGACAAGGTTGCCGAAGCGGTCAAACTCGAACAGGCGCGCTCGCGTGTCGCTGAAATCGCCAAACAAATCGCGGATGCGGCAAGTTCGGCGGGCAATCTGGAAGCCGCCGCTCAGTCAAAAGGCTTGAAGGCGCAGGAATCGAAAAGTTTTATCTTAGGTTCGCCGCTTGGTCAAGGTCCGTCGGCGGCAACTTCCGATGCACTCGAAGATACGATTTTCAATATGAGAGTCGGTGAAGTTACTAAAACACCGGTCAGGATTGGCGATAATTTTTATATTGTCGGTGTTAAAGGGCGGGAAGAAGCCAGCAACGAAGAATTTGCCAAACAGCGTGATGGACTCTTCGAGACGAAATTGAGAGAAAAACGCGGACAGGTTTTTGCGGATTACCTAGCCAGCAGGCAACAGGAGTTAAAGGCTAAAGGCGACATCAAAATTTACAAAGAGGCACTCGAGAAAGTTGACGCCAGCGATACGACAACAACGGAAGAAACCGAATAAAAGAACTTAAAACGGAGAGAGGTAGTGGAAAATTTTCCACTACCTCTCTCCGTTTTATATTTTTCTCATTCGCCCAAATATGCTTCTTTGACGCGCGGGTCAGCGGCAAGTTCCTTCGAGTCTCCCTGCATCACGATTCTTCCTGTTTCCAAAACATACGCACGGTCGGAATGCTGAAGCGCGGCGTTGGCGTTTTGCTCGACCAGAAGAATCGTCGTTCCTTCGGCGCGAATCGAATCAATCGCTTCAAAAATAGTGTGAACGACGAGCGGCGCAAGTCCCAAAGACGGCTCGTCTAACAAAAGAAGACGCGGACGCGACATCAACGCGCGCGCCATCGCCAGCATCTGCTGCTCGCCGCCGGACAATGTTCCGGCTTTTTGCGCCTGGCGCTCTTTCATTCGCGGAAACATCGTAAAACCGCGCTCCATATCCTCGGCGATTCCCTTTTTATCACTGCGAATATACGCGCCCATCTCCATATTTTCGCGCACCGAAAGATTGGCGAAAACGCCTCGACCTTCGGGCGACATAGCAATTCCCATTGGAAGAAGTTTGTGCGCCGCCATTCCGCTGATAGTTTTACCTTCGTAAGTTATACGTCCATTTTTCGGCTCGAGCAGTCCGGTAATTGTTCGTAAAGTGGTAGTTTTGCCCGCGCCGTTCGCGCCAATCAAAGTTACAACCTCACCCTGATTAACCTCTAACGAAATGTCGGTTAAAGCTTCGATTGCACCGTAACTGACTGATACATTTTCTAAAACTAACATAAAAAGTGGTCGGTAGTCGGTGGTTAGTAGTCAGTAGGTAGTTGCCTTTTCATCTGACAACTGACCGCCGACTACCGACTACTAATCTCCCAAATAAGCTTCAATAACTTTCGGGTCGTTTTTAATATCCTGCGGCAAGCCGAGCGCGATTGATTTGCCGTAATCTACGACTTGAATGCGGTCGCAAACGCCCATTACGACGCGCATATTGTGTTCGACCAGCACAATGGTCAGCTTAAATCTGTCGCGGATTTCTTTTATCAAACCGGTCAAATCTTCCTGTTCGGACGGGTTCATTCCCGCTGCCGGTTCGTCCAAGAGCAGCAAATTCGGGCGCGTGGCGAGAGCGCGAACTATCTCCAATCTTCTCTGGTTGCCATACGGCAGGCTCGTTCCGCCTTCGTCTTTATATTTGGCGAGGTCGAAAATCTCCAGCAGTTCCATCGCAAATTTACGGTGTTCGGCTTCGTCTTTGTGAAATTTCGGCAGGCGAAAAACTCCGGCGAGCAAGCCTTGTTTAGCGTGGCGATGGCAAGCCGTTACGACGTTTTCGAGAACGCTCATCGAAGGAAAAAGTCTAATATTTTGAAACGTGCGCGAGACGCCGAGACGCGAGATTTGAAACGGACGCAAACCGTTGACGCGCGTGCCGTTGATGCGTATGTCGCCGGAAGTTGGCTCATAAACGCCGGTTAGAAGATTGAAAATCGTCGTTTTACCCGCGCCGTTCGGACCGATAAGTCCGAAAATCTCGCCGCGCCCGACATCAAGGTCGAGTTCATTGACGGCGACAAGCCCGCCGAATCGTATCGTCGCTTTGTCAGTTTTTAAAATGCTGTTTCCATTGTCCATTTTAATTTAATGGTGAACGGTGAATGGTGAATTAAGAAATTGGTTTTACATTCATCATTCACCTTTCACCATTATTTCAATCTTCGTCTTCGCTCTGCATTCGTTTTGCTTCTTTCTGCTCGGCAATCGGGGCGCCCGCGTCTGCGCCGACGGCGCTCGTGCCTTCGTCTTTGCTGCGCGGACGTTTAAGCCAGCTCAAGCCAAATTCGTTTGTTCCGAAGATTCCCTGCGGGCGCAGAATCATTGTCAAAATCAAAATCAAAGCGAAAATCACGAGGCGCAAATCGGCAAATTTGAAAACGGTTGCGCCCATTTGGATGTCGGGCAAATTTCGCAGAAGCTCGGGCAATAAAGTTACAACGATTGCGCCGACGATTGCGCCGGTCATCGAACCCATTCCGCCCAAGACAATCATAATAATAACTTCAAACGATTTGATAAATTGAAAATCATTGGTCGAAAGAAATTTGTTGTAATGCGCGAAAAGGACGCCCGCGATGCCCGCAAATGCGGAACTGATTACAAAAGAAATAACTTTATAGCGCGTCGTATGAACGCCCATCGCTTCCGCCGCGAGTTCGTCTTCGCGGATTGAAACGAGCGCGCGTCCTGTGTCTGATTTGACGATATTGTGAACGACGACGACTGTTATTACCGCAAAAAATCCGACCCACAAAAAATTCGCGTAACCGGGAACTTGATAACCGGTCGCGCCGCCGACGGCATCAATATTCAAAATCACGATGCGAATAATCTCTGCAAAACCGAGCGTTACAATCGCCAGATAATCGCCTTTCAAACGCAAGCTCGGAATACCGACAATCAAACCGGCAATCGCGGCGACGAGCGCGCCGATTAAAATCGCAACGAGCAAAACCACGCTCGACGCGCCCGTTTCGCCGAGAAACGAAAATGTGCTCTCAAGCTGTTTGCCGTGATTAACCGTAAAATAAGCGGACGAATACGCACCGACCGCCATAAAACCGGCGTGTCCGATGGAAAATTGTCCGGTAAATCCGTTGATTAAATTAAGCGAAGTGGCGAGGATAACGTTGATGGCGATAAATACGAGAAGGCGCGCCGTATAATCGTCAACGCCAAGCCCGAAAAACCCACCTTTCGTCATCATCGCGTTTATAATATACAAAAACGCGATGATGACGATTCCGCTGATTAAACTCTTCAACCAAGAAGACATAATTTTTCATTTAACATTGAACATTTAACATTTATCGTTGACCAACCCTATTGATTGATAAATGTTCAATGTTTAGACTTTTTCCTGCACATTTGAACCGAGCAAGCCAGCCGGACGAATTAAGAGAACTAAAATTAAAATCGCAAACGCAACGGCATCGCGGTAAGTTGACGGAATGCCGATGTAACTGCCGTAGCCGACAACCAGAGTTTCCGCCGCGCCGATGAGCAAGCCACCTAAAACCGCGCCTGGAATGTTTCCGATGCCGCCGAGAACAGCGGCGACGAATGCTTTCAAGCCTGTGATAATTCCCATCAGCGGTTCAATTTTCGGATTGTATTGTGCTGTCAAAACACCGCCAGCCGCCGCCAGAGCAGAACCCAGCGCAAATGTAAACGCGATGATAAAATCCGTGTTGACGCCCATCAACTTTGCCGAATTTAAATTAAACGAAACGGCGCGCATTGCTTTGCCGATTTTCGTTTTGAAGATAATCCACTGCAAGCCAATCATCAACAAAATCGAAATGACGAAAATCAAAAGCTGCGAAGTCGAAATCGTCGCGTTGCCGAACAGCGTGAAATTATCGTTCGGCAGAAGCGAGGGAAACGATCGCGGTGTTCCCGAAAAAATAAAAACGAACAAATACTCGATAAACAGCGACATACCGATTGCCGTAATAAGCGTCGTCATCCGCGAAAATTTTCTAACGGGGCGATACGCGAAACGCTCGATTGCCATTCCGATTAACGCGGCAATTGCCATTGAGCCGAACAGCACGACGATAAACCCGAAAATTGAAGGATTTGCGGCAAATCCGAGGTATGTTGCGAGCATAAATCCGGCGTAAGCTCCGACCATATAAACATCGCCATGCGCGAAATTTATCAGGCGCAAAATGCCGTAAACCATCGTGTAGCCAAGCGCGATAAGCGCGTAAATCGAGCCGATGGTCAAGCCGTTGATGAGCTGCTGAACGAAAGTATCCATAGGTGAGTTGCAGATGGTTGCAGGTAATTACAGAAAGTTGTAGGAAGTTGCAGGAAGTTTTTAACTCGGCAACTTCCTGCAACTCTCAACTACCTATTTACGCTGTTTGAATTCATCGACATACTCGAATTCGGGTTGCCGTTCATTGACGTGCTTGAATTCATATTGCCGTTCATCATCGAATTTGAATTCATCGAGTTTGTGTTCATCGAATTCATGTTCATCATCGAATTGGAGTTTGCGTCCGTCGATGTCGCCGTCGGCGCGCTCATTCCTTCGGGGTAAATCGTTTCCTTGAAAGTAAATTTGCTTTCCGCCGGATTGAGTTCTAGAACGACAGCCGGTTTGACAGCGTTGCGGCTCGCGTCGAGCGTGATTTTGCCCGTAACGCCCGCAAATTCTTTGGTTGCGTTGATCGCGTCTTTTAATTTCGCGCTGTCGCCTGCTCCGCCCGCGCGTTTTATCGCGTCTGCTAAAACTTTCGCCGCATCATAAGCGAGTGCAGCGAGGCTGTCCGGCACGACGTTGAATTTGGCTTTGTAGGCTTTGACGAAATTTTGAATTTCCGGCGCGGGATTGTCAGCCGAGTAATGGTTTGAGATATATGCGTTTTTCAAAGCCGCGCCGCCGAGTTTAAAAAGTTCGGGCGAGTCCCAGCCGTCGCCGCCCATCAGCGGCTGGTTCATTCCAAGTTCGCGCGCTTGACGAGCGACGATGCCGACTTGCGAGTAATAACCGGGAACGTAAATGACATCGGGATTTAGGTTGCGTATTTTTGTCAATTGCGCTTTAAAATCCGGGTCGTTCTGTGTGTATGCTTCTTTTGTAACAACTCTTCCGCCGAGACGCGTAAATTCTTCTTCGAAAAACTGCGTCAAGCCTTTGCTGTAATCGGAATTTACGTCGCCCAAAATCGCCGCCGTTTTCGCCTTCAAAGTATTGGCGGCGAATTTCGCCATCGCCGAGCCTTGAAACGGGTCAATAAAACAAACGCGCGAAATGTAATCGCCGACTTCCGTAACTTTCGGATTGGTCGAAGACGGTGTAATCATCGGAATTTTCGCCGATTGCGCGACGGGCGCGGCGGCTAAACTATTTGTCGAAGCGACTTCGCCCAAAATCGCCTGCACTTTATCCTGATTTATCAATTTCTGCACAACTGTCGTCGCCTGCTGCGGCTGTCCCTGGTCGTCTTCGACAACCAGCACGATTTTCTTGCCGTTAACGCCGCCCGCCGCGTTGATTTCGTCAACGGCAAGCTGAATGCCGTTTTTCGTTGATTGCCCGAAGCTCGCCGTCTGTCCTGTCATATCGCCGTAGACGCCTACTTTAATCGTATCGCCGCCGTCGCCGGTATTTGTCGCGCCGCCGCCTTCGCCGCCCTTTTGCACGCAGGCAAAGGAAAATAAAATACTTGTGATTAGTCCGATAGCTAAAAATATTCTTGTCATAATTTACCTCACAGCTAAAATTAATACGTTAAAATATGCGTGTAATTGTCGAAATGTTTTAAGTTTCGATAAATTAATTACTCAAACGGTTTGTGTAAAATTTTTTAATGCTTACCGAAAATGTTTGCACAAAAAGGAATTATACTTATTTAAGATAGCGTGTCGAGTTTGTATCGAACAAAATTTTCTTTTGAACGAGTTTAAGCAACCGAAGACAAAAATGCAAAACGACGAAAAACCATTTATAAACAAAAACTTTGCGCCCGAATTCGGCGATATGAGGGCGGCTGATTTTCGCCGCGCCGGATACGAGATGATTGACTGGATTGCCGATTATTTCGAGCGTTTGGAAGATTTGCCGGTTCTTTCGCAAAATCAGCCGAACGATTTGAAAACCGCTCTGCCGAAAGCTGCACCCGAAAAAGGCGAAGATTTCACAGCGATTTTTAACGATGTCGAGAATTTAATTCTTCCCGCCGTAACCAATTGGAATCATCCGAATTTTCACGGTCTTTTTTCGACTTCGACGAGCGGGGCGGGCATTTTCGGCGAAATGCTCGCGGCGACTTTCGATATGAAAGCGATGCTCTGGCGCACGTCGCCCGCCTCGACCGAACTCGAAGAAACGGTTTTAGATTGGTTGCGGAAGATGATGAATTTGGATGCCGGTTTCAAAGGAATTATTTACGATACGGCTTCGGTTTCAACCTTGCACGCAATCGCGGCGGCGCGTGAAGGTTTAGATTTAAGGATTCGTGAAAACGGAATGAGCGGGCGCGCCGATTTGCCGCTTCTCAGGGTTTATACTTCAGAGCAATCGCATTCATCGGTTGAGAAAGCCGTGATTCTATTAGGTTTGGGACAAAAGGGTTTGCGAAAAATCCCGACCAACGAACGCTTTGAAATGGACGCGCAGAAATTGCGCGAGGCGATTGAAGAAGACAAACGAAACGGATTTCTGCCGTTCTGCGTCGTCGCAACGGTCGGCACCACTTCGACGACAAGCATTGACCCGATTGCGGAAATCGTTCCCGTCTGCGAAGAAAATGCAATGTGGCTGCACGTTGACGCGGCGTATGCTGGTTCAGCAGCGATTGTTCCCGAACTGCAATCGTGTTTAAAAGGTTGTGAGGGCGCCGACTCGGTTGTAACAAACCCGCACAAATGGATGTTCACGCCGTTTGATTTATCGGTGCTTTATTGTCGGCATTTAGATTTATTAAAACAAGCGTTTTCACTCGTGCCGGAATATTTAAAAACTAACGAAACCGTAACAAATCAAATGGATTACGGCATTCAATTGGGAAGGCGTTTTCGCGCTTTGAAATTGTGGTTTGTAATTCGTTATTTCGGTCAAAGTGGTCTAATTGGTAGAATCCGCGAACATTGCCGTCTGGCAAAATTACTTGCCGCCTGGATTGAGTCGGACGAAAATTGGGAATTGCTTGCGCCCGTTCCGTTCGCGCTCGTCTGTTTTCGCGCGTGTCCGCAAGCTGTTGAAAATTTAGAGGAACTGAACGAAAAAATAATGAATGCTATCAACGCCTCGGGCAAAGCCTATATTTCGCACACAAAATTAGACGGGAAATTTACACTGCGTGTCTCCATTGGAAGTTTGCGAGTTGAAGAGAGACACATCGAAAAACTTTGGAATTTATTAAATGAAAATCTTTCTTTAGCAAAATCGGAAAGTTAAACAGTAATAATAATCAGATTGAATACCGCATCGAAAAAGATGTTGTAAAATAACGAATGCAATTTGCCAAAGAATCAACAATTCGCGCCGCGCCCGAAAAAGTTTTCGCCTTTCACGAGCTTCCCGACGCAATCGAACGCCTTATTCCGCCGTGGGAAAATGCGCGTATAATTCAAAAAGCAGACATCGCAAAAATCGGCTCGCAAGCGATTATCGAACAGAAAATTTTCGGTTTAATTTCCTCGCGCTGGATTGCCGAACATACCAAATACGAACCGCCCGGCGAGTTCGAAGACGTGCAAATTTCAGGACCATTCAAATCTTGGCGACACAGACATATTATAAAACCGCACGTGAGCGGCGCGATTCTAAGAGACGAAATCGAATTCGAGCCGCCGCTTTGGATTTTCGGACGATTTGCCGCACCGATTTTCATCTTACCGAAACTCGAAAAAATGTTTACCTTTCGCCACACGGTGACGCGACATTGGTGTGAAAATAACGATTAAATTTTTCGACAGCAACTGCTTATTATTTCACCATCTCCGCAAATTCTTTTTCGCTTAAAACTTTTACGTTCAGCGAATTTGCCTTGTCCAATTTCGAGCCTGCATCCGAACCGGCGACAACAAAATCAGTTTTTTTACTAACTGACGAAGATACGCGCCCGCCGCCTTCTTCGATAAGTTTTGCAGCTTCGTCGCGCGTTAAAGTTTCTAATTTTCCGGTTAGGACAAACGTTTTGCCGTTGAAATTTTCGTTTATATTTGCCGATGTTTCGCCGTCAATTTCGGTTTTCACGCCCGCCGCTTGCAAGCGTTTAATTAACTCTTGATTGCGCGGGTTTTCAAACCAATTGAAAACGCTGATGGCGACCGTTAAACCGATTTCGTGAATCGCGTCGAGTTCTTCGACGGTTGCTCGTTGCAAGTTTTCAATCGAGCGAAACGAGCGCGCTAAAATTTTTGCGTATCGTTCGCCGACGTGCCGAATATCCAAACCGTAAATTAAGCGCTGCAACCCGCGCGTTTTGCTGGCTTCGATTTGATTGATTAAATTCGTCGCGCTTTTTTCCGCCATTCGTTCGAGTTCGGCGATTTGTTCCAATTGCAAAGAATAAATATCGGCGGCGTTTTTGACCATTCCTAAATCGACCAGCTTTTCGACTAAAACTTCGCCTAAACCTTCAATATCCATTGCCTTGCGCGAGGCAAAATATAAAATACGCGCCTTTAATTTCGCCGGACAATCAGGGTTTATGCAGCGTGTAACGACTTCGCCTTCGGGACGTGCGACTGCAAATCCGCACACCGGACAAGTTTTCGGAAATTCATACTTGGTTTCTGTGCCGTTGCGCCTTGTTTTAATAACCTGCAAAATCTGCGGGATGATTTCGCCGGATTTTTCAATCAAAACAAAATCGCCAAGTTTTATATCGAGACGTTTTATCTCGTCTTCGTTGTGTAGAGACGCACGCGCGACGACAGTTCCAGCGAGCAAAACCGGTTCAAGGTAAGCGACCGGCGTGAGCGCGCCCGTTCTGCCGACCTGCACGACAATATCTCTGAGCTGCGTCGTCGCCTGCATTGCCGGATATTTGTAAGCAATAGCCCAGCGCGGCGCTTTTGTCGTCGCGCCGAATTCCTGCTGCAACTGCGTCGAATTTATTTTCACTACAACGCCGTCGATGTCGTAATCGAATGAATCGCGCAGCAGCAGCATTCGGTCTGTAAATTCGATAACCTCGTCAATGTTTTGACACAAAGTGCGATTCGGGTTGACGTTAAAACCGGCTTTTTCGAGCCAATCGAAACTTTCCCAGTGCGTCGAGAACATCTTCGATGCGCCCGACAAAACATCATACGGAAACAAATCCAGGCGACGCGCGGCGACGCGAGAAGCGTCCAATTGTCTTAACGTCCCAGAAGCGGCGTTGCGCGGATTGGCGAATGTTTTTTCGCCCTGCATCTCCAACTCGGCGTTGATTTTTTCAAAAACCGAACGTGCCAAAAATGCTTCGCCGCGCACTTCGGCGTGTTCGGAAAAGCCGTTTTTTAACTTTAAGGGAATTGTGCGAATCGTTTTGACGTTGCCGAAAACGTCGTCGCCCGTAAAGCCGTCGCCCCGTGTTGCTCCTGCAGTTAAAAAGCCGTTTTCGTAATGCAGAGCGAGCGAAAGACCGTCAATTTTAAGTTCGGCAACATATTCAAAATTTCTGCCGTCCGCCAATTTTCGACAGCGTTCGTCAAATCGTCGCAAATCATCAATGTCGTAAGAATTATCCAGAGACATCAGCGGTATGCGATGGACGAACGGCTTGAAACCTTCGGCGCGTCCGCCGACTCGCTGCGTCGGTGAATCCGGCGTGATAAGTTCGGGATTCGCTTCTTCGAGTTCTTTTAATCTTACAAGCAGCGCGTCGAATTCCGCGTCAGAAATCTCCGGCGCGCTTCGTTGATAATAAAGCTCGTTGTGCCGGTCGATTTCGGCACGCAGATTTTCGATTTCGGTTTCAATTTTATTTTCGGGATTCTCCGACGTATTCATAAAAAAGTTAATTCCGATATGATTCAGTTGAAATGTCTCTTCATAGTACAAATTCAGCTTTCATAATTCTCTACCTTAAATAAAGTAAATATTTTGGATTTCTTTCGTCGCGCTCAAAACTTTTGCAAATCAAATTTTTGGCAAACGCTTTTTGAAATTCGTGTTTGATTCGTGTCTGTTCATCGACGGCTTGCGCCGGATTATTTTTGACAAGCGCGTTCCAATCATTCGGAATTTCAATCGTTCGCACGACTTCGCTTTTGTCAACAAACCTTTCGCCTTTTACTAACGTTTTTACCTTTTCACTTTCCAAATCCCAGTCGGCAAAAAGTCGGTCGCTGTCGAGTCCGACATTTCCCGTCTGTTCGTGCGAGGTTGCGTAATCAGTACCGTAAAAATTCGGCGTGTAAGATTTTATACTGACGCCGAGTCGTTCGAGATTAAAAAATGCGTTTCTCGCTTGTGTCGGCTGAAAAGTCCATTTGATAAATCGGACGTTTTCACTCAATGCTCGCGCGCGCTGCGCCCATTTGAGACGCGCGCCGATGTGCAAATTTTGGAAATCTTTTTTAACCGCCGTCATATGCGAGTAAAAAATTCTTTCCGCGCCGCGAAATGCCGGAACGCTCAACACAAAACCAATTAGTTCGTTTTCGGCAAACGCGCCCAATGTAAAACCGCCCGCGTTTTTTGTAACAATCAAATGGCGGCGCGGCGAGATTTCCAAATCCGGCAAAGCGAAAACGTCTCGCTGCAAACGAATGCAAGCGTCAAGTTTTTCAATGTCGGTGCATTCGCGGATTTCTATTTCGGCTTTTGTCATCGGTTAGAAATACTAAATTTCAAATCTGTCGAACCAATCTGTGGAAACTTTCTCAATTTGTTTGGCGGCTGTCAAATATTTGATATCGGAAACAAAATTTATCAAAACAAGCCTTCCGCAGGTTCGGTATTTTACCGCAATTTCTTCACGTAATTGTTCAGTAAACTGCGCTTGATTGATTGCGATTTTGAACAAAACCAGTTTTTCAACCCGCGCGTGTTTCAGTAACCAGAGCGTTTTGCGCGTCGAATTTTCGCCCGCTTCGCCCCAAAAAAGAAAATCGCCACTGGCGTTTCTAGTTACCAAATCCGGTTTATATCTCAAACCGACTCGGGTTTCGATTTCCATATGCGGAAAATCTCCGACGAACATTGCAAAACGCTCTGGTTACTGAAACACGCGCGGGTTGAAAAACTGGTTTTTTTCAAAATCGCAATCAATCAAGCGCAGTTTACTGAACAATTACGTAAAGAAATTGCGG
>MWVX01000310.1_pt1 | contig 14516 bp, 9 predicted proteins | sample 1047311 | NCBI WGS metagenome assembly MWVX01 (sample SAMN06349984, study PRJNA376086) | soil metagenome | isolation source: MtG-4 sample Antarctic (ecotone) soil | place: Antarctica | collected 2015-01-13 | reverse complement strand
TCGGAGATGATTATAAGCGACAGGTACAATACTATTGTCAACAAAACGCATTACCCATTCCAGTGCATCCCGCTCCATAAACTCAAGTGCACTTGGGGTGTACCCCGCTTTGAAGATAGCGCTCACAGCAGCACACGCATTTTCTGCTGACTTAAAGGGAACCAGCATCAGCAGGTCATATTTTGGATGGTGTACTAGTCTCAATACTATTTTGGTAACAATACCTAATGTGCCTTCGCTGCCTACCATCAATTGTGTAAGGTTGTAACCGGTGGCATTTTTAAGCACGTTGGCACCTGTCCAGATGATGTCGCCGGTGGGCAAAACCACTTCAAGGTTCAATACATAATCTTTTACCACACCATATTTTACCGCTTTGGGACCACCACTGTTTTCTGCAATGTTACCACCGATAAAACATGTGCCCCGGCTGCTGGGATCGGGAGGATAAAATAATCCCTTTTCCTTAACTGCGTTTTGCAGCACTTCTGTGATTACACCAGCTTCTGTTGTTACCTGCAAATTTTGCTCGTCAATATGAATGATCTGGTTCATCCGTTCAATGGAAAGCACAACACCGCCGAGATGAGGTAAAGCGCCACCGCTTAATCCGGTACCCCCACCCCGTGGCGTAACAGGTATTTTATATTCATTGCATATCTTAAGGATAGCACTTATCTCTTCTGCTGTAGATGGTTTGATCACTACATCAGGCAAATAATGCAGGTCTTCCGTCTCATCGTGGGCATATTGATTAAGTATTTCATTATCCACAAAAACATAATTATTTCCCACAATTTTCCGGAATGAATCAAGTTGTTCTAAAACAGGAAGAGATTGAGTGGCTGAAAGCATAAGCACCTGATAATTCAGTTGTAAAAATCGTTTAAAAGAATGGAAATATGAAAGTCCTCAGAGGTTTTTAAATGAAGGACAAATAGACTGACGACGATTACCATTGTATTTACTGAAAATTCCCTGCTTTACCAGAGCAAACTCGAAGGCGCCACGGGTATTGTTATAATTTTTTAAAGTAGATACCGTAGCATCGTATGTAAAAGAAAAAGTATAATCTTTATAACCCAATCCTACCATAGGTATAACCGCGTCTTTATGACGATAGTAAGCCCCTGCTATCAATTGGTATTCGCCATCACCCGATAAATTATAATAGGCATTCATACCCGCCACAAGTTCGTAAGCTTTAGCCTGCGTGCTATAATATATATTGGGGTTTATGATCCATTGATCATTGAGCATAATACTACTGTTCAAAAATCCAATATAACGTACAGGTATTCTATTGTCAACTTCACTAGCATCGAAAAAAGATTCTGTAGGTCTGTTCAGATGGTGAGCAGAAAACCCTGCATTTACATAGATCTGTTCAGTAGGAAAATAGGCATAGTTCATACCCACTTGCATATCCAGATAACTGATATTATTGCGACTTAACGCTACACTTGTTGGAAGTTTGTTGTCAAAAAAATTGCCATCAAACTGGTCAGGAAATTTTAGATTGGTAGTATTAATTCTTTTGTTGGCATAACCCACATTGAAACCGAGGCTCATTAAGCTGGAATAACCTAACATCTGGTGATAAGCAACAGAGCCATAAATTTTTGTAGATGTCAGGTTGCCACTTCCGGCTTCATCTTTCAATACCACACCTCCGGCGCCCAACCATCCATTTTCCAACCGATCACGAAAAAGTTGTACATCGCCAAAAGCACTCATGGTCTTATAGGGTACCGTCATTATAGAAGACCATTGATTGCGGTAATTAACTCCTAACCTGTAATCTCCATCAGGAATAAAACCTGTATTGGCTGGATTAGTTGTCAGCGGTGAATTGAAGAATTGGGAAAAATGAAGGTCCTGTGCATGCAGTATTGAAACCAGCAGCAAACTGCAAATGGTAAGTGACCGTAAAATCCAACGCTTATTCATTTTTCGCCTTTTATCTTATTAGGGTAATGTCGCCTTTTTTTGTTGCTTTTGTTCCGTCTGTAAACTCCGCTTCAAGTGTATAGGCATATGCATCCATTGGTTGCAATACACCTTTATATTTCCCATCCCATCCTAGTTTTTTGGAATTGGTTTCAAATACTTTTTGTCCCCACCGGTTCCAGATTATAAATTTCAGTTTGCCTATGGCATATCCGCGGACGGTGACGATACTGTTTATATCACCACTCAATGGCGTAAATGCATTAGGCACATCCAAAGCAGGTTCTACAATAGACTGTACTTCCCTGCGGGCAGTATCTGTACAGTTATTGGCATTATAAGCAATTAACAATACTTCATAAGTTTGGGTGCTGTTATACTCGTGCTGCACAGGATTGCGCGAAGTAGTAGCAAGCGAGTCACCATCACCAAATAACCATTTAAACCGCACTGCATCCACAGAGGAAGAATTATTAAATGTGATGGGTGTATTGACAGGAGGTGGTTGAGGCGAAGTGATGCTAAAATCTGCCTGGGGTTTGGGAAATACGGTGATTGTAAATGAAGCTGTATCTTCTATATTGCATGTGGCTGAGTCTATCACTCTTAACCTTACTCTAAAGTCAATAGGAGCCGAAGTATTGTTGAGATAAGTATGCGTTGGGTTTTGTTCATCCACTACAGTGCCATCACCAAAGTCCCAGATGAATTGTTTTCCACCTTCCGATTCATTGGTAAAAATTGCTTCATATGGTGCACAGCCTCTGGGAGGTGTACTGAATTTGGCCTTCACCAGTGCAGCTACACTCAGTGTGGTTATCAGAGAATCGGGAGCATTGCAATATCCTGTATCTACCAGTATTAATTTTACTTTATAAGTACCTGCAGAGGGGAATGTATGCGTCACTGCATTTGCACCTCCTTTTATGCGGGGGCTGCCGTCGCCAAAGTCCCAGATAAATGAACTGTCAGTGAAAGATCTCAAAGCAGGCGCAACAGAAGTGTTGGTAAACTTATATTGGAAAGATTCACATGCACCAAACTTCTCGGGCAGGAATGTTGGCAACGCTTCCAGTGATCCCACCCTGATGTTGGTATAAGAAGTGTCGCGGATATTACAGGTATTAGGATCAATTGCGATCAGCATCACACGGTAATTCCCAACATTGGTATATGTATGTGAAAGACTGGGTGTGGTAGTTGTCTGCCTCGGAGATCCATCGCCAAAATCCCATTCATAGCTAACTGCATTTTGCAATGTATCGGTGAAATCGACTTTCAATGGAACACAACCTGAGGTATCCCTGGGAACTCCATTTATTGATGCCTGCACACCACCCTGAATGCCTGCCAGGTTCAAAGCAATCTTGATCATTTTCAGGTTACAGCTTGGTGTAGCAGGATTAGTCACCGACCAGGCTCCAGGGGTGCCAGGAAAACTACCACCGCCACAGTTGGCACACATTGCCTGGTAAATAATACCATTGGCATCGAAGCGGCTGGTGCCACCATCCACGTGATCAGGAAACTGTCCACCATTTTGTCCGTAAAAATCACCGTACAACTGTTCCGTAGCATTGCGTTTCAAGACAAAAAAATAAAAGTCTGCTCCATCATTTGTTTGTGGGTTCTGCACAGAATTCAATCTCGTAAGACCCAGTGTGCCTGCCAGTGAAAAACCGCCTGTAGGCATAGAACCACCCCAGCCTGAAACATATACATTCTCGCAACGGTCTACAAGAAAGGCTATGGGAGAAATATTTGGCAATGCAGCACCGGTACCAAAGACAGTGGAGTAAACCAAATTGGAAAGATTGGGCTCCAGTTTTGAAATAAACTGTTTGCCGCCAGCCTGGCTCCATGCAGCATTGATCACAGGCCATGCACCAAGTGTCTGACCCATAACATAAGGAAATCCCAGCCGATCGAACTGTATACCATATATCTGGTCATCGCTGCCGGTACCAAGATAAGTGGCCCGTTGAAGCGCTGAACCATCATTCGATACTATAGCTACGAAGCCATCAATACCACCCTGTTTGGTAGAAAACAGTGTTCCGCTTGTTTTAGCAAGGTCACTGCTTTCTGTACCTCCTGCTACATAAATATTGCCTGAAGGTCCAAGAGAAAGAACATATGCAGCATCGTTTGCACTTCCACCCAGATAACTTGCAAATAATATGTTATTTACATCAGGAGTGAGCTTTAATACCACCCCGTCCTGGTTGCCTGCAATGGCTGGCTGAAAAGCCCCGCCGGAAACGGGAAAATTTATTGACCTCGTACAGGATGCTACATAAATATTTCCCCCACCATCAAGTATCACTTCGCTACGGCCATCATCGCCATAATTATATTGCAAAGAAGAACGTGCCCGTGTAGAGCTGATGTTCACACCGTCATCAGCAGTGCCTCCAATTCTTTTTGAGCCGATCAAAGCAGTGCCCGTGGCATTAAGTTTGGTGACGATTATATCATATCCACCTCCGCTACCTATCAAACCCGAACCAGTTATCGGATAGTTAGTCGAATTGGTGCGACCTGCAATCACCACATTTCCGCCTCCATCTACCATCAGGCTGTGTGGCTGCTCTATTCCTGAGCCGCCTATATAAGTTGCATAAAGCCTGCTGTCTCCATTAGGACTTAATTTAATGATGCCTATATCCCATTCACCACCTGCATAAGTACTTTGAAATGCACCGGGTGATACAGGAAAACCTGGTGTTCCGCCTTTTGTAATGCCACCGCCAAACATACTGCCATCAGGTCCATAGGTAGCAGTGAATCCCCAGTTTTCTGATTTGCTGCCTGCGTAGGACGCAAATATCATGGTTGGGTCAATGATCAGGGTCGATGCCTGATCATAATCTTTTATATCGAACCGGACTATATTTCCTTCCAGTTTATATTTGGCCGAAACTTCTTTTTTCCCTTTATCATCATACTGATAAGTGTAGGGATATAATTCCCTGACGATACCCACAGATGTTTTCAGGTTTAATTCTCGGTTTTTAATTTCCAGTTTATCAACTCCTTCATATTTCAGCGCAATAGCTGATGGGTTTGCACCGGGCTTTACAATCAGGTCATACTTCAATTGGCCATTGTGTGAATAATAACGGGCATCTATATCAGGATATACATTTTTAATGGTGATACCCTGGTATACCTTGCAATTGGCAGCCCATTTGGAAGGATCATTGCCAATAAAATAATTATTATAGGTTGGCAGCACTTTATCTGCAACAATGGTAGGATGTGGAGTGCCATTTAAAAAAGAGACTTTATATGCATGGGAACGAAGCCTGCCAGCATGTGCTATTTTTTTCTCTCTGCCTGAACCATCATGGCGGTGAAGATTTTGTTGTATATTTTCCAGGTCCTCACTATTGTGTTGCACTATAGTGAAGCCGGATTGCTGAATGAAAAAAGCACCATTAGAGATGGTACCCATAAATTGCACACGTTTATCCCATTGGCCTTTGTTTTCAACGAATTCTATAGCATCATAATTCTGGCCGTATGTGGTGAGTACGGTAAGGCAGGATAGAATTAAAATTATTTTGCTTCTTGTCTTCAAAAGTTCTTTCCAAATTAACTAATAAAAGCGATAAATGTTGCAAAAACGAAGTGTTAAGAAATTTTACTCCACGGCGTTTTACCCTTAAGTGACATGAGGTAGTATTTTATTCTCAAATTTTCTGCCGATTCCAACAATGGATCTGAACTCACAAGCTCTTCAGCAAAGTATTTAGCCTTTTCAAGCAAACCCTTATCCCTTATAATATCAGCCAACTTTAAATTCAAAGCGCCACTCTGTCTTGTGCCTTCAATATCTCCGGGACCACGCAACTCCAGATCTTTTTCCGCAATTTCAAATCCATTACTTATAGTGGTCATAATTTTAATACGCTCCCTTGCATCAGCACCGATTTTAGTTGACGTCATTAATATGCAATAGCTCTTTTCAGCTCCCCTCCCCACACGTCCTCTGAGTTGGTGCAACTGCGACAAACCAAATTTTTCTGCACTTTCAATGATCATCACACTTGCATTGGGTACATTGACTCCCACTTCTATTACAGTGGTGCTGACCATTATCTGTGTATCTCCGTGAACAAAGCGGTACATGTTATTTTCTTTCACTTCTGCAGTTTGCCTTCCGTGCACCATGCTGATCCAGTATTTGGGCTCGGGGAAAAAAGCTTTTACATTTTCATATCCCTGCATCAGGTTTTCATAATCCAGTTTCTGGCTCTCTTCGATGAGCGGAAAAATAATATAAACCTGTCTGCCCAATTCAATTTCACTTTTAATAAAGTCCATTACTTTAGTGCGGTGTGTATTGTAGCGGTGTACGGTAGTGATGGGTCTTCTTCCCGCTGGCAGTTCATCCATTACACTATAATCAAGATCGCCATAAGCTGTCATGGCAAGTGTACGGGGAATGGGTGTAGCTGTCATTACCAGCACATGCGGAGGAAGTGAAGCTTTTTTCCAAAGCTTTGCCCTTTGCGCCACACCAAAGCGGTGTTGTTCATCTACTATGGCAACACCAAGGTTTTTAAATTGCACCACTTCTTCAATGAGCGCATGGGTGCCAATTAAAATAGCAATGTTTCCATCCACCAATCCCTGGAGTATTCGTTTGCGTTCCGCGGTTTTTGTAGATCCTGTCAAAAGTTCTAATCGTACAGGCATTTCCTTAAGCAATTCTTTTAAAGAGAATGCATGCTGCTGACATAAAATCTCTGTTGGCGCCATCAGGCAGGATTGAAAACCATTGTCAATAGCCAAAAGCATAACCAGCAGGGCAACGATTGTTTTTCCACTGCCTACATCACCCTGCAACAACCTGTTCATTTGGTGCCCGGTAGCCGTATCCTGCCTTATTTCTTTCAAAACTTTTTTTTGCGCTCCTGTTAGTTCAAAGGGCAGGTGATCTTTATAAAAACTATTAAAGAATTCTCCGACTTTACTGAATACTACTCCTTTTGAAAGCCTGTGCCGCTCTGATTTTACCAGTACCAGTCTAAGTTGGGTGATGAACAGCTCTTCAAATTTTAACCGATACAGGGCTTGTTCATAATCTTTAACACTACCCGGGAAATGTAATTGGTTATAAGCGTGGTAGCGATCAATTAGGGCATTCTTTTGAAGAATAGCATCCGGTAAATTTTCAGGGATATCGTTCTTAGAAATTAAAGAGAGCAGTGTGTACACCAGCTTACCTATTTGCCGGCCGCCCATTCCCCTTTCTTTTAATTTTTCCGTTGTGGAATATATGGGCTCTAATAAATTTTTGTTAGCGCCATCAGCAATAGCAAGTTCTATTTCAGGATGTATGATCTGTGGATTGCCCATAAAAAAACTCACACGACCAAAAACCAAATAGGGCTCTCCTTCTTTTAATAATTTCTGCATCCAGTTAATGCCTTTGAACCAGGTCAATTCCACTATGCCTGTTTCATCTCTTAAATAAGCCACCAGGCGCTTAGTGTGCTTTTCGCCAATCACTTCTTTTAAGGCGAGGATGCCTTTTAATTGTGCAAATTCTGAAGCAGGTGTTAATTCGCTGATCTTTAAAACTTTTGTTTTGTTTACATGACGGTATGGAAAATGATGCAGCAGGTCGTTGAAAGTAAAAATGCCTAATTCTTTTTTGAGCAGGTCGGCTCTCTGCGGCCCTACACCTTTTAAGTATTCGGTGGGATGCGCTAATATATTTGGAGACGTAGCGATGAATTATTGTTTTGGTAAAATTAAGTGTTGCATGCTTAGTGCTGGCTTAAGCAGGGGGTTTAGGTAGCCGGCAGTTGTAGTACTATTAAGCTTTGTTGCGTCGCACTCTTGTACGTTCAGCAATTCTATTCAGCTTCGTTTAATATTGCTATGAGTTAGTTTGAAGTTCAGATAGTTTTAAAATTATCCATATAAATACAAATGATATGAACGTAACAGATTATCTGTTAAAGCCATTTGAATTTGATCGTTTTTTAGTTACAACAAAAAGAGTTTATATCTCTAAAAAAATACGCATGTAATATTAACAAAGAGGCCTCTATAAATTAGTTAACTTTTTTAATTCATTAAGGAATTTTAATAACTAATGCTAAGCAATATATATTATAACAATAGACCTCCCTTGAATAAGTTTTTATTGTATTAAAACTTTAGATTCAAATCACGCTAACGTTTTAAAATTTTATAGAATTCCTTATTTAAACCTGTTCCTAATTCAATTATATATATCCCTGAAATTAAGTTTTGCAAATTTATGGACGCGAAAGTTTCATTCTTTATTTCTTTTTTTGAAGTCATTTGTGAACCATGAATATTGCGGATAATCAAATATTCAAAGGTGTGTGAAGATGGAAAAGATATGTTTAAATTATTCAGTACAGGATTAGGATAAAAAGCTACTCCAGTTGTATGTGAGGTATTAAGTTTTACTATTTTAGAAGAAACCATTTTGCTGTTTTTATTCAATGCTAATACGCGGCAGAATGGTCTCATGAGAAAATTGCCATCGACATCTATTTTATAATCTACCATTCCAAAAGTGTTATTACCGGCAAATTCTTCAACTGGCTGAAAGGTTGACCCATCTGCACTTGCTTGTATTATGAATTTTTCCACCTCATGATTGTTATCAATAGTCCACTGTAGTTTCAAAACTCCTTCTTTAATGGCCCCATTAATTTTTATAAATTCCAAAGGCAAAAAAGTGTAAGTTAATTCATCAAACTCGTTGGCTCCAATTTCGAATCCCGTACCTGAATACAAAAGATTATTAAAGTAATCCCTCGTTCCTACATTTATACCGTATGATTGCAAATTAAGTCCTTTGTTTATAAGAGCTGAACCCGATTGAATTTGATATGCCGCTACTGAAGATAGGTTTCCACCATCAGCCGGGTGTATCGTTTGACCATTACCCGGATCGAACAAAAACGGGTCCGTCGTTATTCCTAATGATTTTGAACCTTCCATTTCCTGGCCTGAAGAATTAAGTTTCCAATCTCCCAATGTAAACGAAGAAGTACCATTCCATTCAAATCGAAGACTGTTATTAGTTGTGTAGTAATTATTATTTTTAAAATGAACACGAGTTGTATCCATAAACATTGATGATTTTATCATTGTAACCCCACCCGTAATATAAAATATGTTATTACTGATGTTTAAACCACTCATGTTATTTCCAGTGAACTTTACTCCGCAGGGTGTTTGAGATGCACCGGTAGCACTTACAAAAAAAGTATTATTATAAACTCTGCAGTTGATTAACTTATGGCTGGCATCTAAACCCCAAAAACCTAATGCGCCATAACCATTTTTTCTACCATCGTTTTGGCTAATATTATAACGTATCACATTATTTATAAAACTATTTGGTGAACCATATTCGAACATTCCGTAACCAGCACCATCATTATCATGGCTGTAACAATATTGTATAATGCAATTTTGGCTACCACCGTCTATATCAAATCCACCACCATCTGATTCTAATCCCGCTTCGTTGTGGTGGCTCTCGCTATATTGTATAATTCCATTTTTCGTATCATAAAACCAAATACCTACAGGTCCTCCACCAATATGCCGATTGTTTTTTCCATTTGAGTATGCCTCACAGTATTCTATCATTGCTGTGTCAACACCTGAAACAATTATTCCACTACCTGAATGTTTACTCGTATAATCTTGGCGCCCATAATTATTGTAAGCTTTACAATAGCCAATGTAAAAGTTACTGTGCGAATATTGAGGCCAGTTCCCATAGGTTTCAATTCCATTTTGTCCATTGTCATGTGCGATACTGTTCACAATACGTACATTATCATAACCCTTATCTGTACCCCACGCCCCAATGCTTATTCCCCGGGTACCAAACCCCCATACCTCTACATTATCAATTACAATATGCTCTATTCTGCCCGAGGTTTGATCCATGAAAAATTCTACGCCATTATGGTTGTTTGCTGTAGGCCCATTGCTGTAGAATAAAAGGTTCCGCACTTCGATACCACCAGTATTATAAGCAAATAACCCATTACCAGCACCTGCTGCATTTATACTTGCTTTACCACCACCATAAGAAGCAATTACAATAGGATCACTGGCTGTTCCCTGGTCATCATTTCCTAATGATAGGTTACCAGTAAATATCCCGCCCCCTTCAAAAAATATTGAATCTCCGCTATCAAAATTCATTGCATTTACTTTAGCAATAGTTTGCCAGGCAGAGGTTTTACTTAAACCATTGTTAGCATCATTGCCATTTGATGATATATAGTATGTTTTATTCTGCGCAAAACATATATCAGCAATCGATAATAAGAAGAGTGTGGTTGATATTTTCATAGCAATAGGTTGTTTTCAGATAGGATGTGGATAAGGAAAATCGTGAATACTGATTTATTAGTATGTCTTAATCATAATTAATTTTTAAGTCTATAATATAATATTAATACCTGTGTAAACAGGAATGATATAAAGAAAAATTGTTTTGAAAAAATGCTGAAATAAGGAATAATACTTCCAACAAAAGAATTTCATGAGATCGGATTTTGGATATGAAGTCTAAAATAATAATCTGTCTATATCTTACATAAGACTATTACCTTTTTTCTTTAAAGTCGGGTAATTATGCTCTTAAGATATTAGTAGAAGCACTATTTGAAAAAGTAGTTGAAGCTTGATTGTATGAAGGTCTCTGCAAATCAAGTGATCTAAATAATAAATTATAATTTCAACTTATCACGCACAGCCTGTTGAAATAGAAATATAAGTTTAGTGTTTCCAGTTTTTGTTTCTTTCAAGTATAGAAGATATAAGGATTTATTATAGCGCCAAAGTGTAAAAAGTTCAGTAAAAGTGATCTTTTTACCCATATTAAAATAATTGATAAGTTTCTCATAAATCTTTATGGTATAATATTCTTTGAAGTTTCTCCTGCCTTTCAGAATGAGTTTTTTATCAGCAGCCGGGATAACTGATCTCATTTGTTTATTCAAAACCAACAATGCTGTAGTAAGCATTAATGAATAATTAGCAGACATATTATTATTGTGAATGCGATAAGCCGCAATTAACTCTGTATGATGAAAAACTGAGTAGTTTCTGGCAATGCGCAGATACAGGTCGTAATCTTCGCAGGCATGTAACGTCTCATCATACTTGTACAATTTAAATATCCAATTGGGAAACATCACTGCCGCATGCATACCAATGTAATTTTCCTGTAACAATCGCTGATAGTGGTTTTTTGAAACTTCTTTTTTTACATCCCAAACTTTATTTTCTGCTAAGTACATTAATTTAAAACCACCGGATATGAAAGCTGCTTTTTCATGCATTTTAAATAAAGCAATGTTTATAAATAAAGCATCTGGTAGTAGCCAATCATCTGCATCAAGAAATACTAAAAATTCACCATTACTTCTTCTGATACCTGTATTACGTGCTGCTGATAATCCTTGGTTTGACTGAAACATGTATACCACATCACTAAATGAAGTAGTAATTTCTTTTGTATTATCTTTTGAACCATCGTCTACAACAATAATCTCCTTATTAGCATAGTTTTGTGCCTGCACACTTTCTATAGCTTCTGCCAAATATTTTCCATGATTATAACATGGGATAATTACAGAAATTAACGGTTGATATTCTTGAGTTGTGAAGGACATTATTATATTTAACTGCCAATTAGCTCGTTAGAATATCACCTTACCGGTGATTATTTATCAAACATTTTTCGTTTTATTTTTCCAAGCTTTGTTCTCAGTGGTGATATCATAGAGCGTGATAATAGTTTAGCTATTTTAACAGCTAAACCTGCATCCATATACATTTTATTTATTTCCTTTATTTGTACATAAAGTACATCTTTATTTTTTATCGTGTACCATAATTCCTGTGTATAGGATAATGCCCAATAAGCATAATGCTTTTTTGCAGTTTGGTTTATTCGGTGCTGATCTTCTTTAGGAAAATAACTGCTTATTACATTTATTACCCAATTGATATCTCTTATGTTTTTACCAGAAAAAAAACTCGTCTTGGAAATGGAGTTATCGCTATGTTCTCTATATTCAGCCAATCTTTCAGGAGAATAAGCAATAGGATAATGTTTTGCAATGCGGGCCCACATTTCCCAATCCTCACCATAACTTACACCATAGAAGCTTCCTAAATTTTCATAGACTTCACGCTTTACCACCATTGCTACATATTGAATTCGTTGCCGTATTGCTATTTTATACAGCCAATTGTCCAATACGCAGTGTTTTTCTTCTTCCTGGTTGAAATGGTGAGTTAAATTTCCATCATTATTTATATAACTCCAGGCACAAAATGCGGCACCGCTTTGGGGGAACTTTTCAAAAACTGATGCTATTTCTTTATAAAAATTTTTTTTAACTCTATCATCACCATGAAGTAAGTGAATGTATTGGCCCTTTGAGCGATTGATACACGTCTCAAAGTTTCTTAAGCTGCCTACATTCTGCGGCTGACGGTAATAACCTACCCGTCCCTTTCCAATTTCGGCCACTAGTTTTTCTACATCTCTATCCGTACTGCAATCATCTATCACTTCTATCTGCATAACATCGGCACCCATATCCTGCATCAAAACACTCTGTATAGTCTCAATTAAAAATTGGGAGCAGTTATAAGCAGGTATCATCACTGACCACAGGTATCGCTTTTCCACGTCTAAGACAGGTAATATTTTAGGCGGTACATTTGGTATTCTTTCCATAGTGCAAGCTGATCTTTAAATTCCGTAAAGGGTGATTTTAAGGTATTGGTTTAACGGTAAAAGGAAATAAAGGACGTACATAGCCATGCCACCGTCCATACCAGCTTGTATTTTCTCTATAATCCTCCATATCGAATGAAAGGCATTGTTCAAAATAGAACAGACGCTGCGTTGTGTCTTTTACAAAAGATATGGAGATATAATAAGAGCCATTGTTCAGAAAATTGCCGGGAATATGACACATTCCCTCTAGAATTCCTTTATTATAAACAGCAGGCTGAGGAGCCACATCAAAAATACATTCTCCCGAAAAAGTAAAAAGAACAATGCCTGTAACTAAATTGATCTGGTGCTGATTATTATAAAATCGAAACTTGACTGTAAACGGCGTACGAATATCCACCGGATCCATAGGATCGTTTAACTCAAATATTAATTCAACAGAAAGAACTTTTATGTGTTCATTGCCGGGTGCCTCTTCCAAAGATTCCCATGTTTGTTTCAATAAGTGGTTTTGTGAAAAGTTAAGATATTGGTTGATTACGGTTTGCGTGGGTCCATGAACTTTTATTTTACCTTGATGTAGCCAAATAGCTTTTGTGCATAGCGAATTAATAGCTTGCATATTATGGCTTACAAATAATATGGTACGTTTATCTTGTGTGGAAACATCCTTCATTTTTTTCATACATTTCTTCTGAAATTCTGCATCGCCCACTGCTAATACCTCATCAATAATTAATATATCGGGCTCTAAATGCGCTGCTATTGCAAAGGCTAAACGGACATACATGCCACTACTGTACCGCTTTACTGGTGTATTAAGGTAACGTTCAATTCCTGCGAATTCTACAATTTCATCCAACTTTGAATGAATTTCCGATTTTTTCATTCCGAGTATAGCGCCATTTAGAAAAATGTTTTCTCGCCCCGTCAATTCAGGATGAAAGCCTGTCCCTACTTCTAGTAAAGACGAAATATGCCCTTTTATCTTAATTTCTCCGGTTGTGGGTGCGGTAATTTCAGAAATGATTTTTAGTAAAGTAGATTTACCTGCACCGTTACTCCCTATAATTCCTACTACTTCACCAGTATGAATATCAAAACTAATATTTTGTAAAGCCCACACATGAGCAGATTGTCCTTTTATTGTTCTGTTATTTTCTTCTCCGATTGTGGCAAAAGGATCTTCCTTGCCTCTTAGCTTTGCCCACCACCTGTTTAGGTCGCTTGCTAGAGTGCCGGTGTTAATTTCTCCTAACCTGTATCTCTTTCCTATATTATGTATACTAATAGCTATTTCACTCATAATATAAACCTGGCGTTGTAAATATATTAGTTAACATCTGTAAAACTTTTTTCTACCTTGTTAAATACAACTATGCCAATAATAAGGACAGCTATCCCAAATAATAGACTATAACCAAGGTTTAGCCAGGAAAAAGAACCCGAACCAAGATAAGCAAACCGAAAACTTTCTACTACATGGCTTAAAGGATTAGCCAGTATAAAACCTTTATATTTTTCGGGTAAACTACTTACAGGATAAATGACAGGGGTGGCAAACATTAATAACTGAATGCCAAACGCAAGGAGCATCATCAAATCTTTATACTTATTTGTTAATGCGCTTATGATCATTCCGAAGCCCAGTGAAAGCAAACCCATTATCAATCTTCACATAGTCAATATTCCCTGTTATTTGATCAATAAAGAAATCAATACCATTAGGTGTGCCTGAAGATGGCACACCACCTTTAATTATTAAATTCCGGACTTCTATGCCCCCTAC
>MWVX01000309.1_pt1 | contig 14544 bp, 14 predicted proteins | sample 1047311 | NCBI WGS metagenome assembly MWVX01 (sample SAMN06349984, study PRJNA376086) | soil metagenome | isolation source: MtG-4 sample Antarctic (ecotone) soil | place: Antarctica | collected 2015-01-13 | reverse complement strand
ATAAAGCTGAGAAAGCTTTTTACTATCCCGGTGAGCAAAAGAAAAAGTGATTAAAACCAAAACAAACAATACGATTACTATATTTTTCTCCTTTAGAACTCTTTTCATAAATGCTTTAATGAGTGCTGCAAGATAAGTGATAATTAAAAATAATACTACGTTTTTATACTGTTTAATTTATTCTTTATCATTCAATGTTTTAATATAGGATAGAATTTGTTTTATGCCTGTTCGTTTAACCGCCGACGTTACAAAATGAGAGGGTAGTTCTTCCCAACGTTTTTTCATCACTTCCATAAATCGTTTTACATTGGCAGAGGCCTCCCGCTGTGTGCTTTTATCGGTTTTTGTAAATACAATTGAAAAAGGTATTTGCCATTCGCCTAATTGGTTTATAAATTTTAAGTCAATTTCCTGCGGTTCGTGGCGGCTGTCAATCAAGGCAAAAAGAGTTACAAGGTTTTCTCTTTTGCGTATGTACTCTTCAATCATCTTTTGCCAGCTTTTCCTTTGAGCTTGCGATCTTTTGGCAAAGCCATAGCCCGGCAGATCTACCAAATACCATTCTTTTTTGTCATTGGAGGTAATATTAAAATGATTAATCAGTTGTGTTTTCCCTGGTGATCCGGATATTTTTGCCAGCTCTTTTTTATTTGTCAGTGCATTGATCAGGGAAGATTTACCAACATTGCTTCTACCAATAAATGCATATTCATGGCGGTCAGGTTTGGGGCAATCATTAATAGATGGACTGCTGATTACATAAACTGCCTGAGTAATTTCCATTGCGTTGGTTAAAATTGATATGAACAAAGATAAATTGTGTGAGGTGGGAATTATGAATTTGAACACACTCATTTGATTGGAAAGGCTTGCATGTGCAAGGGTGGTGTTTTGCGAAAGAATAACTGGAGTTAATTTTATAGAAGATGATAATGAAAATAGGGGCTAGCACAAACTATTATAGAAAATTATTTAGGCCGCTTATTTGTTTTTAATATCCTTAAATATTATTGAATGAAAGCTTTCCCTATTTTATTTGGTTTTATCTTTTCAAATTTTGTAAATGCACAAAAGATATTTTCTATTGAAGAGAAAACAGCTTGTTTTTTAAGAGAGATGGGTTTATTTACTAATGTAGATACTCCTTTCCATGTTTACAGCTTGGCATCAGCGATAAATTTAAAAAAGAAATCACAATATTTTTTCACTGACACGATATTTTTTTCTACAGAAAGCGTGAAAGAGATTTTGAAGAAATACGAATTTTTCAGTTCTTATGAATGGAAACGGCCTTCTAAAAATATGGTCATTATAAAGAAAAGCCTTTTGGACTCTATATACTATGCAAATCCAATCAGCAGTAGTAATAAAATAATGACCCTTTATAAGAAAGGGTACTATTCTGTTTCTCCTATTTTTTACAATAATGATAATAATTGTCTTTTAACACATTCACATACTTATTCCGGAGGTGAACTACTATTATATGAAAGGAATAAAGAGAATAAAAAATGGGTCTTTAAAAAAAGAGTAATGGATTGGGTTTATTAAGATTATACAACCGGCGGCATCAATGAAGATTTAAACTTAAATCATTGTTTGCTGTATAGATTCATGCAAACCTCCCAATAGAATTCGCCAACGTAAAACTGTGTACCGGATGAAGCCCGACATAACTTTGTATACAACGAATAAATATTAATGCTGCAGGTAATATACATCACCAGATCATTAATCATAAAATAGCTAATTAACTCCATTTCCCTCTTTTGCTTTAATTTCACGGCGGATAAATTTTAAAATAAAAGAACATGGCTGAAGTGATCTTGATGCCACGCCTAAGCGATACAATGACGGAAGGAGTAATTGCTGCCTGGCATAAAAAAGTTGGTGATCCTGTAAAAAAAGGCGAGCTGTTAGCAGAGATAGAAACGGACAAGGCAACTATGGAATTGGAGAGTTATAAAGACGGTACACTGCTACACCTGGGTGCTGATACAGGTGGTAAGATACAAGTGAACGATCTGCTCGCTATTATTGGCAAAAAAGGCGAGGATATTTCAAAACATATTTCAGGTAATAAAAACGCAGGCAAAGGACAACCGGATATGCAGAAGCCTGTAACAAAAGAAACTGATACAGCAGATAAAGCCGAAGGTGATGTGCCGCCTAAAAAAGAAATCCCACAAAATAATAATGCTCCTGCGGTAATGGATATAAGTAAAATGGAAGAAGTGGTTTTAATGCCACGACTCAGCGATACCATGACAGAAGGTGTAATATCTGCCTGGCATAAGCAAGTAGGAGATACAGTAAAAAAGGGAGATATATTAGCCGACATTGAAACGGATAAAGCAACCATGGAACTGGAAAGCTACAAGAATGGAAAATTGTTACACCAGGGTGCTAAGCAAGGAGAAAAAATTGCAGTGAATGACCTGCTTTGTATTATTGGAGAAGACGGAAAAGTTGATGTACCAAGGATTGTTGCAGCCAGTAAAGGAGCCAGTGAACAGAAGAGCAAAGAACAAGGAACAAGTAATGTCGAAGGAAGCCGGAAGTCAGAAGTCGGAAGCCAGGAAAGTCAATCGCAACGACCAACGGTCAACGGTCAACGACCAACGGTCAACGATCAACAACAAACTAAAAATGAGAAACCAGAAACGAATGCCGGCGACGGACGCGTCAAAGCTTCTCCTCTTGCTAAAAAATTAGCAAAAGAAAAAGGTATAGATATTTCTCAGGTGCAAGGTTCTGGCGATAATGGGAGAGTTACGAAAACTGATATAGATCATTTTGTACCAAAGCCTGTTACAGCGGGAATTCAACCGTCAACGGTCAACGGTCAACGGTCAACTGACAACTATACAGAATCTTACACAGATACCCCGGTATCGCAAATTCGCAAAATAATTGCAAAGCGTTTAGGTGAAAGCAAGTTCAGTGCACCGCATTTTTACCTTACCATGGAAATTAATATGGATAAAGCCATGGATGCCAGGGTGCAAATGAATGAAATAAGTGAATTAAAAATTTCATTCAACGATATGGTGGTAAAGGCCTGTGCCATGGCTCTACGCAAACATCCAGCGGTTAACAGTTCATGGATGGGTGATTTTATTCGCCAAAACCAGCATATAAATATTGGCATTGCCGTAGCAATAGAAGAAGGGTTGATTGTACCAGTAGTACGTTTTGCAGATCAAAAAACGATGAGCCAGATTTCTGCAGAAACAAAAGAATTGGCAGCTAAGGCAAAGAGTAAAAAACTGCAACCAAACGAATTTAGTGGCAACACTTTTACCATTTCTAATTTAGGTATGATGGACATAGATGAATTTACGGCTATTATTAATCCACCCGACAGCGCTATTATGGCTGTGGGCAGAATCAAAGAAATAGTAGTACGCAAAGGAGAATCTTTTGGTGTAAGCAATATAATGAAGGTCACTTTAAGTTGCGATCACAGAAGCGTGGATGGCGCTGTGGGAGCTGCTTTTCTACAAACATTTAAAAAGTACCTGGAGAATCCGGTGACAATGCTGTTTTAGCCGTATAAATTGTGATACAATTGTTATACTTATAAGGCAATCTCCCTAGCAAAGTTTGCTAACTTGTAACGCTTTACCTAATTGACACTTAATTAAACGATCTGTATGCGCTTACAAAATCTTTCTTACCTGGTAGCTTTTTTATCAATTGCATTTTTTACAATAAGTTGCAGCAAAACTTCCACTGAGACCTTGAATGAAATGGTAAGTCCTGAAGCGGTAACAAAATATTCCGGTGTTTTTATGGGGCGCCAAAATCAAAGTGTGAGTGGTGAGGCATTAATCGTTTTAGAAAACGGTAAGTATGCTTTAAAGCTCATGAATTTCAAATCCGATAACGGACCGGATTTGAAAGTTTATCTTTCAAAAGAATCTACACCTTCATCTCATATTTCGTTGGGCGATCTGAAATCTACCAACGGAAATCAGGTTTATGAAATAAGCGGTATGCCGGATCTTAAACAATATCGTTATGCACTAATACATTGCGAAAGGTTTAATCATCTTTTTGGCAGCGCTGAACTAAAATGATAACGTGAGACATCAAGAAGTTAGACGTGAGATGCTGAATCTCTTTTTCACATTTCACCTCTGACGTTTCACTGATGCTATAACTTCTCCAGCATCTCAACTACTTTTTCCCGGGTTAAAATTACATAACCAATGCGGTCATTGCTTACTCCTTCTTTTAACTGGTAACTAAAAGTTAGCTGATCTTCTGTTACCGTTGTTTCAAAAGTGTGAGTGGTGAGGCATTAATCGTTTTAGAAAACGGTAAGTATGCTTTGAAACTCATGAATTTCAAATCCGATAACGGCCCGGATTTGAAAGTTTATCTTTCAAAAGAATCTACACCTTCATCTCATATTTCGTTGGGCGATCTGAAATCTACCAACGGAAATCAGGTTTATGAAATAAGCGGTATGCCGGATCTTAAACAATATCGTTATGCACTAATACATTGCGAAAGGTTTAATCATCTTTTTGGCAGCGCTGAACTAAAATGATAACGTGAGACATCAAGAAGTTAGACGTGAGATGCTGAATCTCTTTTTCACATTTCACCTCTGACGTTTCACTGATGCTATAACTTCTCCAGCATCTCAACTACTTTTTCCCGGGTTAAAATTACATAACCAATGCGGTCATTGCTTACTCCTTCTTTTAACTGGTAACTAAAAGTTAGCTGATCTTCTGTTACCGTTGTTTCAAAATATTTAAAAGAGATGTTTGGAATGGTTTTTAACTCTTCACTTATTTCGTATAAATGAGTAGATAAAATAAATAATGAATTTTTTATTTTAATCAACCCTTTGATCACTGTTAATGAACACTTCATAGCATCCTGCACATTGGTGCCTTTGAATAATTCATCTATCAGCACCAGCCATTTTTTTCCATCATTAATTTTATAGATAGTATTTTTTATTCGCTGCACTTCATTATAAAAATAGCTTTCGCCTTTTGCAATATTATCTGCTACGTTTATATTAGTTAATAGGCCGTCAAACAACGTTAATTGCATTTCTTTTGCAGGCACACCCATTCCTAAATGAGCCAAAAAAACAGATGAGCCAACTGATTTGATCAGGGTGCTTTTTCCTGCCATATTAGCGCCTGTTAAAAACAAAAAATTCTGGTCAGGATTCATCACCAGGTCATAGGCCACAGGGTGTTGTAACAAGAGATGATATAAACCTTCTGCTTTTAAAAAAGGTTGTTCCCTATCTATAAATGCCGGAAATTGAAGGTTGTAAGTTTTTACCGCTACGGCCATAGAATACCAGGCTTCCAGCCTGCTGAAAACATCTATCATTTCTAGTGTATCATTTTTATAACGTGTACGCAGGTAAAAGGCAAAATACAGGTTCTGCTGAATAGAAAGAGCTTCGCCTGGTGGTGTAGCGACTAACCTTTTAAGAGGTTCTTCTGCCAAAACTTTTTCAATCCGATCAATATAAAAAAGAAAGTTTTGTGGCAGATCAATTTTAGAAAAAAGAAAAGATATTTTTTTCAGGCCGCGAAAAAAATCTGCGAAATGTTTAATGCAATATTTGATCATTGCATAATCATGGCTATGCAATAGCTTATAGGTATAGCTATTCAGGGCATTTCTATTTTGCGGAACAGGATCGAGATTATACTCCATAAACTTGTCCGCCATCAGGATAGTTCCATTTGTGATTTCCGCCGGCCATTCATCTAAATGCTCAATCAGTGTTTTAAGAATCTTTTGCGTGCCTGTAATGCGTTTAAGGTCATGATGCGGCTCGGCAAAAAAACGCCTCAGCCATTCTTTACCGCCAACTGTTTTTGTAAAATTGAGCTTGTGAAAAATGGAGAACTCTTCTTCTGCATGAAAAATGGAAATATCGTTAAAAGTGGTTTTATCTATCTGCATTAGCTATTGAAGATTGAATATTTAAGATTTAATATTTCTTTTTCAGCTTCAATATTCAATATTAAATCTTACCTATTAAATAATAGGCGTTTTCCTTTTATAGATTCATTCCACATGCTGTTTTCCAGTATAAGATTTCCATTAATAAAGGTATGAGTGATAGCTGCAGGGAACGTTTGTCCTTCAAAAGGACTCCATCCACATTTGTACAAAATATTTTCTTTTGCTACTAATGTTGATTGCTTAAGATCTATTATAACCAGGTCTGCAAAATAACCCTCGCGTATATAACCCCGGTCTTTTATTTTGAAACAATCTGCTACGGCATGACTCATCTTTTGTACAATTTTTTCTAAGGGAATTTTGCCTTGCTTATAATAAGAAAGCATGAGCAATAAAGAATGTTGTACCAGGGGGATGCCAGCAGCCCCCTCTAAACCTTCCGCCTGAGGCGGAGAGCCTTTGCCATCACGCAAAGGCCAGTTTTCGCGGAAAGCTTTATTGTTCGGCAACTTTTCTACCAATAAATGTGGCGCATGATCGCTTGCAATCACATCCAACCTGTCATCCAATAAACCTTGCCACAAAGCCTGGCGATGCAATGGCTCTTTTATCGCCGGATTACATTTAATCAGGTTGCCAAAAGCTGCATAATCATTCGCTGTAAAATGTAAATGATGTACACAAACTTCAGCCGTAATTTTTTTATCTTTCAATTGAAGCATATTTGAAAAGAGTTGTAATTCCTTTGCTGTGCTGATGTGCAAAATATGTAAGCGACTATTATGCTTTTTTGCAAATTGCACTGCTTTAAATGATGATTCAAAACATGCTTCTTCATTACGCACAATTGGATGATCGGAAGGTTCTAAAACATTTTTCTTTTCCTTTATCCTTAAGAGATTTTGTTTAATAATCTCTTCGTCTTCGCAATGTGTTGCGATCAATAATTCAGTCTCTGCAAATATTTTATCAAGGGTTAAAAAATTATCTACCAGCAAATTGCCGGTGGAAGAACCCATGAATATTTTTATCCCGCATACTTCGTTCTTTTTTTCATTTGTTAGTAGCACTTCATTTATGTTGTTATTAGAAGTGCCCATGTAAAATGAAAAATTCGCAAGCGAAGTCTGCGCAGCTATGTTATACTTGTCCTCAAGCAGATCTTGAGTAAATGTTGGTGGACTTGTGTTTGGCATTTCCATAAATGAAGTAACGCCACCTGCAATAGCTGCTTTTGATTCTGTATAAATACTGGCTTTGTGAGTTAAGCCCGGTTCCCGAAAATGTACCTGGTCATCAATTACTCCTGGGAATAAATATTTTTTTTCTCCCTCTATTTCAATCACCTTATAATTAGTCGAGATATTTGGCTCTATTTTTTCTATCCGTTCATTGTTGATTAATACATCTGAAAAATAGATACGTCCCTCGTTCACTATCTGGATGTTCTTAATCAGGTACTTTTGCATAATTTAATTCATCAAAGAGTAGTACATGCAATTTAAACAAACCCTGGCTAGACTGTTTTTTTTATTGATCCCTTTTGTTGCCTTTTCTCAAACTACCTATATCCCATTCGGCGCCAGGGAAAACAATTTGATAGAAAGATTAGAAATAAAATCTGCTACTGATTCAGTACTTAGCTTTTCTAAAACCAAACCATACAGCCGCATTCAAATGATCCCGCGCATTGGCCGTTTGGATTCCTCTCTTTTTACCAAAGTGGATGAATATAATTTGAGACTGGCGATGATGAGTAACCTTGAGTGGGCCGTAGGTCAACGTAGTGATTACGTAAGTAAAAAGCCAATCTGGAAAAGCTTTTATGAAACTCCTGCGAATCTTTACGAAGTTTATAAAGAGAACTTTTTTTTGGCAATTAACCCAGTGATTCAATACACTTTATCGAAGGAAAGTGACAATGACCAGCATCTTTTTTTAAATGCCCGTGGTGTAACCTTACGCGGCCGTATAGCTGATAAAGTAGGATTTGCTGCCTCTATCACAGATAACCAGGAAAGAGATCCTTTATATGTTCAACAGTTTATAACCGACCGGAAAGCCGTGCCCGGCGGCGGATTTTATAAAGATTTTAAAGATGTTGGCGGAGTGGATTATTTTGATGCCCGTGGTTACATTACCACCCATGTTGCTAAAATAATTGATATAGCTTTTGGATATGATAAAAATTTTATCGGCAATGGTCACCGAAGTTTGTTCCTGAGTGATTTTTCTTCCAATATGTTGTTCCTTAAACTTAATACACGCATCTGGAAATTCAATTATCAGAATTTGTTTATGGAATTGACTTCAGGTAACAGGCTTGGCGCTGACAATCTTTTCCCTAAAAAGTATGCAGCCATGCACCATCTTGACGTGGCGGTTACCAAATGGCTGAATTTAGGCTTATTTGAAGGAGTGGTATTTGGGCGTAAAAATTATTTTGAATTTGGGTATTTAAACCCTGTAATTTTTTACCGTTCTGTGGAGCAACAAAGCGGCAGTTTTGATAACTCAGTTGCAGGATTGGATTTCAAAGCAAATGTTGCTAAAAAATTTCAATTTTATGGACAGTTTTTATTGGATGAATTTAGCCGGGTAGAATCCCGCAAGGGAAGCGGATGGTGGGGTAATAAGTTTGGAATACAAGCAGGCGCCAAATATATTGATGCCTTCAAAATAAAAAACCTTGATCTCCAGGTAGAAACAAATAGGGTTCGGCCATTTACTTATGCGCACCGCGACTCCGTTGCTAACTATACGCACTATAACCAGCCACTGGCGCATCCGCTGGGTGCTAATTTCCAGGAGTTTTTAGGTATGGCCCGATACCAGCCGGCACCACGGTGGTTACTTCATGCAAAAGCAATTTATTTTAAACAAGGAAAAGATACAGGCACTACATCCTTTGGTGGAAATATTTCATTACCGAATATTCCGCCTTTCCGAAAAATGGATTATGGCTATGAAGTTGGTTCAGGGGTATCAACTAAAACAGGTTTGGCATCCTTGTTAATATCTTACCAACTAAGACCTAATTTATTTATAGAAGCTTTTGGTCTATATCGCAGGCAAAGTGCAAGTTTAAATTCTTTCAAAAAAAATACAACCCTTTTTTCTTTAGGTGTGCGATGGAATGTTGAAAGAAGAGAATTTGATTTTTAGATTAGATACTTATCCTTCCAAATGAATGGAAAAAACAATCATGCGGGATTGTATGCGATCAAATACACTTGAGTATTTTAAATTTATGTCGCGGCTGTGCATATTACGTAAGCCATTGCTGATCTTGATCTCCGGTGAAAGAATAAAACTTTTATTATAAAAATTGAACCCTATCCCAGCTTCAATACCATAGTCAATTTTTTGGATCTTAACCATATCATCTGCTTTGCGGGCTTTAGCATTTGATGCCAGATCATAATCAAGTTTGCCACCCCCTAACATGTACACACGAAAATTTCCTATTCGATCAGAGCGAAATTTTATCTGCACAGGAAAAGTTACAATGACTGATTCTACTTTTTGATTTGCAATAAATGCATTATCAAAATCCTGGTATTTTAAATTATAACGAAGATTCCTTTCAGTGAACATTAAAGTAGGATTAAACCTTGCCTCAAAACGATTGCTCAAACGTGTTGTTGCCAATAATCCTAATGCAAAACCACCAGATTTAGTAGGCTCTGCTACCATAATGCTATCCTGCATTAAAAAAGAAGAATGTAATTCTGTTTGAAAAAGGGATAAATTTCCAGCCAATGTAATACCAAAATAGTATGGCTTCAGGTCATGTTGTTCCAGGTATAATTCTTTTTGTGCCTTTGCACTGAGAGAAAAAAGAAGAATAAAAAAAAATATAAAATAATGGTAATTCTTTAGCGTTTTCTTCCAACATAAATACAACATATACCTAAGCTTAGTGGTTTAAATAAGGTATCGGAATAACCTGTTTTTTTTAAAATATTGATAAAAGCCTCCCTATCCGGGAAAGCCTTAGCGGATTTGTTTAAATATTGATAGGCCTTTTCATTTTGATTAAACCATTTTGCAATCTTTGGTGCTAATACCCCCATATAAAAATTGTAAAATCGCCTTACAAATCCTATAGTAGGTTTACTAAACTCCAATACTATTAAACGAGCGCCGGGTCTCATAACTCTTAAAATTTCACTTAATCCTTTTTCTAAATGTTCAAAATTCCTCACACCAAAGGCCACCATTACCCCATCAAACGAGTTATTCCTAAAGTTTATTGTTTCGCTATCACCGCTTAGTAAATCGATCTTGCTTTCTAAGCCATGTTTTATTACTTTTTGTCGTCCTATTTCCAGCATTTTCTGCGATATATCAATGCCAGTTATTTTTTGTGTATTCAATAATTTAGCCGCCATGATAGCCATGTCAGCAGTGCCCGTTGCAACGTCCAATAATTGTTGGGGTGCATCTTCTTTAAAAATATTTATTGCTTTTTTGCGCCATGATACATCTATACCCGCACTCAAAAACCGGTTCATAAAATCATATCGACCTGCAAGGGCATCGAACATTTTGCTTACCTGTTCTTTCTTTCCTCCGGCATCTGCAAATGGTTTGATCTGATCGTGAGAGAAATCGCTCATTTAGCTGACAAAGTTAATCGCGGATCAATGGAATGTATATGAATGTGTAGATTAATTTTTCCGTCACAATTATAGCAACTGAATTGAACTTGTTTTTCACGCCAGGCCGTTTCAAATTTACTTTATTGATAAGGTCTAGTAATCTAATTCCAGTCGCAGCCTGTCACGTAATTCTTTTACCAATGGATATTGTTCAATAATTTTTTGATATTGTTCTTTTGCATTTAAGGGATGTTCGTTTGAAATATTTACATGTGGTGCATTTGTAATAAGAATACTAAATTTTAATGCTTTATTGCATAGTTTTTTTTGCAGAAAAGCACATGCCTTGTTTCGTTCAAATTCCAAAAATTTTTGATTGATGTTATTGGTAACTATCGCTTCAAAACTATTAGCACCAATAATGATTAGTTGGGCTAATTCAAAGCTTTGCCAGGCTGGATTTTTAGCATCTTTTAAAACTTGTATGAACACTTGCCAGGCTTTTTGTAATGATGAAAGTTCCAAGGCATTATCTTCAATTATTTCATCACAACCTGTAACATCAAACTGCCGGCGAATAGAATCAAGAGAAGATATTTTTTTTGCAGAAGGTGCAGTAGCAGTTTTATATACTTCTTTTACTTCCTCAACTATCTTCATTTTTTCTTTTGATGTTTCTATTATCAGCTTGGCATCGTTAGACTTTGGAGATGCCTGAAGTTTTGCTTTATCAGTTTCTTTCTTTTCAATAGCTGGTAAAGACCTAAAAGCAATTGGGGTAATTTGTTTAAACGCCATTGGCCTGGATGTATCCGTTAGCTTGCTTCTTTCAATGCCATTACCTTGTGAAGTCAGTTGTAACGCCTGTTGCAGGTAACAAAGTTTAATTAAAACTAATTCTACATGCAATCGTTTGTTTCGGGCAGCCTTGAAATTTATTTCTGCTTCATTTAAAATGTTCAATGCACTAACCAGATAAGCGGCATCAGTTTTTTTTGCTGTCTCAACATATTTTTTTCTGAAACTTTCCACCACCTCCAGCAAGCCTGCTACCCGTTCATCTTTACAGATCAATAAATTCCTGGTAAACTCAGATAATCCATTCAAAACCATATCTCCTTCAAACCCTTTTTTATTAATATCATCATAGAGCAACATGGAACCTGCAAGATCCTGATCAAGCATGCAATCCATCAATTTAAAATAATAATCCGCATCGAGGATATTTAAATGTTCTATTGCATTTTCATACGTTACTACTCCGTTTGTAAAGCTTACTATCTTATCTAGTATACTTAATGCATCCCTCATGCATCCTTCACTTTTTTGCGCCACTAATTGCAAGGCAGCCTCGTCTGCCATTACATTTTCTTTTTTAGCAATCTCCTGTAAATGTGCTACGGTATCCTGCAAAGTGATCCGTTTAAAATCAAATATCTGGCACCGGCTTAAAATGGTAGGAAGAATTTTATGTTTTTCCGTAGTGGCTAAAATAAAAATGGCATAGGAAGGAGGCTCCTCCAACGTTTTTAAGAAAGCATTAAATGCGGCCGAACTAAGCATGTGAACCTCGTCAATAATGTAAACTTTGTATTTACCTGCCTGTGGTGCAAAACGTACCTGGTCAACGAGGTTCCTGATATCATCTACCGAGTTATTACTGGCAGCATCTAATTCATGAATATTCAGCGAAGTGCCTTCATTAAAAGATTTGCATGAGTTACAAGTGTTGCAAGCCTCACCTTCCTCTGTTTGATTTTCACAGTTTATGGTTTTTGCCAGTATGCGGGCACAGGTGGTTTTACCCACACCACGCGGACCACAAAAAAGAAAAGCATGTGCTAAATGATCATTCCTGATTGCATTTTTCAGCGTTGTTGTAATATGTTGCTGGCCAACAACCGTATCAAAGGTTTGTGGCCTGTATTTTCTGGCAGATACTATAAATTTTTCCATGATTATCGCTCGATTGCTAAGGTAATTGATGTATCGGAAACGAAATGATTTTATGGAAAATGGAGACTAAATTCAAGGAAACAAAGAAAACGTAGATTATGATTGAGTTATTCAGTTAAAGAAAATATTTATAAACTTCTTTCCTGTGTAGGAAACGAATCAATTGAATTTCATTTTTATCTGCGAGTAAGCCTATTCGATAATCACCTAACCGTATTCTGTAATGATTATCAAACCCGCTAAGTTTTTTGATGTTCTTAACTTCTTTTAAGCTTGTTGCTTTTTGTACCTGTTCTATAATTTTAGCCACCGCAATTTTGGTTTTTCATCTCTTTTACTTTCGCCATGTCTTTTTGAAATGACTTATCGATTAGTACAGTCATGATTTCAATTTCTTCACGAAAGCATCAGTATTGATAAACTCACCTGTCTTGTCTGTTTGAATAGCTTATCGATAAGCCAATATCCTCTTTTTCTTCATCGGATAATATCTTAGCTTAACCTGAATTTGGAAGCTAATTTTAAAAACAATTCCAGGTCGCTCCTCGATTTTCCTTTTATAATCATAGTTTCCATAAAATAAAAATTGAAGTACTCCCCAATCTTCGGACAGCAAGGTGGCTCCGTTAAGAGAGAGCCGGTAGTAAAAAGAACAAAAAACCACCAAAGTTTTTTTTCTTTTTACGGCAACCATCAAGCTGCCATGCCGTACAAAGTTAATGGTGTTTCATAATTGAGTGACTGATGCCTCCTTTCATCGTTATAGAATGATAAATATTGTTGCAATCCTTTATACAGGGAAAGTCCGTCTTGGTACACGTGCAGGTAGATGTGTTCGTACTTTACGGTGCGCCACAGGCGCTCAATAAAAATATTATCAATCGCCCTGCCTTTGCCATCCATGCTTATTTGTATTTCGTTGTTTTTTAGCAATTGGATGTACACATCGCTAGTAAACTGGCTACCCTGGTCGCTGTTCATTATTTCAGGCTTGCCATGTGTAGTCATGGCTTGTTGCACTATCTCTGTGCACCACTCTGCCGTCATGGAATTACTAACGCCCCAACCTACCACATACCTGGTTTGAATGTCTATGACGGCACACAAATACATAAAGCCATTTTTCATGGGTAGGTAAGTGATGTCTATTGCCCACACCTGATTTTTTCTTTCAATTGAAATACCCTTTAGCAAATAAGGATATTTGTAGGCCGCAGGATCAATACGAGTGGTGCGGGGCGTGGGATACAGCGTTTTCCAGCCTATCAGTCTCAATAAGCGGCGCAGCCGCTTATGGTTTACTTTGTATCCCATTACTACCAGCATAACCAACAATCTTTCTACGCCGTAGAAAGGGGTTTTGAAGTACTGCTCATCCAGCGTACGCATCATCTCAAGGTTCTCTTCACTTTCTTTTACCGGCGGGTAATACAACCCGCTGCGGCTAACCTCAAGCAACTCACATTGCTTTACAATACTGAGTTGACCATGGTTTTGTTCTATCTGCATGCGACGCTCGTCCAAAGGCTTTACAGTAATTTTTTTTTAAGAAAATCATTGGCCACTTTTAGCTCCCCAATCTGTGCATACAGCGCCTGCACAAGCTGGTCTTTGTCATCGCCGGATGATTGATTTTCCTTTTCAAAAACAACGGAGGAGCTCTTTACAAATTCCTTCTTCCAGGTATTGATCTGTGTGGGGTGTAACTCATATTTTTTACTTAACGATTCAATGCTTTGTTGTTCCTTAATAGCTTCAAGGCATACTTTTGCCTTGAACTCCGGCGTGAACTTGCGACGACTTGTTTTACTCATTTTTACAGGTTTTTAAATCTGCCTGTCGGGCAGAAAGGTTTACAAATTTCTATCTTAATCACCTGTCCGAAAAATGGGGAGCATTATATAGTTAGTAATTACCTGGATGTAGCTTTGATACTTATTGTCTTATTAATTTTTTGTACTTCAGTCAAGAAAAGGAATGCTATCTATATTTCACTTGCAGTTTTTTTATTGTTTGAAATATTTGT
>MWVX01000308.1_pt1 | contig 14559 bp, 10 predicted proteins | sample 1047311 | NCBI WGS metagenome assembly MWVX01 (sample SAMN06349984, study PRJNA376086) | soil metagenome | isolation source: MtG-4 sample Antarctic (ecotone) soil | place: Antarctica | collected 2015-01-13 | reverse complement strand
CCCTAAAACCAAACTGACGACCTTAAAGACTTCCGCATTGCCGCTTGGAGGCAAAAGGCGCATTCGTTGTCCTCGTCCGCGATTGCCGCCGGGTTGATTGGGCATCATTGCGTCGCCGCCGTCCATTTTCATTTCATCCGCGTCGTCTGCTAATTTTACTTCAGGCAACGGCGCGTTGATTTGTTTCAAAAGTGTCTGTTTGGTGCTTGGCGCGATTTCGCCTTCCAAAACTACGGCAATCGTTTGGTCTAGAATCTGCGATTTGTCTTTCGCTTCAAACTTCGACAGATTAACCCGCGTTCCCGGAATGCGGTTTGACGCAAGCGCGACAGCAAAATTCAGACGCTCGAGCAACGCGCCCGTATTTACCCAATCTTCCGCCGTGTCGGGATAACCGGTCGGGGCTTGAAAACCGTAAAGCGGTTCGCCCATTTTTGCCAGCATCGCTTGAATTTGTCCGCCGTTGGTGTCCGCGCCGACGGTGCGAATCGCGCTGACCATCAACTCAAACGGAGTTTTGATTTTAGCGCGATAATTTTCCGGCGCGTAAAATTCTTTGTCGGTAAAAAGCGCACGAAGCGTCTGTTTGATGTCGCCTTTTGAATTGTGAAACGTATCGGCGACGCGATTGACTAACGCTTCACTCGGATTATCAGAAACAAATTTGACGGCGAGTTTGCGGGCGACAAACTTTGCGGTTGACGGATGATTGACTAAAATATCAATCACCTTCAAGCCGTCTTTTATTCCGCCTTCGTTGACTTTTTGTCCAAGCACGATTTTTTCGCCTTTGTCGTGAGCGCGTTCATTAAAAAAGAAAGTTCCGCTTTCCGCATCTTCGGGCAAGCCCATCAGACGCGCCAAGCGGTTAGCGCGTTTGCTTTGTTCGCCGTTTTCCATTTTCGCCAGCGCATTGCGATAGCCACGCGGGTCAACAATCGTCCAACCCGTAAAAGCGCGGGCGACTTCCTGAATATCTTTTTGCGTGTAGCCGTTGTCAACACCCAAAGTGTGCAGTTCCATAATCTCGCGGGCGTAATTTTCGTTAATGCCGCGTTTTTGTTTCTGCTGTTGCTGATTTTGTTTCAGACGTGCATTGAGTTCCGCGTCGCTCAAACCGTATTGTTGTTTGAGTTGTTCGCGCCGTTGGGCGTTCATTTGTCCATTTTGCCGATTGCGTCCATTTCCGCGTCCGGCATTTTGCATATCGGGCGAAACCGATTGGAAATTGTCGAGATAAAAAAGCATCGCCGGACTTTGCGCCGTTGCCAACAGCAAATCCTTGAAATTGCCAAGCGCATTCGGGCGAATCACGTCGCGGTCATATTCGGGCAAAAACCAACGCACCGCCGCTTTGTTGGCATAGACGTTAAAATGATTTGTCCAAAAATCAACCATTGCTTCGTTCAGTTGTCGTTCGGAATAAACCGCCCGCATAATGCGCGAAGCGTTGAGTTGTTGGGTAATCTGTTGCGGACGACCAAGATTGTTTTTTTGATAAACTTCAGCAATTTGCCGTTGATATTCGCGGCGTTCGGCATCCGACATTTCTTTGTCGGCATCAGCTTTTTCGCCGTCTTTCATTTCGCCCGTTTGGTTCTTTTTCTGAATTCCCTGCAAATCTTTACGTTGCAGACCATTCTTTTGCGCGACTAATTGCAAAACCGCCGCGCCGTTCGGATATTTGGCGAAAAGTTCTTCGTTGGACATTTTCAAAACGTCCAGATTTTTGACTTTTGCGTCCGCCGTCGCATCGTCTATCGAAGACGGATTGAGTTGCTGTTCGATATATTTGTTCAAGCCGACGGCTTTGACTTTTTCGATGTCGCCGTCTCTCGCACCAAATCCCAAACGATTAAGGACGTGAAGGATTTTTTGGTTATCGGTTAATGACTTTGCGCTTATTTTTTCCATCGTTTGCGCGTTCACACCAACCGTCAAAACGGGCGCGAACACCGCCAACATCATTAAAAACGCCGTGATTTTGTGAATTAAAGAAAATTGTTTATTCATTACATTTACCTCAGAAATTTATTATTGCTCAAGAATTATTCAAAGCCTTACTGGTAACTTAGACGTAGACGATGAGGGAAAAGACGAAATAACTTTGTCCTTTGTCCTTTGCATTTAGAGTTTCCCGTTGCAGATTTAACAAAGGACAACTGACTAAGGGCTAAGCCGCATCTAAAATTTCGTAAATTTCCTGAAAATAAGTTAAAATATCCGTATTATCCAAACGATAGTAAGGAAATAATAATATGAAACCAACAAAACTCCCCTTTTTATTTCCTGTGATTGCCGCTTTATTATTGACGGTTTCGGCATTTGCCCAAACCGAAACTTTCAGCGATGCCAGTGTCGAATACACATTCAACTTGCCGGAAGCGGCTTGGAAAATGACCGTCAAACCCTCGGACATCAGCCCGAATGTCGAATATGTCTATGGCGAACGGCAAAGCGGACATCTCGAAATTCGCAAACTTTCAATTAAACCCGGCGCACTGCTTTCGGAAACAATCCGCGACGAAGAGCAAAGACTCCAATTTTTGCCCGGCTACGTCGCCGGCAAAGAAGAAGATTTTCGCGGTTCGTTAAACGGCAAAATTTTCAATTACGAATTCGTCCGTTCCGGGCGCAATATGAGCGGCAGATTTTATTTTCTCAAAGCCGCCGACAATGCAGTTTATATTCTGCGCTTCACCGGGCAGCGCGACAAACTGCGCTCGATTCGCAACCAAACCGATTCGATTGCGCGGACTTTTGAGTTAAAGAAAAGCAAGTGAACCTTAAATTATGCCGACGATTCTGCGAGTTAAAGGATACAGATTTTTCTTTTTTAGTTTGGAAGGAAATGAACCGCCGCACATTCACGTTGAGCAAGCCGAAAGATTTGCCAAGTTTTGGTTAAGCCCCGCATCTTTTGTCAAATCACGCGGCTTTCGGAGTGGTGAATTGTCGGAAATCTAGCGTATTATTGAAGAAAATCAAGACTTATTAGTGGAGAAATGGAATGAGTATTTTAGCCGTTGAAGTTGAATCTCTGGCTCTCGATGTCAGTTGCACGGAAGACAGTTTGCACGTTTTTTTAGCGGACGGACGCGAAATCGCCGCACCTTTGGTGTGGTTTCCGCGCCTGCAAAACGCCACGCCCGAAGAAAGAAAACACTGGCGGTTGATAGGCGGCGGAATCGGTATTCATTGGGAAGATGTGGACGAAGATATTTCGGTTGAAAGTTTGTTAAGGTTGAGATAGCTAAAACAAAATTATTAGTAAAACTGCGCCCGATTCACAATCAAGCCGATTCGGTTTCCGCCTTTTATGACAGACGACAAATTTTATCGTAGGCTAACTCTTTACCGAATACTGACCGTCGCGGCGATTGCAATTTTGGTTGTTACTTGCTGCATTCAACAGATTACACGACGCGACGGCGACCCGGAGTTGTTTGTCTTTATGGCGCGACTTTTGTTGGACGGGCAGGATATTTACACCACGCCTTCTCCACACGGCAACTTTTATTATTATCCGCCTTTCTTTGCCTTCCTGAATATTCCTTTAATCATTTTACCGAGAATAATGCTCATTATTTTATGGGCGGTTGCGTCCGTCGGGTTGTTGGGCTGGAGTATGGCGGCGTTTTATAGCGGTATGACGAGACAGCCGTTCTTTTCGCTACCGGTCAAAACTCGCTATGTTGTTTGTTTTTTCGCCACGCTTTTGACTGCACGATTTATCATTCTTCATTTTCGATTCGGGCAGACAAATATTTTTGTTCTGGCTCTGACCGTGCTTGGCTTAGTTTGGTTGACAAGAAACCGAAATGTGCGGGCAGGCGTAGCAATCGCGTTTTCAATCGTTATAAAACTGATAACTCTTCCCTTCGGATTTTGGTTTCTGGCGCGGCGCAATAGCAAGGTTCTGCTGGGGATGATTTTAGGCGGATTGATAGGGATTATGCTGCCCGCGCTAGTCGTTGGAGTTAAGCAAGATGTCAACTATCATCAAGATTGGGTTGAAAAAGTGGTTCTCAATAATGCGCCCGGCAGCGGCAATTGGACGAGCAACGGGAATATATCTTTGCGGGCGCAAGCCGACAGATTCTTTTTAAATGTAAATGCCTTTGAATCGAAAGGAAAAAACTATCGCGTAATGATTGTCGAGTTGCCGGTGCCGATTGTCAGGCTTATTGGTCAACTTATGATGCTTGGCGTTGCTTTAGTAATCGGTTTCTATGCCGTGCGATTTAAAGATGCGCCGGAACTCGTTTCAAGCTGGGGCGGTTTTGCTTTGGTCTTTAGTTTAATCCCGAATTTTTCAACTGTTACAGAAATTCCTCATCTCGTTCTCTTGATTCCCGCTTACATTTATGTCGTTCATCTGTGGTATGTCGAGCATTTCACGGATAGAATGTTTCGCATTCTGGTTGTGCTGTCTTTTGTATTCACCACGCTAACGACAAAAAGTTTTTGCGGGGAATTTTTGAGTCGGCTATTGGCTTCGCTTGGCATTATTAATTTAGGAATACTACTGCTTTCGGCTGCCATATTTCGGGCGGCTTTCCGTATTCATTTGAAAGATAATTCAGGTAATTTTACTAACGCTCAAGATTCACCGCCGTCTCGCGCCGACATCGAAGTTTGATTCCGTTAAAGACTTATCAGAAACTTTGCGCCGAAAGGCAAAATGTATCCTTTGACAGTCTTGTCAATTCCCGACAATGCTTCATCCAAAGAACGCGCCTTTTGCAGACGCATCGGGTGCATTTCGCTTTCGGATAAGGAAGTTATGATTTCAATGTTGAGTCTTTCGGCTTTGGTTAATAAACTCCACGCCGTTTGACCGTTGACTTGGTAATTGGCGCATAATTTTTCGGCGAGAGCGTTTGAATTTTCCGCTTCAAACCACGACAAGAAATCTTTGTTGCCCAAGCCATCGGTACATTCGGCTAACAAAATAATTCCTCCGCCGTCGTTGCAGATACGAGAAGCCATATCAAGAGCCTTATGCGCCTGAATCATATTTATATCGTGCGGAAAACCGCCGCAACTTGCGATGACTAAATCGCGCTTTTCGGTAATTTCAATCGTGTGTTGTGAGGCGTAAGACTCGCACGCTTTTTGATGGGCTGAAATCCAATCACCGCAAAATACGTCAACCGCTTCGCCGCTTTTATTGACAATCGTATTAACCGAAAACGACGGCGGAAGTTTCTCGATAACTTTGACAAACGCTTCGTGAACGGCGTTTCCGTCCAAAATTCCCGTATTAACGCCGTCGCGCCGCGATTTTGTTTCGCAATCAAAAGCTAGACGATGCGTTTCGGAAATTGTCCGACTCGAAGCCAAGCCCGGACAAATCAATTTGCGTCCACCTGTAAAACCCGCGAAATAATGAAACGTGATGCCGCCGACAATGACAACGCGGTCGTGTTCGACAAGTGCGCGGTTGAGTTCAATCGGAATGCCGCCGGGTGTTTCGCCAAGCCGGACAATCTGCGCTAAATCTCGTGCGTTATGATTGAGAGTTTTGATGCGTTGCGCGATAAACGGCGTGAGAATCGCTTGCGCTTCGGCTTCGGTTACGCGCCGATGAATGCCGGTTGCAAAAATTATGCGGATGTCAAAAGGCATTGTGCCGTTGGCAATCAAACGGCGAACCAGCAAATTTACTATCTGACCGCTTGCCGTCTGCCGCGTCGCGTCGGGAACAACGATTAAAACCGATTCGCCTTGACTGATAATTTCCTCAAGCGGTTTCGAGTTTAGCGGATTATCGAATTTCGCGCCGACATCTGCGTCCGAAAGCGGCGCAAATTGCTTTTTGTTTCCTATAATGTCAAAGCGGTTTTCATCATAATCGAAGGAAATTGACGATTTTCCATATTTGAGTTCGATGGTTTGCATAAAAATTAAAGACTGGAGTGCTGGGCGTCCCCGCTTGCAATGAGTGTCGCTTCGACGCGAAAACACCCGTTATAATTTATGGTGTGTGATGTCGAACATTATTTTCGCGCTCCGCGCTCATTGCAAGCGGGGATGCCCAGTGCTCTAGTCGGTTAAATTACGCACAACTTCAATTATTTAACGCTTTCGTTGGTGTTCCTGCTTCCGAATCAAAGCAATTCGCGCCTGAAGAGCAATGATGTGTGTCGGCTTGTTCGGCGGGCGTTTCCATTTGAATCGTCAAATGGTCAATGCCGAATTGGTCGTGCAGTTTTTCTCTGATTTCCTGTAAAAGTGCGGTTTGCGAAACCGCCGCTTGATGAACGATATGGACGCTCAAGGCTTCCATTCCCGAAGTTATCGTCCAAACGTGAAGGTCGTGGACGTTTTCGACATTTTCCGTCCGCAAAATCGCCTGTTCAACCGCCGTTAAATTGATATGCGCGGGTGTGCCTTCGAGCAGGACGTTGACCGAAACTTTTATCAAATTCCACGCGCTGAAAATTATAATCAAACTTATCAAAACGCTGGTCGCAGCATCAGCCCACATCCAACCGAATGCCAAAATCAAAATACCGGCGATGATTGCCGCCAACGAACCGAGCAAATCGCCGATGACGTGCAACCACGCGCCGCGCAGATTGAGGTCGTGAGCGTGTTTGCCGTGCAGCAGAAACGCGGCAATGAGATTGACGATTAAACCGCCGACGGCAACGGCGGTCATCTCAAAACCTCTGACATCTTGCGGTACACTCCAACGCTGATACGCTTCGTAAATCACCCACAACGAAATCAAAACCAGTGCAATGCCGTTGACAAACGCGGCGAGAATCTCATAGCGGTAATAACCGAAAGTCTTTTTTGCGGTTGCCGGGCGCGAAGCAAACCAAATCGCGCCTAGAGTCAAAGACAACGCGCCGACATCCGTGAGCATATGTCCCGCGTCGGCAAGCAAAGCGAGCGAATTTGCCCACCAACCGCCAACTGCTTCCGCCAACATATAGACAAAAGTTAAGCCCAGCGCGAGTTTTAATTTATTTATACTCCGCGCATCGCGTCTTGCGTCCGAATGTGTATGATTTGTTCCCAATTTCGGATTTCGGATTTCGGATTTCGGATTTCGGATTCTTAAATCCCAAATCCCAAATCCCAAATCCATTAGTTTCGCCGCACGGCTTTGGCGGTGTTTAAGTTTAAAATATAACTGCTCCGATTTCCCTTTTCGTCGCTGATGCCGACGACGACTTCTGCACCGCCCGCGGAGATTTGCAGCCGAAACGAGCCGTCGCCGGTGGCAAAAGTTTCGCGTTCCGATACGCCGACAATCGCGCCCGATTGGGTTTTGCCGCGAATAATATAAATATTTCCGCCAACTTTTTCAATCGCCCAATCGCTTGCCGTCATCGGTTCGTTGGTCGTTTGTTTGACAATCGCAAACTTGCTCAGTTCGCTCCAGTCGCTGATTTGTCCTGAAACCGCGCTGGCGCGAATTCGCCAATAATAAGTTCCCGGCATCAGATTTCCCAAAGTAAAATTCGGATTTGTCAAAGTATCGCGTTCCAAGACAAGCGCGTCAGGCACGAAAAACGGCGATTTGGCGAGTTGCAGATGGAAAGCGGAAACCGCCACCGCGTCGCTCTTTTGCCACCGAAACGAAACATCCGAAAAACCGTCGGCGGCAACCCTAAATTGCTCCGAGTTTGGCGGCGTAATAAGTTTCGGCGGTTCGATAACGCGCTCCTTTGGCGAGATTTTGGCGTTGTTGACCGCCGCAAACTCGTCTTGTTTGATAACCGTTTTCTCGCCATCAATACTCGTTTCGACACCGCCGCGACTGATGCGGATTTCGCCGCTGTTGGTTATTTGATTGATTTTAAAACTCGCGTCCGTCTGCGGAAACAAACGGTTTTCCGCTTCTTTTACTTCAACCACATTTTCCGAATTCTCCGCTTGGTCTTGCGTTTTGACGTTGATTTGCCCGTCATTAAGCGCGACCCGCACATTTGTTCCGCCGAAAATTGATGAACTGTCGCTGATAACCACCGTGCTGTTCGGGCGAATCGAATAAGTCGAGCCGTCAATCATCCGAATTTGCGCCCGTCCGTCGCCTTGCGTCTGAATCGTATCGCCCGCCGAAACAAAAGTTTCTCTCGTTACAAGGATAGTTTCACGAGTCGCCGCCCGAATAATCCGCACATCGCCTTCAAACGAAATAAGCCGTGCCGCGTCTTTCGGAGTTTCTTTTATTTCGGGATTCGGCAAAAAGAAATTATTGCGCCACAACCACCAACCGCCGCCGACCAGCACCGCCAAAAACACGACGGCAGCAACACCACGATAGATTGTGCTTCGTTTGATGTCCCACCATTCAATGTAAATTTTGCGATACTTACTTTTCATCAGAGGTTTTGTCAGTGGTCAGAGGTCGGTAGTCAGTAGTTAGTAAGCAAGAACTTCTTTCTTTCCTGACCACTGACTACTGCCTATTGCTCAATCGAATCTTCTTCCACTACTTTCGACGGCGGAAAAATTAGCGACAAAATTATCGAAAGTGCGATGGCACCGACGACAATGCCAAGCGAGATATTTATAAACATCTGCTCAAAATCGTGATTCAGATATTTTCGCAAAAACTCGGCAAAGGCGGAATTGCTTCCTTCGCCCATAACCATTATCAAGCCTTGCGCCAGAAGTGGCAAGAGCATTTTGACACCGATGAAACTTAAAATAAATCCTAAACCGTATTTGAGAAAATGAAATTTGTCCGCCAAATCCGCCAGCAAAAAGAAAAACGTCCGCAAACCTAGAATAGCAAAAATATTGGAAGTATAGACGATAAATTTATCGGTTGTGATACCGAAAATCGCCGGAATCGAATCAACCGCGAAAATCAAATCGGACAATTCGACGGTAATCAAGACGAGAAGAAGAAGTGTTCCCGTCCGCTTGCCGTCAATCTCAACGATAAATTTATCACCGTCGTAATGTTTCGAGATGCGGACAAAGCGCGTTACCAATGAAACCAACGAACTGTTTTCGGGATGAAAACCTTCCGCGTCGTCGGAAAACATTTTGATTCCGGTATAAAGGAGAAACACGCCGAAAATATAAAGTATCCAATCAAAGCGTTCAACCAACGCCGCGCCCGCGAAAATCATTATCATTCGCATCACGAGCGCACCCATAATTCCCCAAAACAAAACGCGATGCTGAAATTTTTTTGGAACTTTAAAATAGGTAAAAATAAGGAGAAAGACAAACAAATTATCAACCGAAAGCGAAAGTTCGATTAAATATCCGGTGAAGAATAGTTTTGCGTGTTCAGTACCGAATTGCCAGAAAATGAAAATATTAAAAAGCAACGCCAACGAAATCCAAACTGCGCTCCACGCAAAAGTTTCGCGGCGCGTCGGCGTGTGCGCCGTCCGATTGACGATGCCGACATCAACAAACAGCGCAATTAAAACGACTGTAAAGAAAAAACCCCAAACCCACATCGGATATTCCATATTTAACTAAAATACTAGGTTTGAGTCTTAAATGTCCAAAGCGGTAAGCAGTAGGCAGTAAGCAGTAAGCAGTAAGCAGTAGGCAGAAAGCAGAAAGCAGAAAGCAGTGAGCAACTAATTTATTAACTACCAACTGCCGTCTGCCAACTGCTAACTGCTAACTGCCAACTGCCTACGCTTTGGCAACTTCTTCTTCGCGCTCGTGAAGTTTGCTGTGTTTATAGCTATAAAGAAAATAAACGCCAAAGCCGATGAGAAGCCAAACGCCAAAGCGAAACCAATTTGTCCATCCGAGTTCGGTCATCAAAAATGTGCAGGACATCACGCCCAAAACCGGAATCAACGACAGACGTTTGACGAAACTTAGAGCCGTCATAACAAGAGCGAAAATTATGAAAACGAAATACGGGATTTTTTCAAGGAATGTGCCTAAATAAGATGAGCCTTTCGCGGGCGTGTAATCGGTGAAAAAATTTATCACTGCGCCGCCGTTGAAATAAATAACCGCCGCCATAATAACGACAAACCCGACAGGCACAATCCATTGCGAATTGATATACGGTACATAGCGTTTCTGCCCGGCAAATTCTTTATCTTTTACCAAAACCCCGGCGCAAACTATCGCAAAAGCAAACAGCGTTCCGATAACCGATAAGTCCGTAACCTCACCCAAATTCATAAACAACGCCGGAATCGCCACCATAAATCCTGTCAGAATCGTCGAAAACCAAGGCGTTCTAAAGCGCGGATGAATCGAAGAAAAGATTTTCGGCAAAAGACCGTCGCGGCTCATCGCCATCCAAAGACGCGGTTGTCCGAGTTGAAAAACGAGCAAAACCGTCGCAATCGCAATCACCGCGCTGACGGCGATAATGCCGGAAATCCAAGGCAGATTGATAGTCGGCTGCGTAAAAACAAAAGCCAACGGGTCAGCGACATTTAGTTGCGTATAATTGACCATTCCGGTTAAAACCAACGCGAGAAGGACATAAAGAACCGTGCAAATTCCGAGTGAATACAACATTCCACGCGGCAAATCACGATACGGGTCTTTACATTCTTCGGCGGTTGTCGAAAGCGCGTCGAAACCGATATAGGCGAAAAAGACCGCCGCCACGCCCGTCATCACACCGCCGAAACCATTCGGCAAAAACGGACTCCAATTACTCGTGTCAATATAAAACGCGCCCAACACGATAACCAGCAGAATAACCGCTAATTTCAAAGCAACCATTATGTTTGAGGCTCTTTTCGATTCCCGAATACCGATATAAACCAACGCCGTAATGATAAAAACAATGCCCAACGCGGGCAAATTCGCAACTATCGGCAAGCCGCCGATGTTTGGCGCGTTTGCCCAAGCCGTATAAGCGTCAATTTTATCGCAGCCAATTGCCGCGCCCGTAGTTTTGCAAGCCGTCTGCAAACTTTCGAGCGTTGCGCCGCTGCCGATGGCTTTATTTACCGCTTCAAAACCGGCACTCGCCGTGCGATAATCCATCGTGAAATGCAAAGGAATATTGATGCCGTTGGGAATTCCGAGCCACGGAATTCTTAGCGAACTCAACAAACCCGTAAAATAACTGCTCCAAGAAATAGCGACGGCGATATTGCCGATGGCGTATTCGACCAACAAATCCCAACCGATAATCCAAGCTAGAAGTTCGCCGAAACTCGCATAGGCGTAAGTGTAAGCCGAACCTGCAATCGGAATTTTCGAGGCGAATTCCGCATAGCACAACGCGGAAAAAGCGCAGGCAATCGCCGCAAAAATGAACAGGAAAATTACACCCGGTCCGCCATCATACGAGGCTCTGCCAATCATTGCAAAAATGCCCGCGCCGATAATCGCGGCAATGCCGAGCATCGTCAAATCGAAAACGCCGAGCGAACGGCGCAAAGTTGCGTTATCGCCCTCGATGGTTTCCGCGTCGGAAAAACCAGCGGCGGCATCGGCTTTAATCTGCGCGATAGATTTTTTACGAAATAATGATTTATCCATAGTTTTTATTATCCTAAAAAGTCAAATTTGTGTGTTTCGGAAAGACGAAGGTGAAAGTTATAACTGCTACGTTGTGCGAATTTTGCCCGAAAATTAAAAAAGATGCAATGGAAAGCGGGCGATAATCAGCTATTTTTAGTAAAAAACTTTTAAATTGCGCTTCTCACACCAATCTATTAAACTTGTAGAGTAAAATCTTCCGTCGCAAACGCCAATGAATAATCGTCCGATTCACGAAAATTTAGATACATCGTTTGTCAATCTTTCGGCGTTGGTAAAATATCTGCGCCGACGGCAATTTGTCGGCAACGTGCGCATCGAACTAAGCAGTTACGAAGCCGATATTGTCTTAACAGCGGAAAACGGGCTAAAAGTCCGCGAACACGACCAAATTACCGGGCGAATCTCCGAAGGCGAAGAAGCCTTGCAGCGTCTTTTGATTCGCGCCCGCGAGCCGGGTGGAATTATTCACGTCTATCAAACGGTTGAAGAAATGGAAAAACCCGCACCGATTATTGAAGAAAAATCTGTCGCTTTAGCTTCGCCGCAAAATGAAAAATTAACTGAAGATGCGCCGAAACCAAATCTAAAACTGCCGAAATTTCCGTTTGAATTGAGCAACCGCGTTGAAGCCAAAGCCAAACAAACAAATCTTTCGCCGCAAGATTGGAATATGTTGCTCGATTTAACCGGTGAACTTTTACGGACAATTGACAAAAGTTTAGCCGAAGCGAATCTGAATTTTTCGACGGCTTTTGAAAAAGCGCGGATTGAAATTTCGGGCGATTATCCTTTTTTGAGTCCGATTTCCGGCGTATTCGATTACAAAAACGGAAAAGTTTCGATGGAAGAACAAGTCAGCGCAACGCTCTTTGTCGCCAGCATCAACGAAACGCTGCGGCGCATTTTGGAAAAACTCGGCAAAACCGAAAAATTTTCAGACATTCATCGCGCCACCACAAACAAAATTCTCGCCCTCATCCACACGCGCAAACCGCTTTACGATAAATTTTCCATCACGCCGCAACTCGAAAAAATTGTTGAAAGTTAATAACTCACCTTATGCGATTTTCCTTTTAGCCGCTTTCAAGCGGCTTTCCGCGTTTCGCGGCGATGAGCCACGCCGCTTTAGCGCGTGGTTTTAGATTAGTAAATAATCTCAGGGCGTTTTAACGTCCTTTTCTTCGGCTTTAGCTTTCATTGTGTGGCGGCTAAAGCCAATTTGAAGGACGTTAAAACGCTCTTTATCCTTCTATCAGCACTCGACCACGCGCTGAAGTCGCGTGGCTAATCGCCGCGAAACGCGGAAAGCCCGATGAATCGGGCTGGAAATCATTAACCGCATAAGGTGAATTAATAATTTTGGATTTGTAAAAATCTACCGACAAAAAAAATATTTCATTTTTGAATCTAATTAACAAATTCTCCCGAATTGTATAATGTAACCCAAATTTGCTATGTGTTTTTTGGAATTGTCTAAACACAAACATTTTGAAGGAAAAGAAATGAATGATATGGACAAAAATTTTATTAGCAGACTTTCAACTTGTTTTATATTCATTCCTCAACGAACAATCTACGTCTTTGACTATTGAAGGTGTAGGGTTGTTACTCTAATTCATCTCCTTTTTGAACTGAGAATGCCGAATGTTTTTTTACGAAAGCATTCGGTATTTTTGGTTGTGCAATGCCTTTCGACGCGGCTTTGTGATAAAATTCTCTTAATATGACAGGCAACGAAATCAGACAAAAATTTTTAGATTATTTCGAGCAACGCGGACATAAACTTGTCCATTCAAGTCCCGTTTTTCCGCCGAACGACCCGACGATTCTGTTCACCAACGCGGGAATGAATCAATTCAAAGACGTATTTCTCGGCAACGAAAAACGCGATTACAACCGCGCCGTTTCGTCGCAAAAATGTATTCGCGCCGGCGGCAAACATAACGATTTGGATGAAGTCGGCAAAACCGCACGGCATCAAACATTTTTTGAGATGCTCGGCAATTTCAGTTTCGGCGATTATTTCAAAGAAGATGCGATAAATTTTGCTTGGGATTTTCTCGTCAACGAATTAAAGCTCGATGTCAATCGGCTGTGGTTCACCGTTTTTGAAGGCGACGACGAAGTTGCCGCCGACACCGAAGCGCGTGATTTATGGATAAAAGCCGGTGCGCGTCCCGACAGAATTTTACCTTTCGGACGCAAAGACAATTTCTGGCAAATGGCGGAAACAGGACCGTGCGGACCAAATTCGGAAATCAATTATTACTTGGGCGACGAGCCTGAAAACCCCGAAAAAAACCTCGCCGAATTCGTCAACGCTGATGAAGGCGATACGACAATGGAAATCTGGAATCTCGTCTTTATGCAATACAACCGCATCGAAACCGAAAAGGGCGTTTATAAGTTAGAGCCTCTGCCCGCGCCGTCGGTTGACACGGGCGCAGGTTTGGAGCGAATGACGGTTGTGATGGAAGGCGTTCATTCAACTTATGAAACAACTTTAATCAAACCGATTGTCGAATTTGTCGCTGAACTCGCGGGCGTAAAATACGAATACGAATCGCAGGAAGGTTTTGCGATGCGCGTCGTCGCCGACCACGCCCGAACGACGGCTTTTTCAATCACCGACGGAATTTTGCCCGGCAACGAAGGCAGAAGCTACGTTTTGCGAAAAATTATGCGCCGCGCCATTTATCACGGACGCGAACATCTCAGCTTTAACGATTTGTTTTTCTACAAAGTCTGCGATTTTGTCGTTGACCAAATGAAAGACGCTTTTCCCGAACTCGAAGTCCAACGCGAATTCATCGGCAAAATGGTGCGGCTTGAGGAAGAAAAATTCGGCGCGACAATGACTGTCGGTTTGCAAAAACTTAAGGCTCCCGAAATCGAAGAGTCAATAAAATTATTACAGGAAAATACAAAAGTAATTTCTGAAAGTTTAACAAAAGCATTATCTAACATAAAAATTCCAAACATTCCTTTAGATGCAATAAAGACAATGCAGGAAAATATTGTTAAGTCTTTGCCGACCGCAGAGATGATTAAGGTGATGCAACAAAATATTGCTAAGTCTTTGCCATCTGCCGAAGTAATAAA
>MWVX01000307.1_pt1 | contig 14567 bp, 14 predicted proteins | sample 1047311 | NCBI WGS metagenome assembly MWVX01 (sample SAMN06349984, study PRJNA376086) | soil metagenome | isolation source: MtG-4 sample Antarctic (ecotone) soil | place: Antarctica | collected 2015-01-13 | reverse complement strand
TAAAGTAAAAAGGCAAAAGTAAAAAGTTGAAAATCGTAACTTTTGCCTTTTTACTTTTTATTTTCTTCCCTCCATTCGGGGAGCGTTTTCGAGTCCTCAATTTTTTGAACGTAAATCGAAGAGCCTTGCAAACGCACGACTTCAACTTTTTCTCCTTCAATTAAAGGCATATCGCTTTCGATCGGGAAAGCCGTCCAAGTTGAGCCATAAACTTTAACCGCACCTTCGTTTAATGCGCCTGTGCTGGAAATCATTACCGTTCCGACTTGTCCGGGTAAAGCATCCATTCCCATTTTTACCGTATCTTCTTCAGATTGAGCAAAGTATTTAGCAAAAATTGTCCGTGACATTGCAGTTAAGGCGATGGAAATTACTGCAAAAATCAGAAATTGCCAAACAAAGCCTAATCCAAGCCACCCGGCAAGAGCCGCGACAAACGCACCGATTCCAAACCAAAGCAAAACGAAGCCGAGCGTAAAAATTTCTGCAATAATCAAAACGACTCCCAAAATAATCCACAGAATCCACGTCAATTGCTCCATTAGCTTTCCTCAAAAAAACATTTTTGCTACTAGAAGTTCAATTATATATCAATTTTTTATTTTTGATTTTTCTATTTTCCTTATTTAAGGACGCTTTATTTTAATGTTCATCTTTGAACTTAAAACTAACTCATGCTAATCTTTTTCTCGTGCTTGGGTGGCGGAATTGGTAGACGCACAGGACTTAAAATCCTGTGTCCGTAAGGGCGTGCGGGTTCGATTCCCGCCCTAAGCACCAACCAATAAATTCACTTAACCAGAATTTTACTGAAAGCCTTGAAAAATCAGGGCTTTCTTTATTTTTGCGATAGACTGAATAATGGGATTTAGTGGATAAATGTAAAAGGAAAAAGGCAGATGCAAAACGATACGATGTGTTGAAAAGTTATAACGATATACTCATCTGCCGTGAGTGGCGACAAATTGATAAGATTTAACCTTGGTGGACTAAACTTCAAACATACGCCGCAAATATCAAGATTGAAATTAATTTCGACGCGGAACTTGGTGAGTATTTTGGCATTTCGACATGAAAGCAGCAAATTGTGGTTGAGGAATCAATGCGCGAAAAACTCTTGCATTCCGGGCGAGAGGGGAGAAACCTAAAAAACTTGGTGGAAGATTTACGCAATCGTTTTGGGGTTCTACAAAATGAACTTGAAGCTAGATATAAAAACGACGATGATGGTAAGCCAAGCCGCAGCGTTACGGCAATGGTTGACACGGAAAAGTTCAAAGGAACAACTTATGCACCGACACTGGCGCATAAGCTGGAAGCTCAACGAAATTTAGAGCGAGCCGCCACCGAACGCGCTCGGATAACCGGCGAATCAAAGGAAAAAGTAGCTACAAAAACAATTGAGATTACCGAAAAAAATCGTGGAATGTGGATTTTCAAGCAATTCCAGAAGGTCCTTTTTATCGCCCGCGTCGTCTCGGCAATCAAAAGTTTATGACAATCAATACTAACCACCCATTCTATACAAAGCTGTATGACGTGGCTTCGCCAGAAAAATAAATTTACTTGCTGATTTTTCGAGAGCAAAATTTCAATGTCCGCTTTCAAAGTTAATTATAGGACGATGCCCGTATATTTTTTCGCCAGCTGTGACACGCGGAAAACGCGAAAATTGAAAGAATCAAAGTTAAAAGTATTGTCATTTTCATATAATATCTCCCTGTTGAATAAAGGCAGCGGTTTTCCAATCAACCCCCGCCTTTCCATTCAATTTAATTGGAATTGGCGCAAGCCGCCCCAGTCGAAACTTCCGTGTCCAAACCAGCATCCATCCACGCTTTCGTGCCGCCCGTGACGTTGTAAATTTCCTTAAATCCCGCTATTTCCAAAATGCTCGTTCCGAGACTCGAACGATAACCGCTTTGACAGAGAACGTAAGTCGGCTGGTCGGGATTCAGTTTTCCGATCTCTTTCGCCAAAATGTTGAGCGGTAGATTCGTCGTTTTCGGCGCGTGCCCGGCGGCGTGTTCGGCGGGGCGGCGCACGTCAACGAATTGAATGTCGTCCGCCAATTTTTCTTTGACATCGGCAACCGAAACTTGTTCAATTTTATTCGTTTCGCCATTGTAATCTTTCATCAAAATGAAGCCTTTGACCGTTTCGATGCCGACGCGAGCCAGCCGCATAAACGCTTCGTCAACTTGTTCCTCATTTTCACCAGCAATAGCAATCGGCGTGCCAACTTCGACAATGGTTCCCGCCCACGAAGCGAATTGCCCGCCGAGTCCGATGTTGATTGCGTTCGGAACGTGCTTCGCGCCAAAATCAGAACCGTTTCGCACATCCAGAATTACGCCGTCGAAATTTTCAACTTCTTCGGTCGTCATCGTCTGAGGCTTCGGCAAATCTTCCAAAGCCGCCGCGCCTTGCAGATTTTTCAACGCGCTTTTCGGAAAATATGCTGGAACTTCCGGCTGGTCAGCCGTCACGATTTTGATAAATTCTTCCTTGGACATCGGCTGCAAAGCGTAGTTTATCTTTCGCTGTTCTCCGAGCGTTGACCAGGTTTCCTTCGATAAAGATTTGCCGCACAAAGAGCCTGCGCCGTGTGCGGGATAAATTTCCGTTTCATCGGGAAAAGGCAGGATTTTTTCGTGAATCGAGTCGTAAAGTAGCGCGCCCATCTGTTCGGCGGTAAAGCCGCGCGAGCCGACTAAATCAGGACGACCAACATCGCCGATAAATAGCGTGTCGCCCGTGAGCATTTTGACGGGTTCGCTCGCGTTTTCAGTATTTTCCGCCAGAATCGTAACGCCGTCTGGCGTGTGTCCGGGCGTTTCGAGGAATTTTAATTTCACTCTGCCGACGTTCAACTCATCGCCGTCTTTGACTTTCAAAGTCGGAAACTGCGTCGTCGCTTTCTGCCCGAAGATGATTTCCGCGCCGGTTTTCTCGGCAAGCTCGATGTGTCCGCTGACAAAATCGGCGTGCGAATGCGTTTCGATAATATATTTGATTTTCTGATTGTTCGCTTCCGCTTCGTCCAGATATTGCTGCACGTCGCGTTGCGGGTCAATCACTGCGGCTTCCCCTTCCGAACCGAGATAATAAGAAGCGTGTGCCAGACATCCTAAATAAAATTGTTTGAATTGCATAAATTTATCCTCCAAAAAATACTCCGTAGTTTTTCGCCATCAGAAAAACGGCGACTGCCAAAACAAACACCGCAAAGCCTTTTTGCAGTTTTCCGGCGGCGACGCGGTGCGAAAGAAGCGTTCCGAAAATCGTTCCCGCGACCGCCAAAATTGTGAGCAAGACCGTTAAATTCCCGTCAAAATCGTTTTGGCTGGCGTGTCCGACGAGTCCGGCGACGCAATTCAGAAAAATCACGAAAAGCGAAGTTCCGATCGCCTCTTTCATTCCTAATGCGCCAAACATAACCAGCGCGGGAACAATCAAAAATCCGCCTCCAACGTCTAAAAATCCGGTCAGAACGCCGACTCCGAATCCCGCCAAAATCGCTTTCCAGACGCTTAAAACTTGTTCGACTTCAATAATTCCGGCATTTGATTTTCGGCGCAGCATCAAAACGGCAATCACCAGCATCAGCGTCGCAAACGTCATCAGCAAAGCCGCAGGCGACAAAAGGCGCGTCAAAGGCGAGCCGAGCAACGCGCCGACAACGCCCGCCGCGCCGAAAATCAAACCCGTTTTCAATCGCACCGTTCCGCGCCGGTAATGCAAAAACGAGCCGACCAAACTCGTCGCGCCGACAACCGCCAGCGACATTCCGACGGCTGCGTGAGCTTCGACACCAAGCATTCGACACCAAGCACATAAACAAGGACGGGAACGGTGATTATCGAACCGCCGTCGCCGATGAGTCCGAGCGACAAGCCAATCAAACCGCTCAAAACCAAGCCTAAAATCAGAAATATATTCACGATATTTTCTCTAGGCTTTTTGCGAGGTCGTTTCGCAAACTGCGCCGGTTGTCTTGTTTCACGGCATTTTCGCCAGCATCATCGCCATTCCGCAGGTATCCGTCACCGCCGCGAAAACCAAACCCGCGCCGACAAATGCCGACAGCGCGATAAAATACTGATGCAAAAGCAACGATAAAACCACGCCGAGAACGACCAGCGAACCGGCGGCAAAACGAACCTGCCGTTCTAAAGACCAGACTTTCGACGCGCCTTTCACCGTCGGCAAATTCGCGCTTTCCCAAGCCAGCATTCCGCCTTCGATAACGTGAACGTCACCGAAACCTCTTTTGATCAATTTTTCAGCCGCCTGTTTCGCCCGATTTCCCGAACGGCACATCAGATAAACCGGCTGCGAGCGGTCAATTTCTTCTATTTGTCGTTCAAAATTTGAAAGCGGAACGAGTTTCGCCTGCTGAATTTTTGCCGCTTCAAATTCGCTGTATTCGCGCACGTCAATCACCTGACACGCGCCGCTACCGTTTATCAATCCGTTTATTTCCTGAACGCTCGTTTGTTTTATCATTTTTTCTGCCTTGCCAATTTATTCTGCCGAGTTGTATAATTAAATTCTAAATCAACTATATTCTTATGTAGTTATATTGTCAAGTATGTCGAAACAGAAAAAGTGGGAAATGTCGCCCGAAGCGTTAAATTTGGTGGCGGAAAGATTTAAGATTTTAGCCGAACCCTTGCGACTGCGGATTTTGCAGGCGTTGGAAGACGGCGAGCGCAGCGTCACGGAAATTACCGCGGTGGTCGAATCAACCCAGCCGAACGTCAGCAAACACCTGAAAACTTTGCAGGACGCTGGCTTGCTGGCGCGGCGGCAGGAGGGTAATACGGTTTTTTACGCGATTGCCGACGAAAGTGTATTTGCACTGTGCGATGTTGTTTGCGCGAGTTTGAAAGCGCGTCTGGCAACTCAGAGCGCGATTTTCAAAGGTTGATTTCGGACAAGTTATGTTTAGCCAAAAGCATTATTGAGGAAGACATAATCAACCAACCCGGCGAAAAAACACAAAGTTAAATCTTAATCTTTCTACCTTGCCGATGTATTGAACTTTTCCTGTTCCGTTTTTGACCGTAGGGTAAATTTCACTCGATTTTAATTCGTCGGGCAAAAATTTGACGCCTTCGGGAAAGATTTTCAGCAGTTCGCTTTTGAAAACTCGCTTTTTTCGACCGCGTCTAAAACAATCAAACATAATTCTTCTTTTGTGCCTGACAATTTTCTTGGTCTCTGTGTTATTTGGCTATTAACCGCATAACGATTTTGTTTCCATTTCATCGGCGGTTTAGAGAATCTTTCAATGTGGAATCAGCACTTTGGCGTTGGTAATCCTAGCCGATGTCGGCGTAACAATTTTGGTTATTCTGAACAGTTTGCGGCTCTTACGCTTCACCGAAAAATAGATTTGACGGGAAAAATTCAGTAAGCACTTGACTCTGTATTCGACTACGGGGTTTATCATATTATTGTTGACTTATAATGGTTGACTAAAATAAGAAGCTACGGCTCTAATAAGGAGAAAATAGAAATGGCATTAAAAGAAGGTGAAGTCTATCGTTGCACTGATGCACAGTGCGGCTGCGAAATTACGGTCACGAAAGGTGCGCCGCCTAGTTGCAAAGGGCAGGAACAACCGCGTTGCTGCTGCGGCAAAACGATGGAGAAAGTGTCTGGCTAAACACTGAGGCGGAGATGGCGATTGTTATGACACGCTCATCTCCGCTTTTAAAAAGATAAGGCAAAAATATTTTAATTTTAGAAAGAATCAGTGAAAACAGCGCGAAAACAAAATAATTTTAACCAAACGGTTATGCCGCGGCGCTCTTCGCTTAAAATCGGTGAGGTGTCGCTGGCTTCGGGCATCGGCATCGAGGCTTTGCGTTTTTATGAGCGAAGCGGAATTTTGGGGAAACCGGCACGGACGGCAAGCGGTTATCGCCTTTACGATGCGGATGTGCTTGACCGCTTGGCTTTTATCAAAAAAGCGCAGACACTCGGTTTTTCGCTTGACGAAATTCGGCGCATCATTGCCGAAAGTAAAACGGGAGAATGCCCTTGCGAAGAAGTGCGCGAGATTGTGCGACGGCGTTTGCAGGAACTCGACGAGCGTTTGCGGGAAATGCGCCGCTACCGCAAAGAACTAGCTGCCACGCTCTTCGTGTGGGACGAGCAAGGCACGGCGGCGGGCGATATTTGCGGTTTGATTGAGGGAACACAGATGAAATCCCATCAGCCTGCCGCGTCCATTATGAGCAGGAAAAGTAATCCGAAGGCAAAGAAGAAAAATGATGACATATAAATTCGAGGAATATTTATCGATTAAAAAGGCATCTAACTTGCATATTCCTAAATCTGCTTTTTTCTTAATCTAAAGCGTATTTGTGAAAGTAAATAAACATTGACAAGCGTTTTTCGGTGGTATAATGTTTGATTGAATATGATGAAGCGGCTGGCAGTTCTAATTTTTATTTTCCTAATCGGCGGTAACGCGCTGACCGGAACGCCCGTTTACGCCCAAAAATCAGAAATGATGAAATGCTGTAAATCCGCTTTCAAATCGGGCGACCCCGACCGGATTTCCGCCGCTAAACTTTGCTGCGCCGTCAATTGTCCGCAATCGGGCGCGACGACAACCACGACAATGAGCGTTCAAATGACGCAATTCGTCCCGCTTATTCTCAGTTTTTTAAGTTTTGCCTTTCGAAAGCAAACAATTTCACCAAAATCGTCAAAACGCCTTTTTGACCAAGCGGAACTATCTCCGCCGAATTCTCCACCCGTCTATCTCCGACATTCCGCGTTTCTAATTTAACCAACTACAGCCGAAGTGTGTCTGTTCGCCGCTTTTTCGAGTAAAGAGGCGAATAATGCTATGCGCCGAAGTGTGTTTAAAAACCGCTTTGCGAAGCGCGTTAATTTCTAATTTCAACCAAAAGTGAGGAAAAATTATGTCCAAATATATTTTAGTTTTCAGTCTTGTCGTTTTATCTATTATCGCCGTTGCCTGCGGCTCAAATTCAAACAATACCGCTCCCGGTAAAACAATTAAAAGTGGTCCGGCGGGAAACAATTTGACCGCCACAATTTCAAACGCCGACGGTGTTCTCAAAAAAGGTCAGCAGGAATTTACTTTGACTTTCACCGACGCTTCCGGCAAGCCGGTAGATGTCGGGGCGGTCGGTTTAAACAATAATATGCCGGCGATGGGTTCGATGCCGGTGATGAATAACGCGGCGACTTTTACCACCACGAACACGCCGGGAGTTTATCGCGGCAAAGTGGATATTGAAATGGCGGGCGAATGGCAATCCCAAATCACCTATGAGGGTCCAGCCGGAAAAGGTAAGTTCACTTTGCCCGTGACGGTGCAGTAAAAGAAAGAACATTTATGGTTAGCGATGCCGGATTTTTATTTTGCTAATCGGCAATCGAATGAATAACAAAGCAGAGGTTAAAAAAATGAACAAATTAATGAATGTGCTACTCATCGCCGCTTTTGCGTTGAGCGCGGTATGTCTGGCGGCTTGCGCCTTCGGGCAACCCACAGTAGCGAATAACAACCAAGCCGTAAATGCCGGCGACAAAACGATTAGCACGGCTGATAAGGGAGAAAGCGAAGCCGAAAACTTGGCAAAGACAATTAAAGTGACGGTTTCAAGCAACGGTTTCGCGCCTGAGTCAATCGAGGTCAAAAAAGGTCAACCCGTAAAGCTCGCATTTTTTCGCGCAGATGCCGACAACTGCGGCGGTGAAGTCGTGTTTCCCAAAATGAATATAAAAAAGGAATTGCCAATCGGCAAAACCGTTCTGGTGGCTTTCACGCCGCAAGAGTCGGGCGAACTCGCCTTCACCTGCGGAATGAATATGATGCGCGGCAAAATAGTCGTAACTGATTAAAGCTGACCGAAATTTTCGATGCCGATTCTAAAGATTTTGAATCGGCATTGAATAAATTTTTATGATACACAAACTAATTGAGTGGTCGCTAAAAAATCGCATTATTGTCATTGCGCTGTTTATCGGGTTGGCAGGAGCGGGCTATTGGGCTTTAATTCACACTCCGATTGATGCGATTCCAGACCTTTCGGACAATCAGGTAATCGTTTTTACCGATTGGGCGGGACGCTCGCCGCAGGAAGTCGAAGACCAGGTTACATATCCGCTGGTCACGAATCTGCAAGGGCTTCCCGGCGTGCGTGTCGTGCGGGCAAGTTCGGCGTTCAGCTTCTCGATGATTAACATTATTTTTGAAGATAATGTTGAATTATATTGGGCGCGGACGCGGGTTTTGGAACGGCTCAATCTTGTAGCAAAACAACTGCCCGAAGGCGTTACGCCAACGCTTGGACCGGATGCAACCGGCGTGGGACAAGTTTTTTGGTATACGCTCGAATCTGATTCAATGAATCTGCGCGATTTACGCACATTGCAGGATTGGTTTGTGCGCTATCAACTCAATTCCGTGCCGGGCGTGGCGGAAGTCGCTTCGGTTGGCGGTTATGTTCAGCAATATCAAGTTGACGTTGACCCAGGGAAACTTCGCGCATTCAATCTGCCGCTTTCAACGGTTGTCGAAGCCGTGCAGAAAGCGAATAACAACGTCGGCGGCAACGTCGTCGAACAATCCGGGCAATGGGCGGTCGTGCGCGGAATCGGGCTGGTTGAATCGGTTGCCGATGTCGAGAATATCGCTTTGAATTCACAACAAAACGGAACGCCTGTTTATGTCAAAAATGTGGCGACGGTCAAACTCGGCAATGCCTTTCGCACCGGCGCACTCGACAAAAACGGCAAAGAAGCCGTCGGCGGCGTGGTGATTGCGCGTTACGGCGTGAACACGCTCGAAGTTATCACCGCCGTCAAGGAACGCATCAAGACTTTGGAAGTCGGACTGCCGGAAGGCGTAAAGATTGTGCCTTTTTACGACCGCACACAGCTTATCAACCGCGCTACTTCAACTTTAAAAACCGCTTTGATTGAAGAACTGATTCTCGTCACGCTGGCGCACATTCTTTTCCTCGCGCATTTCCGCTCGATTCTGATTGTCACGATTCCGCTCCCGCTCGCCGTGCTGACCTCGTTTTTGTTTATGTATTTTATGGGCATCAGTTCAAATATAATGTCGCTCGCGGGCATTGCGATTGCGATTGGCGTTCTGGTTGACGCTGGAATAGTCGTCACCGAAAACGCTTTCCGCTATATCGAACAGCATAACGTCAATTTGAAAGACAAGGATGAATTGTGGCGGGCGGTTCTCGAATCAACCAAACTCGTCGGGCGACCCGTTTTCTTTTCGATGGCGATTATTATTCTCGCTTTTATTCCGGTTTTCGCGCTCACCGGACAGGAAGGAAAGCTGTTTCACCCGCTCGCTTTCACAAAAACTTTTGCGATGGTCGGCGGAGCGATTATCGCCGTCACATTAGTTCCGGTGCTTTGCACATACCTGCTCGGCGGCAAGATTCACGCGGAAAGCGCGAATCCGGTGATGCGTTTTCTGCATAAAATTTATGAGCCGACTTTGCTTCTGGCTCTCAAACACCGCGTCGCTACGGTTTCAATCGCGCTTGTTTTATTCTTGGGCGCGATTTATCTGGCGGCGGGTATCGGAGGCGAGTTTTTCCCGGCTCTGAACGAAGGCGACGTTATGTATATGCCGATTACCGACCCGGCGATTTCGATTGACGAAGCCCGCAAAATTATGAGCCGGCAAGGCGAATTGTTGAGCCGATTTCCCGAAGTCGAATCGGCTGTCGGAAAAGCCGGACGCGCCGAAACTTCGACCGACCCCGCGCCGACGAATATGAACGAAACCATCATTCACTTAAAACCGCCCGAAGAGTGGCGCGACGGAATGACGCGGGAAAAACTGATTGCGGAAATGGATGCCGAACTCAAAATGCCCGGCGTTACGAACATCTGGACGCAGCCGATTATCAACCGCATCGAGATGCTCTCGACCGGCATTCGTTCACAGGTCGGCATCAAGATTTACGGCAACGATTTGAAAACAATCGAAGAGGTTTCCCGGCGCATTGCCGAAACAGTCAAAACCGTTCCGGGCGCGGCGGACGTTTATCCCGAACAAATCGGCGGCGCGCCGTATATTGACATAAAAATCAATCGTCAGGCGGCGGCGCGTTACGGCGTTGACGTGGCAATGATTCAGGAAATGATTGAAAAAGGCATCGGCGAAACGAATCTTTCCGTGACGATTGAAGGCAGACGGCGTTTTCCCGTCCGCGTCCGTTACGCGCCGGAATTTCGCGGAAGCCCCGCCGCGCTCGGACAATTGCCGATTATGACGGCGAAGGGCGCAACCATTCCGCTTTCCGAACTAACGAACATATCTACGGTGGAAGGTCCGTCAATGATTTCCAGTGAAAACGGACTCTTGCGCGGCACGGTTTTATTAAATGTGCGCGGGCGCGATGTCGGGTCGTTTGTCGCGGAATCACAAGCCGCGCTTGCCGAACAAGTCGAAATGCCCGCCGGATATTATTTCGAGTGGAGCGGGCAATACGAAAATCAAAAACGCGCCCGCGAGCGTCTGCTGATTGTTTTGCCGATTGTGTTGCTCGTCATTTTCGGCTTGCTGTATCTGACATACAATTCGGCGATTGAAGCGGCGCACGTTCTGCTCGCCGTGCCGTTTGCCTTGACGGGCGGCGTGTATCTGCTCTGGCTGCTCGACTACAACTTTTCCGTCGCCGTTTGGGTCGGTTTTATCGCGCTCTTTGGAACGGCTGTGCAAACGGGCGTGGTGATGGTCATTTATCTGAATGAAGCCGTCGAGAAAAAACGGCAAGAGTTCGGCAAATTGACGCGGGAAACATTGAAGGTAGCTGTCACCGAAGGCGCGCTGCTGCGTCTGCGCCCGAAAGTGATGACGGTTTCGACCGTTGTCGCCGGACTGCTGCCGATTATGTGGAGTTCGAGCGCGGGCGCGGAAGTGATGAAGCCGCTGGCGACTCCGGTTTTGGGCGGAATGGTGTCGAGCCTTTTGCACGTCCTTATTGTCACGCCGGTTATTTTCTTCTGGCTGCACGAGCGCGAATTGAAGAAAGAGGAATCGGCGGAAAGTTTGGTAAAGGAGCGCGATGAAATTGTTGGATAAAAAATCTTCAGGGCGAAGTTTCTACGTTTATTTAGCGGTCATCTCTTTCGCGTTGAATTGGATTTGGGAAATCGCGCAGATGTCGGCATACCGAACGGCTGAAAAATCTTGGGGCGAGACTTTGTTTTTCTGCACTTTAGCAACTTTTATTGACGTTTTGGCGGTTCTGGCAATTCACGGCGCGGCAGTGTTTTTTATTAATCGGCGCGATTGGAAATTTTATTTAACCGCCGCGCTGCTCGGTGCGGTTTGTGCCGTTTTGTTCGAGAAAATCGCTTTCGCTTTTGGATGGTGGAGATATGACGAGGGAATGATTGTCGTGCCGGTTCTCGGAACGGGACTTCTTCCGTTTGTGCAACTGACGACACTCGCGCCCGTGTCAATCTGGCTGGCGGCGAAAGCGAGTGGTCGGCGTGTTGGAGCATAAGTAATGAAAATGTTTTTAACAGGAAAAAAAGTATTACAATATGGGCGATTGTGCGGCGGGTTGATTTTACTTTCATTGTTTTCGCAAATGTTTTTAACGGCGCGGGCGCAAGACGCGCCGCCGGTTTCGGCGATTAACACGTCGTCTTCGATAGAGAAATATCTTGACCCGGTGCAGGGCAAAACTGCCGATGAACTCGTCGCCTACGCGCTTGAAAATAACGCGGAACTCGCGGCGGCTCGAAAAGAAATTGAAGCAGCTCGCGCGCTCGTCAAACAAGCCCGTTTAAAACCGAATCCGAGCGTGGAATTCAGCCGTCAGGAGCAAATCGGAGGCTCCGACAACGACACGATGATTGCGGGAAGTTTGCCGCTCGAACTCGGCGGACGGCGGAAAACGCGCATTAATGTTGCCATCGCCGAACTGACGATACGCGAAAAAGAAGTTGCTAACCGCGAACGATTGTTAGCGGCGGAAGTCCGCGCCAAATTCGGTGAGGCTTTAGCGCAAGCATTTAAATTAAAATTGACCGAAGACTTGCTCGAAACCGCCTTAAACGGTTTTCGGCTCGTGCAGGCTCGCGTTACGGAAGGCAGAACGCCGCCGCTTGAAGAAAATATGACGCTGGTTGAAGTCAATCGCCTGCGTTCGATGCGCGAAGTCGTCGCGGGAAAAACCGAAATCGCTTTTCTTGAGCTTCGCAATCTGCTTGGAATGAAACCGGAAGAACCTCTGCGCCTGCGCGGTGATTTTGCGGATTTGCTTGCGCCATTGCCGACACTCAGCGAATTCACCGGGCAGGCTTTGCAAACCAGACCGGATTTGCAAGGCGTTCGGGCGATTGAAACTCTCAGCGAAGCGCAAATCGAACAGGCACGCGCCGCCGGACGCATTGACGCGAGCGTATCGGCGGGCTACGGGCGAAACAATTTCAGCTTTCCCGTTAACGGCATCACAAATACCGGACAACTGCGACCCGTGCAGGATATTTTTCATTCGCTCAAATTCGGCATAACACTTGAAATTCCCGTCCGTAACCGCAATCAAGGCGCGATTGAAGCCGCCGTCGCTAACTCACAAGCCGCCGCGAAACGGCTCGAATTTGCCGAATTGACCGTCCGCCGCGAAGTCGCTGCGGCTTTTGCCCGCTATCAGAGTTCGGCGCGGGCGATGGAAATTTTCCGCGTCGGCGTGCGCGACCAAGCCAATGCCAATTTGGATGTCGTGCGCCAAACTTACGAACTCGGCGCGAAAAATCTGATTGAGTATTTAGTCGAGGAACGCCGATTTATCGAACTTGAAAACGAATTTATTGACGCACAGCTTGAAACTTATCTGGCTCGCGTCGAGATTTTACGCGCCGCAAACGCGCCAGACTTGATAAAGAAATGAACGAAAAAAACATAGAACCGAATGAAGCGGAAATTTCGGAAACCGTCGGAGAAAACCGTTTAATCGAAGAAAAAGACGCGGTTGAGCAAGCCGCGCCGCAGCGAAAACAAAGGCGATTATTGATTGCTGTTTCCGCTTTGGCGTTTGTCGCCGTCGCCGGTTTGGCGGCTTGGTATTTGCTTTCGTCTTCAAACAATCAAGCCGGAAAACCCGTTCCCGCGCCGCGTTCGATTAACATTGAACAATCGGCGACGGATACGGCGATGAACGGCGGGCAAACTTTGACGATTGCACCCGAACAAATCGAGCGCGCCGGAATCAAAACCGAAATTGTCGGCGAGCAAATTTCTTCCGAAATCGGCGACACGCTGGCAACCGGAGTCGTGCAGGCAAACGCTTACCGCGAAACTCCGGTCATTTCTTTAGCTGGCGGCATTGTGCGGCGCATCTCGCCCGAATTAGGCGAAAATGTGCAAAGCGGGCAAACCGTTGCCGTTGTTTTCAGCGACGAATTCGCGGCGGCTCAAGCGCGTTATGTCGCGTTGCTCACCGAGATTGATAATGCCCGCAAAAACTACGAGCGAACGCAAAAACTTGTCCGCATCAACCAGCCCGGACGCACTGAATTCGACCAGGCGACAGCGCAACTAAAGACTGCTGGAGCGCAGTTGGAAGAAATGAAAAAGCGTTACGGGCGCACGGCGAAACTCGTTCAAATCGGAGCGTCAAGCCGCGAAGAACTCGAACAGGACACAACAAAATTGAGAACCGCCGAAGCCGAAGCTGTTGCCGCACGCGAGCGTCTGGCACGGGCGAAACAATTGCTCGACATCAATCCCGCCACTCGTTCCGAGTCTGAAGAAGCCGCGAATAAACTCCGCAATGCCGAATCGGAACTCGCCTCCACCCGACAGAAGTTATTGCTCTACGGAACATCGCCGCAAAGAATTAACTCATTGCGTTCGGCATCGCAGATAAATTCTGAAATTGCTGTTCCCGCACCTGTTTCCGGCACGGTAACGAGTCGCACGGTCAATCAAGGCGAAGTCATCGAAGCAAACAAAGAATTGATGCGCGTAACCGACCTTTCGAGCGTTTGGGTTATCGCGCAGGTTTATGAAAAAGATTTGGCGCGGGTTCGTACGGGAAGCGGCGCAAGCGTTACTACCGATGCTTATTCGAATCAAGTCTTTCGCGGACAAGTTACATACATTGACCCGCGCCTTGACGAAGCGACGCGCACGGCGCAAGTCCGCGTCGAACTCGAAAATCCGAATCGCGCTTTGAAAATCGGAATGTATGTCCGCGTCGCTTTCGGCTCGCTCGGTCAAGCCGAGCAAATCGCACCGACGATTCCGGCTTCCGCCGTGCAGAATTTAGCGAACCGGCAAGTCGTGTTTGTCGCAACCAATGAGTCGAATGTTTTTGAAATGCGGGGCGTGCGATTGGGCGGAGAAAACAATGGAAAATATCAAGTTTTGGAAGGCTTAAACGTTGGCGACAAAATCGTCACGGACGGAAGTTTTCTGCTCCGCGCCGAATGGCTCAAGCAACATCCGGGCAATTAGTAAAATGTTCGTTGAAAAGAGGAACAAAATCAGATTGAGCGAAAAAGCACAAAGTTAAAACTGAATC
>MWVX01000306.1_pt1 | contig 14586 bp, 11 predicted proteins | sample 1047311 | NCBI WGS metagenome assembly MWVX01 (sample SAMN06349984, study PRJNA376086) | soil metagenome | isolation source: MtG-4 sample Antarctic (ecotone) soil | place: Antarctica | collected 2015-01-13 | reverse complement strand
ACTTGAGATTGCGCCTCCCCCCGGTCTCTGTGTGTTGACGCTGACGTTGATATTTCGCCCGTCGGCGTTTTCATCGTTGTTTCGCATAAATGCAAACAAAACAAAAAGCAGTAAAACACCGAGAAGTCCGAGCGGTATAAAAATCCATTTCGGAAAAGCGTCACGCTCCGGCGGCGCTTCGGCGACTACGACTTTACGGTGTATTACCGGCGGCGCAAACGGATGACCGCAGTTCGGGCAAGCCGTCGCCGTCGCCGAAACTTCGTGCGCGCATTCTGGACAAGTTACTAAAGACATTAAAAATTCCTCCGATTGTTCATATAAAACTTATTTTCGACACAACGTATAAGAGTAGCATTTTTTCGCCGAAAACAGATAACGCTTTTTCAATCGAAAATCCGCCGCTTGAATTGCAGGATAACAAAACTTTTTCTTTTTATACGAAGCGAAAAGTTGAATTATAAAAAATTACAATTTTTATTATTTGCAGGCAAACTCTCGCCGCTGATTCGAGGTAAAAACCGTTCATATTTCCGGACAAAAACGAATAATTTCGATTCGGATTTTGTGGAAACAACCGTTACGTCTTATTATCGAGTGCAGCTAATCTATATTTTTATAAAATTTTATGAGCGAAAAAGATACGAAAAAAACGTTGTCGGAAACATCTGCGACAGAAAAAAATTCGGAGAAGAAATCGGTAAACACAAGAAAGTTTACGCTTGACGAATTTAAGCTAAACTCGATTTCATCGTCGGAAACCGTTTTAAAGGAAAATGTTGCAAGCGCGGAACTAAATGCGGAAGATGTTTTTTCGCCGAAAAAAAATTTGCCGCAGCAACCACTCGGCGCTGCAGCTTTAAACAGCGAAACGGACGATTTGACCAAAATTGAAAATCAGATTTTCCGGGAACTCGCCGAGCCGAAACTGTCTGAATTGGCAAAGGAAAATCGCGCGCGCCTTCAAATGCAGTCGCCGACGCGCCTAAATTTTTATTGGTCTGTAAAAGACAATCCGTTTCAAACTCTGCACCGGGTTTTCGGCAAAAACGCGCAGAATTATACGCTCGTCGTCAAACTTCGCAACCAAACAACCGATGGGGAAGAAGTTGTTCCCGTCGAACCGGAAGGTTCGTGGTGGTTTGACGTTAACGCCGATTCGAGCTATCAGGCGGAAATTGGTTTTTACGCGCCGAATCATCCGTTCGTTCGCCTGATGTTTTCAAATACGGTCGAAACGCCGAGAAAAAATCCTTCGCCGCACCAAGCCGCCGCCGCCGGCTGGACAGTTTCGGCAGACAGTTTCGCGCAGGTTTTGGATGCTTCGGGCTTTACGCAAGACGCTTTTGAAGTGGCGCTCGCAGGCGATGATTTTGAAGCCGCCGAACTTTCCACGCAAGCAGCTTTCGCGCATTTTTTCGGTGAGACGGAAAACGATTTTACCCGAAACAATTCGAGCGAAATGCGTTTCGCGCTGCTTGCTCTGGCTTCCGGCTACGCGCTGGAGAATCTGCGCGGTCAGATTAGCTCGAATCTTTTCGCTAAATTACAGAAAAACTCGGAAAACCTGAGCGCCGAAAAAGCGTTTGCCGCGCTGCAGGAAAATTTCGATGTGTTTGCCATCGAAACTGAGGAAAAAGAATTTCTTTCGCCGACGGTTTTCGGTGCGAGTTTGATAAATTTTCCGCGCGTTTCAAAGCGAACATTTATACCGAAATTTTCGCCCGTTAGTTCCTTTAACTCGAACGGTTAATTTTCTCGTGAATAAAAAATTATGCCTGTCGGTTATTTCAGTTTAATCTTACACGCGCATCTGCCGTTTGTGCGCCATCCCGAATATCCCGAATTTTTGGAAGAAGACTGGCTTTACGAAGCGATTACGGAAGTTTATCTGCCGCTGATTTTTATTCTTCAAAATTTGCACGAATCGGGCGCGCATCCGCGTCTGGCAATAAATATCTCGCCCACTTTGTGCGAGATGCTGTCGGACAAATTGCTCGAAACCAGATACACGCGCCATCTGGAAAATCTGCTCGACCTTGCCCGCAAAGAAGTCGAAAGAACACGCTGTGAAGAACCGCAATTTTTTGACGCGGCGCAGATGTATGTCAAAAATTTGAGCGCATCCTTACACTTGTGGAATGATAAATACAATCGAAATTTGATAAATGCCTTTCGTCAGTTACAGGAAGAAGGCGTTTTGGAGATTATCACCTGCGGCGCGACACACGGTTTTTTGCCGCTTATTTCAACCACTGAAGCAAAGCGCGCGCAAATTGAAATTGCCGTCGAAAATTATCAAAAACATTTTGGACGTAAACCACGCGGCATCTGGCTGCCCGAATGCGCTTACGAGCCGGGACTCGAAACGCTTTTAAAAGACGCCGGAATCGAATATTTTATCGGTGATTCGCACGCGATTTTATATGGCGAGCCGCGCCCGCGTTACGGCGTTCACGCGCCCGTGATGTGTCCGAACGGCGTCGCAGTTTTCGCGCGTGATCTCGAAACTTCGCAGCAAGTCTGGAGCGCGAAAGTCGGTTATCCGGGCAACGTCGTCTATCGTGAATTTTATCGCGATGTCGGTTGGGATTTGCCTTATGAATATGTCAAACCCTTTTTGCATGCCGACGGAAATCGCCGCAATCTCGGTTTGAAATACTATCGGGTTACGGGCAAGACCGAACATAAGAAACCGTATATGCCCGAGTTGGCGCGCCTGAAAGCTGCCGAAGACGCCACCGATTTCGTCGGCAAACGCATAAAGCAGGCTTATATTCTGCGTGAAACTTTTGCGGGCTACGCGCCGCTCGTCGTCTCGCCTTACGACGCTGAGCTTTACGGACATTGGTGGTTTGAAGGACCGCAATTCTTAAACTTCCTTTTCCGCGAGCTGCACGTCCAAAAAGATAAGGTTCGCGCCGCGACACCCGGCGATTTTCTCGACGCGCATATTCCGATTCAAATCCAACAGCCGTCGGCTTCGTCGTGGGGCGAAAACGGTTATTACAAAGTCTGGCTCAACGAAGCTAATTCGTGGATGTATCCATTTCAACACGACGCCGAGCGACGAATGACCGAACTCGCCAATCGTTATCCGGAACCAAACCCGACCGAACGCCGCATATTAAATCAACTCGCGCGGGAATTGCTTCTGGCTCAATCGAGCGATTGGGCGTTTCAAATCTATCAAGGCACAACGGTTCAATATTCTTCGCGCCGCTTCAAATCGCACATTCACCGCTTTAATCTGCTGGCTGACATAATTGGAACGGGCGAATTTAACGAACCGCTACTCGCCGAAATCGAAAATCGCGACAATATTTTTGAGGAACTTGATTATCAAATTTACCGAAGTTAAAAATTTCTCGACAACAGTTACCACAAATATTTCAAATCTGTCGATAAACCACAATCAAAATAATTTGATAGTCATCGTTTGCCTTAACATTTTTGTAAAGTTATTATTCGGTTTTTAATATTCAAAAAAGGATAAATAATTAAATGGTTGAAAAAGCTGTGGAAATCGCGCCGGCAGACGGCAAACTCGGAATTCTGCTCGTCGGTTTGGGCGCTGTCAGCACGACGTTTGTCGCGGGCGTCGAAGCGATTCGCAAGGGAACGGCGCAGCCGATCGGCAGTCTGACGCAGATGGGAACAATTCGTTTGGGCAGGCGAACCGACAATCGTTCACCGAAAATAAAAGATTTTATTCCATTAGCTGATTTGAACGACGTTGTTTTCGGCGCGTGGGATATATTTTCTGATTCGGCTTATGAAGCGGCGCTTCATTGCGGAGTTTTGGAAAAAGCGCACGTCGAAGACCTTCGTGAGCAGCTCGAATCTTTGAAACCGATGGCGGCGGTTTTCGAGCATAATTACGTCAAGCGTTTGAATGGAACAAACGTCAAACAGGGCAAGAATAAAATGGAACTTGCGGAGCAGCTGATTGCTGACATCGCCCGTTTCAAAGCGGAAAAAGGCTGCGACAGATTGGTTATAGTTTGGGCGGCTTCGACGGAGATTTTTCTCGAACAATCGGCGGTTCATCAAACTTTGGAAGCGTTTGAAAAAGGTCTTTATGATGACGACGCGGCAATCGCTCCCTCGATGATTTACGCTTATGCCGCTTTGAAATCGGGAGTTCCGTTTGCCAACGGCGCGCCGAATTTATCGTGCGATATTCCCGCGCTGACAAAACTCGCCGAAGACACAGGCGTCCCGATTTGCGGCAAAGACTTCAAAACCGGACAAACGTTGATGAAAACCATCATCGCCCCCGGTTTGAAAGCGAGAATGCTCGGACTCGAAGGCTGGTATTCGACAAACATTTTAGGCAACCGCGACGGTGAAGTTTTAGACGACCCGGAAAATTTCAAAACTAAAGAAGAAAGCAAATTATCGGTTCTCGAACACATTTTGCAGCCTGAAGTTTATCCGGAACTTTACAAAGATTTCGCGCACGTCGTCCGCATCAATTATTACCCGCCGCGCGGCGATAACAAAGAAGGCTGGGACAGCATAGACATTTTCGGCTGGCTCGGTTACAAAATGCAGATAAAAATTGATTTCTTATGCCGCGATTCAATCCTTGCCGCGCCGCTTGTTTTGGATTTGGCTTTGTTTATGGATTTAGCGCAGCGCGCCGGAATGAAGGGAATTCAGGAATGGCTTTCGTTTTATTTCAAAGCCCCGCAAACCGCGCCGGAACTCTACCCGGAACACGATATTTTTATTCAATTAATGAAACTGAAAAATACTCTGCGACATCTTCAGGGCGAAGATTTGATTACGCATTTGGGACTCGAATACTACGATTAAACCCTCCGCTATCTCGGCGGATTGATATGGAAGGTGCAAAATTCTTTTGGCTGTTCGCCTTCTTTGAAGGTTTTCCATTCTTTGTTCGGACAATTTGCCTTCGCGCGCATTCCGGTTAAAGGGCAAACCATCACAGTAACGGTTGGCTCGAAATCAGGCTCGGAATCGTTACTTCGCTCTGAATACGGCTGACGATTGTTTTCCTGATTTTGTGGCGGGTTTTGTCCGTCTGTGGAAGGCGGCGTCGCCGTCGGAATCGGAGTCGCTTGAACTGTTCCGGTCGTTATATTTTCGTTCAAATTTTCTTCGCTCGGCAGCGGCAACAAAACTTTGTTCGGAACGGTTCCGCTAATAAAATACTCGACGCGGCGAAATTCTGCCGGAACATCGGTTACGAAAATGTCGGGAGCAGCCGTGATTTTCGGTATGTTCGTCGTGTTTCCTGGTGCAATCGGTTCTTCGGCTTGAATTTGTAAATTGGCATTAGCGTTGTGATTGCTCAAAATGGTTTGTTCGATTTGAATCGAATCAGCTTCGGCGTTTGAAAGCTCACGAATAAGCGCACCGTTGCGCGTATCAATTTCGGCGCGTCGAACCGACGAAGGCATTTGCCAATCACCGCTCCATTCCGGGTGCTGACCTAAAGCCGTGCGCATAAAATCTGCCCAAATCGGCATTGCCGAATCTGAGCCTTTCATACCGAGGTCGTCGCCATCGTCAAACCCGACATAGACGACGCACACCAAATCCGGCGTAAAACCGGCAAACCAGCCGTCGCGCGACGTTCCGGTCTTTCCGGCAAAACCGGTTTTGCCCGCGACGTTTTTTATTCCCCAGGCTTTTGCATCAGACGCCGTACCGCGGTTTATAACGTCTTTTAGCATATCGTCCATAATGTAAGCGACATCGGGACGCAAAACGTTTTTCTTCTCCGCAGTCGGCGCGACGACAGTTCTTCCGTCGCCGGTCGTAACGCGGCTGATAGCGAGCGGCGAAACTCGGTCGCCCAAATTTGCAAACGTCGTGTAAGCGGTCGCCATCTGCAAAGGCGTCGCTTCGGACGTTCCCAAAGCCATCGAAGGATACGCTTTTTCGACTTTCGGCAAACCGGCTCGATTTGCAAAACCCATAACACGTCCGATATTTAGTTCCATTGCCAAATCAACCGTAATGACGTTTTTGCTTTTGTAGAGTGCTTCGCGCAAAGTCATTTCACGATTGCTGAAAAAGTCGCCGTAATTGTTTGGCGAATAAGTGTCGCTGCCGAAAGCGAAAACTTTTTTCTCGTCCTTGAACATTGTTGCAGCGGTAAAAGTGTGCGAATTTCCTTCGTAAGCAGAGTTTATCGCCGCCGCATATACAAACGGTTTAAAGACCGAACCGGGCTGGCGCATCGCGTCGGTTGCGCGGTTAAATTGGTTTTCCAGAAAATTTCGTCCGCCGACCATTGCGACGATTTCGCCGGTTTTCGGACGGATTGCGACGAGCGCGGCTTGCAGCTTTCCTTTCTGCTTTTTCGGAAAATATTTGTCGAGGCGTTCGAGCCGTTTGTTGACGATTTCGTAAGCAGCCTTTTGCAAATCCGGGTCAATCGTCGTATAGACGCGAAGGTGCTGCAGGGCTTCCGGGTCGTTTATCAGTTTTGGTAACTCTTCGGTCGCGTATTGGGAAAAATACGGAAACCCTTGTGATTCTCTGGTCGGAGAAATTTGATGCAGCACGAGCAGCGCGGCTTTTGCTTGCCCGTTTTGTTCGAGCGAAATTTCGCCGGCTTCGAGCATCGAATCTAAAACCTGATTGCGCCGTTCTGTAACTTTTTCGAGATTTTTTCTGGCGTTGTAACGGTTCGGACTGCGAATTATTCCGGCGATAAACGCTGCTTCCGGCAAATTCAAAGCCGAAACATCTTTGCCGAAATAATCGTTTGCCGCTTCGCCGACGCCGTAAATGCTCGTGCCTGCCTGTTGTCCGAGATAAATTTGGTTGGCGTAAAGCGTAAAGATTTCCTGTTTCGTCAGCCGCGTTTCCAAAATGACCGACATATACGCTTCTTTTAATTTGCGTTCGATTGTCGGCTCGTTCGAGAGAAGCAGATTTTTAACCAACTGCTGAGTAATCGAAGAACCGCCTTGATTGTTAAGCGGGGAATTTTCCGCGCCACTTTCGTATCTGCGCCACAAAGCACGACCGATACCGCGAAAATTAACTCCGTAATGCTCGAAAAACGCGCGGTCTTCAGTTGTCGTAATCGCTTTGACGAGATGCGGCGGTAAATCGCTGAAAGCGACTGCTTTACGTCTACCATTGCCTTCAGCCGCAATCGAACTCAGGATTTTCGGTTCGAGCGCCGTGCGCGCAAGTTCTTTGCCTGAAGTTTCTTCGACGATCGAAGCGACGGATTTTCCGTCTTTTTTGAACTTTACCGAAAGTTCTGAAAAAACTTTTTTGCTGTCAATCATCGCCGTGTCGCCCGGTTTGATTTCGAGCGTGTTTTCTTTGACCGCGTATCGGCTGCGCGCGACGTTCGCCTGTTGATTTTTTTCGATATAACCGGCTGATTTCAAATACTCGACTAAATCCGCGAGCGATATATTTTCTTCTTTTTCGAGTGTTTTCGGCGCGGAATAAATGCCTGCCGTGCGCGTGAAAACTTCGCCGCGCAGCAGCGAATCAACTCTGTCAGAGTATTCAAACCAGAAATATGCGAGAGTTGAAAATACGGCAAGAATCGAAAAAAGCGCAAGCGATAGCGTAATCGGGTTAAAAACGAAGCGAAGCAGACGGCGAAAAAGAGTCGGCGACGGTTGATGAAAAGCTTTTATACGCGCAGTTTCACGTCGGCTTTGCGTCGGTTTAGATTTTTCGCTGGCAATTTGGTCGGGCATTTCTTGTTTGCTGCAAAAGATTAGTGAGGTTTTCGTTTTTTGCCGTTGCCTTGTAAAATTTTATAAATTTTGGTGGCTGCCGTCGAACCGCTTTTTTACGATGCTGCTTTTTAGAATATAATACCTAAACTAACTTTTATGAAAATTCTCGTAACCGGCGGCAGCGGATTTTTGGGAACGCATGTTCGGAAGTTTTTAGGGGCGGACGATTTTTCGCGCCGCTCAAATCTCGATTTGCTGAATTTGCAGGACGCGCAGATTGTCGAGCAATACGACGCTGTTGTTCATCTGGCGGCAACGCTCGACAAATCGCCCGAAGCAGCGGAAGAAGTTTTTCTTACAAATGTCGAAGGCACTATAAATCTGCTGCGCTCGATGCGCGAAAACTCGGCGTTTATTTTCGCTTCGACAAAGGACGTTTACGGCAGATTTGCCGACAATTACCGCGAAGTTCCCGAAACCTGTCCGACTGTCTATTCGGGTCAATCCGCGCTCGAATGGTCGAAACTAATTGCTGAACGCTACGTCGAGTTTTACGCCAATCAAAGAAATTTTCGCTCGTGCATTTTCCGTCTCTCGACCGTCTGCGCACCGATGTCGGAAGGCAACACGCCGAATTTTGTCACCAATTACGCCGACAAAATAAATACGGGCGAGTCGCTCGGATTGCCCGGTGCGGGCGCGCCGCGCAGAGATTTTCTCGCTGTCGAAGATTTCGCGCGGGCGTGTCGCGCATTTGTCGATTCGGTTATCCGGCACGGTCTGTACAATCTCGGCGGTGGCGCGCAAAACGCGCTTTCATTGCGTGAACTGGTTATGAAAATGGAGGAAATCTCCGGCTATCAAGCCGTGATTGACGAAAAAAATCCGCTGCCCGCGCCCGTTCCGACCAATTACGTTTCAGATTTAACTTTGATTAAGCAAGAATTAGATTGGAAACCGGAGATTAGTTTGGACGAAGGTTTGAAAAAATTATTTTGAAGATTTTTAAAAATAAGTAACCGCAGATAAACATAGAAACAACCGATAACTGATAGTGAATAATGGGTAATTGAGAACTTGAAAAACGAAGCATTATCCATTTTCTGTTATCAATTATCAATTTTTATCCGTGTTCATCCGCAGTTAATTTTTTCACGGCGCGAGAAGCGTCAAAGGGTAAACCGGAATATTTCGCATGACGCCGAAAACCATCGCAATTATAAAAAAACTCCAAATCCAACTGGGTCGAAAAATATTAAACGAAAGCCCACGTCCTTTGACCGCAATCAAAAACATCGAAACAAATAAATAGGCAAAGATGAAAAGATAAACGGGCAAAAGCGCGTTGAAATGAAGCGCACCCAAAACGTCGCCGTGAAAAAGCGCGTGAAAACCGCGCGTCAAACCGCAGCCCGGACAATTTAAACCGGTCCGAGCGTGAAGCGGACAGGCGAGGGAAAATCCACCTGTTACCGGATTAAAATAACCGACCATAAACGCGCCCATTAGCGCCGCTAAAATTCCCGCGCCCGCCAGAATTCGTTCGGTTGTTGATGAAAAGTGCTTCTCCATCTTGAATTTTACGAATAAAAAAGTTTTTGCGTCTTATTGATTCAAAAACAGTTTTCGCATAATTTGACCGGTTTGCTGACGGTCTTCCGGCGTCGGATTCGGCTTTTCCAAAATTGCCAGAATTTTTTGTAATTCGGCTAAAAATTCCGGCGAAACCTTGCTCGGAGCGGATTGAATTTGCTGGCGGAGTGAACTTAATACTCTCTGCCGCTCGTTCGTATAACGAAGGCGCGATACCGCCCAGCTCAAACTTACGCCCGTGTTAAACTGCCACAAATTCAACTCATCGTTTGCCAGACGACTTTGCAGCGAAGCGATTAACGATTGCGATGCGGCGATTTGTTCGCCGGTCGGTTCATTGCCGTCGGATTTGACGACTCGCTGCGTAGTTACTTTTCTGACAACAATTCCGTCAGGGTTTTTTTTGGTATTGTCGCTAATTCTTCTTTCGCTTATCACAACCGGTTCAGAAACGATTAAAGGTTCGGCTTGTTTTATTTCCGCCAGTTTTTGGAGCTGTTCCTTTTCCGTCATCCATTCGGGTTGAAAAGTTTTGGCGATTAAATTCGTATTTAAGAAAATCAGTGACGAAGCGTGTTGAGCGCTCGCCAAATCGTAGCCGATCTTGAACCAGTTCGGAGTTTTGTCTCCGGCTACAAAATTATAGACAATCACGCCCGTAACTTTCACTGCCTGACCGCTCAAAACAGTCGGGCTAAATTTTGACTGCACAGCGGCTTGTTCGGCAGCTTGCCGCAGCAGAGGATGACCGGAGACCGCCGATGCGGAAACGACATTTCCTTCTTCGTCAATCGTAACCTGCACGTTGACGGCACCTTCAGCACTGACTGCGCGAGCGGCTGACGGATAAGCGGGCTTGGCTAAACTTACCGCTTTACCGTTGACTACGCCTGCCGAAATTTGTTTCACCACCGGCAATTGCGTCGTTTGTGCCGACACGATTGAAGCAGTCAATAAAACAGTGGAAACGACAAGAAGAATTTGCTTTTTCATAATTAACTCCGATTCTGTAAATGTTCGAGATACTTGAATTCTAAAAGTTATTTTCGCAAAGGTAAAGGGTATTTAACCGCGCGAAATCCAAAATTCGAAATCTAAAATCGGGAAGCCATTTGCATAAACAGCGCGTCGGTGGCGATTTTGCGATTGATATTGACGCTGAAGTTTTGGCGCACAGTTTCGATTTCCGCAAGCCACGCGGCGAGACGCACTGCGTCGGGGCGCTCGGCGAGTTTTTGCAGTTGGATTTTGATGTCGGCGTTGACGATTTGTTCGTTGTTTCCGAGGCGTAACGCCCAAGTGTCATGTATCAAAGTTTCGAGAATTTCGAGTGCGTTGTCGTAATTATCTTTATTTTTTGCATCGTTCATTTCCTCCGCCGCACGCAGCAAAACCGAGCGATCTTCTGTGATGAGCAGACTGTCGAGAATTTTTAACATATCATCGCGTATCCGCCGGAATTTTTCCGAATCGGTTTCGAGCGCCTGCCCGATGCTGCCTTTTGAAAGTTTTGCCAGAAGCGCGGCATCATCAGGCGAAAACTTCTTTGCCCGGAGCAGGTAGTTTTCGATTTCATCGGGCGCGACCGGCGCGAAACGCAGCATTTGACAGCGCGAGAGAATCGTCGGAAGAAGCGCGTCGGGGCGTGAAGTTATCAGGAAAATATACGATGTCGGCGGCGGTTCTTCCAAAGTTTTCAAAAGCGCGTTGGCGGCGTTGTCTTTTGCGGCGCTGAGTTTTTCCGCGTTATTAATCAACAAAAATCTTGCTCCGGCTTCAAACGGGCGAAAGTTTGCTTCTCGTTCAAGATTGCGGACGGCGTCAACCAAAATACTATTTTTGAATGGAACAACCATTCCAATGTCGGGATGTTCGCTGAATATAACTTTTTCGTAATCGTCGTTTTTATCCGATGTCGGAAAGACAAATTTATCGGCGCGGCGGCAAGCGGCGCAAACGTCGCAGGCTTCAAAATCTTTCGGGTTTCGACAAACAGACGCTTTTGCCAATTCGAGCGCAAATTGTTTTTTTCCGATGCCTTCGGCGCCAGCGAAAATCAGCGAATGCGGAACACGGTTTAATGTGAGCATTCGCCGCAAAATTTTCTTGACGTGTGTGTTGCCGATGAGTTTGTCTAACATAAACTGTTTATTACGATTATGTTTACAATGCTATTTATTAAATGTCTAAAAGTATTTTATCACTTGTGAATACTCAATCTAAAAGGATAAAAAGGCTTCCTGTTTGATTCTTCATCCTCGATTAAGAAATTTCCCCATGATTTCTATAACTCTCGCATGAACTTCCTCGGTCGAACCCGATGCATTGACAACGCAAAATCTCGCCGGTTCTTTGCTGGAAATTTTTAGGTATGCTTCACGAACGCGCGTGTAAAAATCCGCTGATTCCTTGTCCATACGATTTTTCTTCTCACCGTTTTCCGAACGATTAACGGTTCGTTCGAGTGCGGTTTCAACCGGCAAATCAAAGAAAAGCGTCAAGTCCGGTTTTAAGTTGCCGGTTGCCAGTTCGATAACCCGGTTGACCGTTTCTTCGGAAAAGCCGCGTCCCGCGCCTTGATAAGCAAATGTCGCGTCGGCATATCGATCGGAGATAACGATTTTCCCTTCCGACAGCGCCGGTTTGACGAGAAAATTTACGTGCTGAGCGCGGTCGGCGGCAAACAGCAAAAGCTCTGCCAGCGGCGCGACCGCTTCTTCGGTTTCGAGAAACGCCGCGCGCAGGCGTTTGCCTAAAGCTGTTCCGCCCGGCTCCTTCGTCGTCAAAACGTCAAAGCCCTGAACGCGAAGTTTGCCCGCCAGCATTGCAAGCTGCGTTGACTTGCCGCTGCCGTCAATTCCTTCAAAAGTGATAAATCTGCCTGGCAAAATTTCTTTTTTTATTCGGTTTTTTTTCGTTCGATTGAAACGGTTGAAATGGCGTGTTTAAAAACAAGAAAATCCTGATTGCTGACATCGAGCAGAACCGAAAACTTGTCAAAACTTTTTATCCTGCCCAAAAGCGTCGCGCCGTGCAGCAGATGAACCGTAACGTTTTGTCGCTCGCGCCGCGCCGTGTTTAGAAAGGCATCCTGTATGTTTTGGGCAGTAGTTTTTTCCATAACATTAATCTCTTCTTATTTAGTTGTGGGAAGGTAACTTAAGTGTATAACAAATTTATACGGACATACAAGAATTATTTCACAAGTTATTTTTCGTCAAGCATTTTCCAAAACTTTTTCTGCAAATTTTCATCATCTCCGAAACCTTCGAGCCACGTTACACTTTCTTTGTGCCGGAACCAGGACATTTGACGTTTGGCGTAATTTCGCACATCCTGCCTGGTTTGCTCGACGGCGCTTTCTAAAGTTCTTTCATCGCGCAGATATTCGCAAACTCGACGATAGCCGTGTGCTCCGAGTGCATTCGTGTCATCTTTTACGCCTCGCTCGCGCAAATGTTTCACTTCTTCAACTAACCCGTTTTGAAAATGAACTTCGGCACGACGGTTTATTCGCTCGTAAAGTAAATCGCGCGGCGGATTCAAGGCAAAAATCTCGATTCTGTCAGCAAATTCTGGCGGCATTTCTCGTGTCAGTTGAAGTTCAGACAAACGTTCGCCGGTTTGAAAATAAACTTCCAGCGCGCGCATCACACGCACGTAATCGCGCGGAAAAACTTTTTTCGCCGCCGCTTTATCAACCCTTCGCAAAATTTTATAAAGATATTCCGCACCCTTTTCTTCTTTGATTTTTGCCAAACGGTTTCTCAAATTTTCATTAGTTTTCGGACTTTCAAAAAACGGCTGCCGAAGCGCGCGCAAATAAAAACCCGTTCCGCCGACTAAAATAGCCGTGTTTCCTCTCGCTTCGATTTCATAAATCTTTTCAGTCGCATCGCCCGCCCAATCCGTCGCCGTATAATTCACATCCGGCGAAACGTAATCAATAAGATGATGCGGAACGCCGCGCATTTCTTCGATTGATGGCTTCGCCGTCGCAATCTGGATTTCTTTGTAAATCTGCACCGAATCGCAATTGATAATCTCGCCGCCAATTCTCAAAGCAAGTGCAACGCCAAGCTCGGTTTTGCCCGAAGCCGTCGGACCGACAACGGCGTAAATTGGTTTTTGAGAATGAAAATTAACCACAGATAAACACAGACTAGCACAGATAAAAAGCAAAAATGGCTTGTATAAATTTCAGTTTTATTTCTAATTTTAATTTGTTCGAGTTATGAGACGAAAAAGCGCGATTATCAAAATCACGCAGAGAAGAATGAGCGAGCCGACAATTTGATTGCGAGAAAAACGCATAATCATTCAAAGTTACTTACCAAAAAACTTTTTAACATCATCATTATCACTACTAACTTTGACGAATTTCAATCCTATCGGTTTTCGCTTAATTCCTAGTATTTTTTGTGCTTCTAATCTACGGGAAAAATTAATAAGACTTTTTTGTGTACGGAAAAGTTTTGGAAAGGATGTAATATTTAAAAGCAGATTAAAAAGTAATGAATCTGTAAATAATAAATCTTCCGTTGTTATATTTTCACCCTTTGCTCTATGCACCAAAGAACATCTTTTGCCATATATCTCCTTAATCTTATCCTCAAATTCGTCGGTTTTCCAATTTGTGTACCAACCAAAAAAGGCTTCAATTCTTTTGGGTAAAATATCAAGAAATTTACTATCATCTGAATTAGTCAACAATATTTCCAAAGCAATCATATTCCACAGAAAGGAATCTTCTAGGTCATTGGAGTTAATGCTTTTTCCAATTAAAACACTTGCTTTAATAATTTCTTCAATCCAATTCTTGTTAACTCTAATTCTTTTATTTTCTTTTCTAATAAAATTAATAAGATTGAAAAAGAAATTTTTTCTTTGATGAGATTTCCATTCGTCATTCAAAATTAGGGGCAGAAATCGCCCTTGCAAACCTCCTAACTTAAGTGTTCCACTCAAGGTATCTATATTGATATTAGTAATGGCGTATCTGTTTGTTGGAATAACCGAAGGATTCATTACTGTTGGAATTGAAGTTTCTCCACGTTTTTTATATTGAAGAATAGATAACGAAAGTATTGAAAGTTCTCTTTGAATAATTTTCAAGGATTTATCAGCTAATGTTGAGTAGTTTTCTGTGTCATTATGTTGAACAACTGCAAAAGTACCAGAAATATCAAAAAAATTTTCTCTGTCAAATTTAGGTAGTTTTGAAACTTGCTCTGGAATACCAAACTTCTTTCTATTTCTTCGCAATTTCTCCTTTGTGATTAATATGGTTCTAATAATTTGGAAT
>MWVX01000305.1_pt1 | contig 14632 bp, 10 predicted proteins | sample 1047311 | NCBI WGS metagenome assembly MWVX01 (sample SAMN06349984, study PRJNA376086) | soil metagenome | isolation source: MtG-4 sample Antarctic (ecotone) soil | place: Antarctica | collected 2015-01-13 | reverse complement strand
ACCGATTTTTTTTCTGCCAACGCTCAGGCAAACACTTCAAATGTCAACCCTAATCAGGATGAATTATCTTTGTAAACCTATAGCAGGATTATTATTTAAAACTGTCAACTTTTTTCAGGACGGGTCAATATAAACCTCATTAGTCCTTCTGGTTTGACGCCTTCATTTCTCCTTCCTTTCCGATAAGATGTTCGTGATTACCCAGCGACCGTGTCGGAAGTTATAGTTACTTAGGATACTGATTTAATAAATCTGTCATCTCCATTATTTTTTGTGGGTTTACATCTGCTACATTGGTCCGTTCACCAGGGTCAAGGGAAAGATTATAAAGTTCTATCGTTGTTTTAGAGGTATCATTTACCTTACTTGTTGTGCTTAAGAGTTTCCAATCGCCACTGCGTACCGCTTCGGGCACACCGTTACGCACATAGTAATAGGGGCGGTTGGGCAGAGAATTACTTTTTCCTGAAAATATATCCGCAACAGATCTACCATCCAGAGTGATTGAATCAGGAATTTGTGCTTCTGTCAAGGTTGCAATGGTTGGTAAAATATCCAGACAAGTAACAAGCTGCCTGATTGTGTTACCAGGTGTAACAAGATTTTTCCAATGTAAGATAAAGGGCACACGATGGCCTCCTTCATAACATTCTCCTTTTCTGCCCCTGAGGACTCCAGTAGAACCCACATGCCATGGCTTAGTCACATTGTCGGCCTCCATTCTCGAAGGATAATTAATCCATGGACCGTTATCACTTGTAAAAATAAATATGGTATTGTCTTCCATCCCCTTCTCTTCAACTGTTTTCCAAATTGAAGCAATTGTTGCGTCTAATTCATTTATGACATCGCCATAGAGACCCCCTGCCGATGTATTTCTGTAGGCAGATGACGCAGCAATAGGTAAATGAGGCATATTATGAGCCAGATAAAGAAAGAATGGGTTGCTGTTAGTTTGTTTATTTATGAAGGCAATAGCCTCCTTCGTATATAGCTGAGTAAGCAAACTATCTGCAGGTTGTACTATTTCAACGGCACGCTGCCGAAAGATCTTTAAAGTGCTATCCATTTGCACAAAAGGCTCCTTATAATCATTGCTATATAGCATTCCATAAAAGAAGTCGAAACCTAATGCATTTGGATGTGAAGAGGCCACATCTCCCAGATGCCACTTGCCCACCATCGCAGTCTGATATCCTTTTGTCTTTAGCAATTTGGCTATCGTTAGCTCTTTTTCTGATATTCCGTGACCTTCCCCAGCAGAAAATGCGCGTATCAATCCGCTTCTTGTAGGATACCTGCCCGTGAGCAATGCATATCGTGAAGGTGTACACGACGGAGAGGTAACAACATAGTTAGTTAATTTTAATCCGTTACCTGCCATTTTATCGAGAAAGGGTGTCTCAATTATTGGATTGCCATAACAACTGAGGTCGCTGTAACCAAGATCATCTGCGAGTATCAGAATGATATTAGGTTGTCGCTGGCATTCGGCGAGAACACTATTAAAAATGAACAGTAATAAAAAATATATTCTTGTACGCATTAAATTAATTTGCCAAGAGAATAATTACCCTATCAATCAGAGCTTATAATAGTTTATTTTAAAAAATTAATTGTTATCTCTTTGTAAAACACTTAGGACTAAGAACTGCATCAAGTTCCTTCATTACATGCATGAATACAGATATTTAAATAAAAGATAAGAGCAAATGTTTCTCAAGTAAGAACGGACTTCTTTAAATCTGGTTCTTCCACCCAGTCGCCATTTACTCTGATAAGGTTAATCAATTCATCCACTGCTATAGTAGCATCCACGTTTCTCTTTACTATTTCTTTCCCTTTATATAAAGTAATTTTTCCAACGCCGCTGCCTACATAGCCGTAATCCGCATCAGCCATTTCTCCGGGGCCATTTACAATGCACCCCATAATAGCAATCTTTAATCCCTTGAGATGGTGGGTGCGGGATCGGATGCTCATCGTGGTTTCCTGCAGATCAAAGAGGGTGCGGCCACATGATGGACAGGAGATGTATTCGGTTTTAGAGATACGTTGCCGTGTTCCCTGTAAAATACCGAATGATAATGCGTTGACAACGTTACAGGAATGATTTGGTGATTGCAGCCATATTCCATCTCCCAAACCATCTAACAGCAAGGCGCCAAAATCCGTTGAAGCATATAAAATTAATTCCTCAGCAGAAAGATCATCGTATTGGCGCTTGATGATTACCGGATGGTGAAGATTTTTTTCTATAAGTAAATCAAAGATGAGTCTCAACTCCATCAGATCATTAAACTGATCTGATGAAACTACCAGCACTACCGCCGGATCATTTTCTAATATGGTCCAAAGCAGGTCAGAAATATCTTTCACGGTTATTTCTACGAATCTTATCAACGGGTTTTTATTACTGGCATCGAGATATTCATCTGCTTGCAACAATGGAAAAACATTGCCACGGTTTAGGTTTTTTATGGACGCCGCATTTTTTATAAATCTCAGGCTTCCGGGTATCGGAAAATCAATATCATTATCTCCAAGAAAGATGTAATCTGCGGCCGTATCGCTAATGATCCATTTGTCCGTATGAGCATTGTAGCGATAACCTGCAGAGATAAAAGTATCAGGAGCGATCTTTTTTCCTTCAGAATAATCCATCACTACAACCGGAACATGATGAGCGCCTATATTTATTTGAGATCTCGAAACACGTTTCTGATAGTTTATTGAATGATTTTTTGAAACAGGAGTCGTGGTAATATGTGGGGTTAAGCTGCGATAGTAATAGCGCTTTACCAACGTTTTTGCAACAGGAATCTCCAGCTCCGGATCCTCAGTAAGTGAAACGCGGATGGTATCTCCTAATCCTTCTTCAAGCAAGGTGCCAATGCCTATAGAGGACTTTATCCGGCCGTCAACTCCATCACCCGCTTCTGTAACTCCCAGGTGAAGGGGGTAATTTCTGCCGGACTCAATCATTTTATTTACAAGCAGGCGGTAGGCCTGCACCATTACGTGAGGATTGCTTGCCTTCATAGAGAGCACGACGTCATAGTATCCCTCATCTTCGGCAATACGCAAAAACTCAAATGCAGATTCCACCATTCCTAATGGTGTGTCTCCAAAACGACTCATGATCCTGTCGCTCAGTGAGCCATGATTGGTACCAATGCGCATAGCAGTACCATATTCCTTACAGATTTTTACAAGAGGCAAAAATTTCTCCCTGATGCGTTGCAGCTCCTTCTCATATTGAACATCTGTGTACTCAACGATCTGAAACTTCTTCTTATCTGCATAATTGCCCGGATTGATCCGCACTTTTTCCACAATACGGGCTGCGACCTCAGCTGCATTTGGAGTAAAATGTATATCTGCAACCAAAGGAGTGTGAAACCCTCTTTTAGCCAATTGCTTTTTTATTTCGACAAGATGTCGTGCCTCACGGATGCTCGGCGCTGTTAGGCGAACAAGCTCACAGCCAGCCTCTATCATCCTTACAGATTGCGCTACAGTTCCCACCGTATCCATGGTATCGGTAGTAGTCATGGACTGAATACGAATGGGGTTAGTGCCACCGATTCCAAGGCTGCCGGCTTTTACCTCACGTGTTTTAAAGCGTGAATAAATTGAAGGGCCTCTGGTCTTGGATAAAAACATTATGAAGAATTAATCTACCATCAAAATTAAAACTAATAAATGGGAGGGAATGGAAAAGGGTATAGTTGAGCCAGTAGCCCAACTATATATTACAATTATTTATTTGTAAACTGGAGGCGAAAAATGCTTTTTTCAATTTAATTCATTATTCTTCTCACCCCACCCCCTCTCCAAAGGAGAGGCGAGAGATGTTCTTAACGACGGAGTAGTATTTAAGATGAGGCTTCGATTTAACACGACTGCTTCTTAGGCTATTATTTTCTTGTTTCATAAAATACCTGCTTTGACTCTTTATTGAATATTTTCACGATCAGTATAATTCATAGATCAAAAACTTGGTGAGATGAAACGCATCTTGTTGATATATATCATCTTAGTAGGCGCCATATTACGCTTTTACGGGTTTCCCCACCTTCCTTTCATGTATGATGAAGTAAGTGGCTGGGCACGTACCGGATTTACTAGCTTTCATGAGTTGATTGAAAAAGGAGTCCAGGGCGACGGTCATCCGGCAGGTATACAGGTGTTTCTTAATTATTGGAGGGTGGTAGTCGGTGATAGTGAGGCTGCTTTTAAATTGCCGTTTCTTATAATGGGACTGCTCAGTATTTGGCAGGTTTTCAGGATAGGGAGAAGGTGGTTTAATGGAACCGTGGGTTACATCTGTGCAACATTTATCGCTGTGATCCAATATACGGTTATGTACAGCCAGATTGCAAGGCCTTATGTAAGCGGTTTGTTTTTTGGTCTGATGATGGTAGGCTGCTGGACAAATTATTTCTTTGGAAGAGATTCAGGTATGAAGGGAGAAGAATCTACTGTTGATCTATCATCCGGAAATAATAATAAAGGCAAATCATTTTTTCAAAACAAGTCAAACCTTCAGCTATTAGGTTTCATTATTTTTTCTACGCTATGCTGTTATAACCATTATTTCTCGCTACTGTTTGCGCTGATTGTGGGTATTAGTGGTTTATTTTTTCTTAATAAGAAAAGTTGGAAAGGATATATTGTTAGTGGCTTTATAATCATTCTGCTTTTCTTGCCTCATTTACAGATTACTCTTTTTCAATTGGGAATAGGAGGCGTCGGAGGATGGCTTTCAAAACCAACTTCTCAGTTTTTTTCAAATTACCTGAACTATATTTTTCAGTTTTCATTGGGACTAAAAAGTTTAGTAGCGCTGCTGCTTCTTGCCAGCATATTTTTTTATGATAAGAATCTTGCTTCAGGAAATAAGTTTCGGCTCTTAGCTATTACCTGGTTTCTTTCCCCAATGGTTATCGGGTATTTTTATTCGTTGCATAGAAATGCAGTGCTTCAATATTCGGTGCTCATCTTCACATTTCCTTTTTTTCTTCTTTTTATGTTTTCATTGTTCAGGAATTTAAGACCGTTGTACAATTTTAGTATTATCACCGCAATAATGGTTATCAGCATTTATAGTTTGATATATGAAAGAAGACACTATGAAATTTTTTTCCATCAACCAGTTGAGCAATTGGTAGTGCATTCAATTCATACCTCAGTAAAGCTGCCTGCAAAAGCTTCCACAATCCTTTTAAATCAACCCAAAAAATACATCGGATATTATTTAAAGAAATTTAATTCTGATCTGCAAATTGACTATTGGCCGGAAAAGAATTTTTCCTCATACATCGATTTTCGAAAATACTTGTCTTCCTTATCAACCGATTTTCTGATTGCAGGAAACATTCCTGGTGATAACCTTCTGCTGATAAAGCAATATTATCCTTATCTGATTGAATCAGAGAAAGGATTTACCTACAACTACAGATGCTTTGCGAAAAACCTGGATGGGCATTCAAGCATAGATGAATCTGTATTCTACGACACGCTGAATTTCATGAAGCCCGGGGATCATTGGACTATTCCAGACAAATCCTCCATAATTGATTCTTCACAACATGTTGCCTATCGCATGGATAGCTTGCAGCAATGGGGTCCTGGCTTTACTGCTCCCGTGTTCGATCTTATCACAAGCAGGTATGATGTTTTGAATGTAACCTTACACGTACAGAATGTAAGGGCAGATAATAAAGCTTCATTGGTAATGAGCCTGGATAAAGAAGACAAGCCTTTTTTCTGGGAGGAAAAACCTTTCACTTACTTTATTGACAGCACCGAAAATAGTGGTACAGTTGTTTTCAGTATGAGCTTGCGCAATGTAGAATTTAAAGGAAACCCATTATTAAAAGTCTATGTATGGAATAAAAACAAAGATGTTTTTCTAATTGATCGCTTTCACGTTGAGCTTGAAGCCGGAAATCCATTAATTTATGGACTGATTGAAGAGGTATCTTTAGCATCCAAGAGGATTCAGTAATTTTCCGCAGATGAGGTGGATTCGCTGGCCATTTCTTTTAGTTATTTTTTTATCATTTGTGCAACCGTTTATATCGGCGCAACAGATGACAGCGAGGTTAGTTCCATATCGTCTTGGACCTCTGTGGGGATATTCAGACAGAAAAGGAAATATCGTAATTCCAACAAGGTATCAGGAGGTTTATCCTTTTTTTAATGGAGTGGCCGCTGTTAAAAAGGATGGTCATATGTCAATTATCGACGATGATGGAGAACCGATCATTCCCTTCAGATATGATTACATCAGTAACTTCAACAGCGATGGAATAGCAATAGTATCGCGTGCAGCAAAATGGGGAGTAATAAACAGCCGCGGAAAGGAGGTAGTAAAGCTGAAGTTTGAGGGCATCAGTGAATTTTCGGAGGGGTTTGCAGCGTTTATGGCTTCGAATAAATTTGGTTTTATTAATAAGAAAGGTGAGGAGGTGGTGCCTGCGATCTATGACGCTGTGCTGCCTTTTCATGAAGGGCGAGCCGTGGTGAAGGCCGGTAACAAGTTTGGATTTGTAAACGAGCAAGGCGCACAGATCATTCCGCCGCAGTTTGATGGATGCACCCCCTTTAATGAGGGTCTCGCGCTTATTAAAAAAGATTCATTGATGGGATTTATAGATAATAATGGGAAGGTGGTGATTGGCATTCAATACGAGGCTGCAAATATTTTTTCTGAAGGCCTTGCATCTGTTAAGAAAGGAGGTTTGGTAGGCTTTATCAATCGGACGGGAGAAATAGTAATTCCATTTCAATATGAGAATGCAAATAATTTCAGGGAGGAGCGGGCACTCATTCATCAAGACGGGAAGTTTGGGTTTATCGATAAATATGGCTCTGAGGTAATCAATCCACAATTCGATGCTGCGAATGATTTTCATGATGGCATGGCGCTGATCTTCAATAACGGATGGGGAATTGTAGATAAACTGGGTAAGGTAATAGTGCTTCATCAGTACTCTTCAGTACGAGATTTCACCAATGGGTTTGCGAGGGTAGAGAAAGATCTGCGTTGGGGTTATATTGATACAAATGGAAATGAGGTGATCCCCTTGAAATATGAAAATGCCGATGACTTTGTAGGTGGACTTGCGCTGGTAAAGAGTAAAGGAAAGTGGGGTTACATTGATGTAAAGGGAAAAGAGTTTTTCAGGGATTGATCAACCTTATTTAACAAATTATGAGCTATATCTCTGAAAGCTGGCGGATCTATCTCCAAATTACTCCGCCCGTTTTCTCCTCATCCCCATCCCTTCTCCGGGGGAGAAGGGAGCCAGTCGACCCACATTGTCCCAATGGACTTTGTAGAATATCGGCCATATCATTAATCTTTTAAACTGCCTTGATGAGCACCCTTAATTTATATCTCCCTGCAATGGTCTTATAAGTATCTCTTCAACAACTGTGTGAGAAGATAATGTATAAGCCTGCCATATTGAACGTGCAATATCTTCTGGTTTAATAAAGCGTTCCTCAGGAAGGTCAACGCCTTCCCAGGAATTAGTCAACGTAGGGCCAGGTAATACGGCTGTAACTTTTATGTTATAAGGAATCATTTCAAGCCTTAAGTTTTTTGAAAAACCAAGCAGCGCAAATTTCGAGATACCATAAGATCCGCCATTGGGATATGCCTGTACGCTGGCCGTCGAGCAGATATTAAAAATGTGGCCATGCTTATGGCGAATCATTAATTTGATCAACTGTTGGGTTAAATAATAAGCGCTGTATAAATTGGTTTTCATCAACTTGTCAAGAATACCTGCTTTTTCCTTGTGTATTTGACCGGGAAGAAATACGCCCGCATTATTCACTAATACATCAAGGATTCCCCATTTAGATTTAATTAAATCAGAAAAGTTTTTCAATTGTTTTTTATCTGAAACATCACATTGCTGCCATATTATTTCGATGTCAGGAAATTTGTGGTGCAGCTCTGTACTGCATTCATCCAGATCCTTTTTGTTCCGGGCGCAAATGGCTACATTAAAACCTTCCGAAGCAAATTTCTCTGTAATGGCTTTTCCTATTCCCTTTGTTGCACCTGTTATTACTGCATTCATATAATCATTTATAAGTCATTACTACATCCGTCAATCAATTCTCCCTGACACATTATTTCAATCCCTTTAATAGCGGCAATTTAGCAATTGCTGGGAAGGAAACTGCCATGAAGTATTATCAACCACAAGTTTCGAGAAAACGATTTCATCTTTGCTTTCAGTTTTCTACGTGCGTATAAAGGAGCAATCTACACATGGCTAATTGATGATAATAAAAGAATCCAAATTTTATCTTTGTCTCTTCCCGGCATCAACATTACTGCGGCCTTGATTAATATTTTTCATGCTATGATCTTAATTCCGTTGATTTTATAACGCATTTTGCTAAACCTTAGGAATCGTTTTAACATGAGCATATTAGTAAATCGTCAATCACGCATAACAGTACAGGGGTTTACCGGGCAGGAGGGCACCTTTCACGCAACCCAAATGATTGAGTATGGAACAACCATAGTAGCCGGTGTAACACCCGGCAAAGGCGGGCAAAAGCATCTTGATCTCCCTGTGTTTAACACAGTTGAAGATTGTGTAAAACATGCCAATGCCAACGTCTCAATCATCTTCGTGCCGCCGGCTTTTGCCGCCGACGCCATCATGGAAGCAGCAGATGCGGGTATTGAGTTAATAGTGTGCATTACCGAGGGCATCCCCATCAGTGAGATGATTAAAGTAAAAGATTTTATCAAAAATATTAATTGCAGGCTCATCGGCCCGAATTGCCCGGGCATCATAACTCCAGGTGAATCCAAGGTGGGGATTATGCCAGGCTTTGTTTTTAAGCCAGGGACGGTTGGTATCGTCTCTAAATCCGGAACGCTTACTTACGAGGCGGCTGACCAGGTGTGCCGTACAGGAGTGGGTATTTCAACTGCTATCGGTATCGGGGGCGATCCCATCATCGGCACCACCACTTTAGAAGCCGTGAAAATGTTTATGAATGATCCGCACACTGAGGGTATTGTGATGATTGGTGAAATTGGTGGAGGTATGGAAGCTGAGGCGGCTCGCTGGATAAAAACAAACGGAACAAAACCCGTAGTAGGTTTTATTGCCGGGCAAACAGCGCCTCCAGGTAGGCGTATGGGTCATGCCGGCGCCATCGTAGGGGGAAAGGATGATACAGCAGCCGCTAAGATGAAAATATTGGCTGAATGTGGTATTCATGTCGCAGAAAGCCCGGCTGTAATTGGTGAAATGATGAGGAATGCAATGGCTGATCTGAATTAATTCCGTTTACTGAATCTAATAGGAATGAAACTTCTGGAAGGAAAAACCGCTCTTATAACCGGTGCATCACGGGGCATAGGTGAAGCTATTGCGATAAAGCTTGCAGAGCATGGCGCCAGCGTAGCTTTCACTTATTTGTCTTCCGCAGAAAAAGCGATGGCTCTCGAAAATCAATTGCATTCTATGGAGGTAAAGGCGATTGGCTATAAATCTGATGCTGCTTCATTCGCTGATGCTGAAAAACTAATTAATAATATATTGATGGAGTTTGCAACCATTGATGTAGTTGTTAACAATGCCGGTATTACACGTGATAATCTGATCCTGCGGATGACAGAGGCTCAGTGGGATGAGGTAATTTCAACCAACCTGAAATCTGTTTTTAATATTTGCAAGGCCGTCTGTAAGCCAATGATGAAGCAACGGGGTGGTTCAATCATCAATATAAGTTCTATCGTTGGAATGACAGGCAATGCCGGCCAAACAAACTACTCGGCCTCTAAAGCAGGCATCATTGGATTCACTAAATCGCTGGCGAAAGAATTAGGGTCGCGCAACATCCGCTGCAATGCGATAGCACCGGGTTTTATAGAAACTGATATGACGCATGGAATCAGTGAAGAGGTGAGAGACACTTTTAAGAATAACATACCGCTGGGGCGCTATGGTTCTGCTGAAGAGGTTGCAAAGACGGTATTGTTTTTAGCTTCCGACCTATCAAGTTATGTGAACGGACAAGTGATTTCTGTTTGCGGCGGTTTAAATACTTAGAAACAAAAATGTCTCATCTACAACAACTCGATTGTTATCTCCTTCTTATGAATCTATACTCAATAATATTTTGGAGAATAAATCATTATTTGAAGAAAGCAAGAGACGTTGTTAACAAAGTACTTCTTAAAATAGAAGCTTTGCGTGAGCCTGCAATTGCCTGGCGGAGCCGTTTGGCAATCGCGATTCTTTTGGTTACTTTTCTTTAAAGAAAAGTAATTTAAATATAAATAATTCCATGGCGCTATAATGAGTATTATAATTTAAATAATTATGAACTATACTCATGATTTTAAGCTTCTCTAGGCAATTTGAACGAACTGAAAAACGTTGTGTCGCCCAATGAATTTAACCTTATCGTATCCGGCGTGGTATATCATTTTATGTTTAGTATTGGGCGCTGCATTGTCCTTCATTTTATACTATCGTGATTGGCAGTTTAGGCAGTTAGGTGCACCCTTCAAAAAATGGATTTGGACACTTGCAATAATTCGATTTCTCGCGATTAGCTTTATTGCATTTCTACTGCTGTCGCCTTTAATAAGAACACTTTCCACAAGAGTTGAAAAGCCTATAGTTGTATTAGCTCAAGACAATTCACAATCAGTTCTGTTAAACCAAAGCTCTCAGGATTCAAGTTTATATAAACAAAATATTACGGGGCTTATCAAAGCTCTTTCTAAGGACTATGAGGTGAAGGCATATTCTTTTGGATCCTCGTTAAATGAGGGATTGAAATTTTCCTTCTCTGATAAATCCACCAACATCTCTTCAGCCCTTAGTGAAATCTCGAATCTTTATACGGATCAAAATCTGGGTGCGATCATTCTTGCTTCCGATGGCATTTACAATGAGGGCAGCAATCCGGTATATTTAAAAAACGAATTGAATGTGCCGATATACACCGTCGGAATGGGGGATACCACATTCAAGCGCGACCTTCAGTTGTCAAATATCCTTTATAACCGCACGGTCTTTTTAGGTGATTATTTTCCCTTAAAGGTGGAGTGGCGGGCACAATTTTGTGCCAATGAAAAGACCAGCTTGTCTGTGGCTAATATCTCAGGGAACGCGGTACAAACAGTTGAAGAAAAATCCATCTCTATTGAAAATAATGATTTCAGCGGCAGCAATGAATTTTTAATAAAGGCCGGTACCCCTGGCATTGTTCACTACCGTTTAGCACTCAGCCAGGTCTCAAATGAGGCGTCAGTAGTAAATAATAGCAGGGATCTATTCATTGAAGTGATAGAAAAGAAGGAAAAAATTCTGATACTGGCCAACTCGCCTCATCCTGATATTGCAGCGTTTAAGCAAGCTATAGAATCAAATAAAAATTATGAAGCGGCAATTGCCTTTGCACCTGATTTTCCAGATAAAATTGATGAGTATAACCTGATTGTACTGCACCAGCTTCCTACTGCTGATAATAATCTTCAGTCAGTTATCAGCAATATAAAATCCAAAAAAAAATCAATTCTTTTTATTCTCGGATCTCAATCGAATATAAGTCTGGTGAATGGATCTCAGACAATGGTAAATATCAGGGCCAACAACAATTCTACAACTGATGCATTTCCGCTGTTATCCTCAGAATTTATTCTCTTCAATCTTCCTGATAATGTCATCAAAGCGCTTCCTTCCTGGCCACCACTCGCCTCACCCTTCGGTGAGTACAAGTTGTCTCCGAGCGCTACTGCCCTATTAACTCAGAAAATCGGTGCTGTCACGACCAAATACCCTCTCATCTTTTTCCAGCAAGACCTCAATGGGCGTTCAGGAATGGTTGCTGGCGAAGGATTGTGGCGATGGCGGATGGCCGACTTTCAGGAAACCCAAAATCATGAAGCGTTTAATGCTCTTGTCTCCTCAATCGTGCAATACTTGTCAGTAAAAGGGGACGACAGGCAGTTTCGGGTGCGCCTGGAAAAGGAACAATTAATGGGGGGAAGTCACCTGTTTTCTGAGAACGAGTCAGTAGTTTTTAACGCTGAATTGCTGAATGAATCCAATGAGCTGATTAATAGTCCCGATGTTACAATCATTGTAAAGGATGACCAGGGAAAAGATTATCCCTTTATATTCAGCAAAACAAATAATGCATATACTTTAAACGCCGGATTTTTCCAGGTAGGCAATTATAAATACTCGGCTAAAGTGAATTTCAACAAAAAAGATTTTGCTGCATCAGGTGCTTTCACTGTATCACCCACCCAATTGGAATTGGAGGCAACGCGGGCTGACCACCAGCTCTTGTATTCACTAAGTAATAATAGTGGTGGCGAATTGTTTTATCCATTAGAGTTAAATGAATTGGCTGAGGCCATATATAAAAAGCAAAATATCAAGCCTGTTCTTTATAGCTCAACCAGAACTGAGCCTTTAATTAATTTGCGATGGCTCTTCATCCCCATTTTACTACTCCTTGTTTTAGAGTGGGGAATAAGGAAATTTAATGGAGGCTATTAGGTATTGATAGCTCTTGTGATAAAGTCCGTAATTAGTAAAAGGAGCGAGCTAATTTATTTCTATTCCGGCACAATCACATATAAATCCTCATCATCTTTCTTCATCATATATTTTTCACGGGCAAACTTCTCTAAAGATGCCTGGTTTGAAAGAAGCTCCTTTTGTTCTTGTTTCACTTCAGCTATTTTTTGCTGATAATATTCCTTTTTATTCGTGTATTCAGAGAGCTTAAGACGGAGTTGGATTTGAGAGATGATGTCATTGTTGTCAAAGAAAAGCATCCAGGTAAAAAAGGCAAGAAACACAATAAAATATTTGTCTTTTAAAAGTCTGGCGACTTTTCCTTTATGTAGATTTAAGATGAACTTTTTCCAGGAATTTTTCATGTTTCATTTAGATCAATGCTTAAAAAGAAAAAATAAACTCCGCTTAAGTAATTCAAAGTTCTAAATAAATAAATTATAGTTCCTGATAAGAGATATACTCTTTTCCACAGTTAATATTTTATTGTATAAATATTAAATTGTGAATGATTTCAATCTGGAGGTTTTAATTAATGCTTGTCATTAACCTTCGGATCAACAATGATCTCCTCAGGTTGTATTGACTCAATAATGAATGATTCTGAAAGCACTTTGAAGGTGGTACGCCTGTTTGCCTGGAACTCTTGTTCTGAACATTTAACTCCATTCGAACATTTGTTCACCGGTTGGGATTCTCCATATCCTTTAGCTGATAACCGTTGTTCCTCTATTCCATTTTTCACGAGGTAATCTACTACAGAATGAGCCCTCGCCTGTGATAGTCGCAGGTTGTAAGGATCTTTACCACGTGAATCAGTATGGGAACCGATCTCTACTTTTACAGTCGGATTTTCCTTTAAAAGAGAAACAAGCGTATCAAGCACCATTGCTGCATCTGTTCTTATATTGGCTTTGTCATAATCATAATAAATATTACTTAAATTAACCTGCACGTTTTTATAAATCTTGTCGAGCACAATTCTTACGGTGGCAGTTACAGTATCTTTTTCGGAGGTAGAGAACCCCATAGTACTCGCCACCTCTGATTTGCTAAAGTAATCAGGCTTTGATGCACTGAGCTTATATGACTTTTCTGACTCCACAATAAACCTAAATTGCCCTTGCTTATCCGCCCTCACTACGTGCGGGGATATCACAATCTCCTTTTCTTTTTCATTCACCATGGTTAAGTTTACCTCAATTCCTTCAACCGGAAGAAAATCAATGACCCTGCTGTTAGGATTATTGACCTGTTCAAATTTCTTTTCTACCACGTCACCGGTCACGAGATATATCTTCGATTTTTTCTCTATAAAACGATAGATATCATCATGCCCTTTTCCGCCTGGTCTATTCGAAACAATATATCCCTGAGATTTTATCGTGTTTTGATCCTGGGCATTTAATTTTTCGAAAATAATTGCCAGGTCATCGGCACCGGAATTTATTGGAGCTTTTAAATTTTGAATGTTTCCCCATTGATTTTTTATACGGCTTGCCATAAAGATGTCTAAACCTCCCATGCCTAATTGTCCATTGGATGCGAAATATAATTTCCCATCCTCTGCTATATAGGGAAAAGTTTCATCGCCAGAAGTATTGATATTAGGCCCCAGATTTAGCGCATTTCCCCACTCTTCACCTGCTTTAGTAAATACATATAAATCCTTACCCCCATATCCGCCATCTACATCTGCTGATACATATAATTCTTTTCCATCAGATGTTAAAAATGGCTGCGAAACATTCGTAGTATCATCAAACATTGGAAGCAGTTGAGGCTCGCTCCATATATCACCGTTGAGATATGAGAAGTAAATTTTGCAATAGTCGTTTACTGTCTGATTGCTTCCACATCGGGTAAAATAGCACTCGGTGAAATCGTGGTTAAAGCAGGCAGCTCCCTCATTAAACTGTGAATTCAAGATCTCACTAAACTGGGTGGGCTCATTGAAATTTTTCTTTTCATCCTGAAGTGAAACAAGAACAAAAGGAGCTTCTTTCAAACCAGGCATCTTTAGAGAAGTTTGCCCGTGAAAA
>MWVX01000304.1_pt1 | contig 14681 bp, 16 predicted proteins | sample 1047311 | NCBI WGS metagenome assembly MWVX01 (sample SAMN06349984, study PRJNA376086) | soil metagenome | isolation source: MtG-4 sample Antarctic (ecotone) soil | place: Antarctica | collected 2015-01-13 | reverse complement strand
GCTATGCTACTTGGCCAATAAATTTTATTAAGCTTCTTCTGATGTCCATCGGTGTGCAACTCCCCGCTGGTGTGCAACACGGCCACCTGTTTGCGCAATCAGGCGTTGTTTTTCGGGATTCATTGATGCAAATCCGCGGAGAGATGTTGTTTTTTTCTCTTCTTGTTGTATTGGGTTTGTAGATTCTTGCATAATTAAGATTTAAGGTTTAATTAGTTTAAATATTATGCCATAAATAAATATATTAATATTAATATTTTTGTTTAAAATGTTGAGGCAAAATGCAACATTTTACAAAACAAATCGAACTGAAAAATCAAAAAAACTTAAATAAAAAACGAAAAATGTGTATTAAACCGGACAGGTTTATTAAGATTCAGGCACACTGAATTCTACTGAATTTATAACTTAATTTAACCAGTAGAGATTAATATACCTGATATTACAACAGGAATTATTAGCGGACGAATAATATATTGGAACCAACAATTGTTTCCTGTATGATTAGGGCATCACCGCATGTCTTATTTTGATCAACTGTATAAGAAGTTCTTCCAGCAGGTCCATACGGAGCATATTAGCGCCGTCGCTTTTAGCTGAGGAAGGGTCGGGGTGAGTTTCAATAAACAAACCATCAGCGCCTGTAACTATGGCTGCTTTTGCAATAATGCCAATCATTTGAGGGTTACCACCCGTTATTCCACTTGATTGGTTAGGTTGCTGCAAACTATGTGTACAATCCATCACCACCGGCACCCCATGCGATTGCATTACCGGAATATTGCGGTAATCCACAACAAGATCGTGGTAGCCAAAAGTAGTTCCCCGTTCCGTCAAAATTATTTTGTCATTGCCCGTACCCGCTATTTTTTCTACAACAAACTTCATGGCTTCTCCACTCAGAAATTGTCCTTTTTTAATATTGATGATACGACCGGTATTTCCCGCAGCGATCAATAACTCAGTCTGCCTGCAAAGAAAGGCAGGTATTTGTAATACATCTACAAACTGCGCAGCCAGCATAGCTTCATGTTCGGTGTGTATGTCTGTCACTGTGGCAAATCCAAGTTCTCGTCCTGCCTTTTGAATAATGCCAAGACCTATTTCATCACCAAGCCCGGTAAATGATGAAGAACTGGTGCGGTTGGCTTTTTTATAAGAAGATTTAAAAATGAGTGGAATACCAAGTTCTTTGCAAACGGATGCCACCTTTTCAGCAACCTCAAAAACAATAGCCTCACTTTCTACGACACATGGGCCCGCCATCAAAAAAAAATTATTCTGATCATATTGCTGTTTACTAAATAATTTATTCAGAAAAGGACTCATCCTCCAAAAATAGTTCATAGTTAATAGTTCAAAATTGACAACAGATAATTTATAGCCATATGGATAAATAGCTTCTTTTCATTTTACATTTACTTTTTATTTTTTACAGCTATATGAAACAGGAAAAGATATTGGTAATTGGAGCTTCAGGGCAGATAGGAGTGGAGTTAACACTCGCTTTGCGAAAAATATATGGCCCTGCAAATGTGATAGCTTCTGATCTGCGTGAAGAAAATGAGCTATTGCACGGTACAGGGCCTTATGTCAGCCTGGACGTGATGAACAGGGAAATGCTGCATGTACAGGTAATCCGGCAGGGCTTCACCCAGATATATTTGCTGGCAGCCATTTTATCTGCCACCGGTGAAAAAAATCCCGGACTGGCATGGCACCTCAATATGCAAGGCCTGCTGAATGTGCTGGATATAGCCCGTGAAGAGAAGCTTAATAAAATTTATTGGCCAAGTAGCATAGCAGTCTTTGGGCCTTCGTCACCAAAACAAAATTGTCCCCAACAAACAATCATTGAGCCTATAACGGTTTATGGGATTTCGAAATATGCCGGTGAGTTTTGGTGTAATTATTATTATCAAAAGTTTGGGGTGGATGTAAGGAGCTTACGCTATCCAGGATTGATATCATACAAATCTGCACCTGGTGGCGGTACCACCGATTATGCAATAGAAATTTTTCATGAGGCATTGGGCGATAAGCATTATGATTGTTTTTTAGAAGAAAATACGTATTTGCCTATGATGTATATGCCCGATGCTATTAGGGCTACAATCGAGTTGATGGAGGCACCCCGAGAAAACATCAAAACCCGTACCTCCTACAACCTTTCTGCAATGAGTTTTTCCCCCAGGGAAATAACAGAAGAAATAAAAAAACACATTCCTGATTTTACAGTTGATTACAATCCCGATTACAGGCAGGGTATAGCGAATAGTTGGCCACAAAGCATTGACGATTCAAAGGCGAGAGAAGACTGGGGTTGGAAACATGAATATGATCTTTCAAGTATGACAGCGGATATGATTCAAAACTTAAAAAGATAATTCTGAATAGATGCTTTTTTAATGCCCAGTTTTGAAAATTAGTGTATTAAAACTGTTTACAATCGGAGAACATCTTTCATTGTGAATATACCTTGCTTGTCTGCAATATATTCAGCCGCTAATACAGCACCGATAGCAAAGCCCATTCTGTTATGCGCAGTATGTATGATTTCAATATCATCAATAGCAGATGTATATTTTACAGAATGTGTGCCTGGTGCAGGATCGGTACGTTCGCTGATTATAGATAATTGTTCGGGCCTGGATGGATAATCATTAACCCATTGTTTTTTCCGCTTCACCAATGATAAAATCTGTTCTGCAATTGTCACTGCTGTACCACTGGGTGCATCTTTTTTTTGTGTATGATGAATTTCTTTGATAATAATATCGTAATCGTTATGTGAAGACATTAGTTGCGCCAATTTTTCATTGATTTGGAAGAAGATATTTACACCAATGCTGAAATTACTTGCATGTAAAAAACTCCCGCTTTTTTCGGTACAATATTTTATAATTTGGGGTAATTGTTGGTTCCAACCAGTAGACCCGCTTACGACCGGGATATTAAAATCAATGCAGGCTTTTACATTTTCAAATGCACTTTGGGGGGCGGTAAATTCAATAGCAATGTCTGTTTTAACCAGGTTATCCTTTGTAAATAAATCCTTGTTTTGTGAACTAATGCGCATGCTGATCCGGTGACCTCGTTTTACTGCCACTTCCTCTATCATCTTTCCCATCTTTCCATATCCAATCAATGCAATTTGCATGGTTTTTTATTTCAATGCCAAAATAAGACTGATGCCATGTGTACCGGCAAGATCACTATAACCGGGCTTCAACCTGATACTCAGATCAGGGCTGACATCAAAAGCTTTGAGATGAGCATCTACAGTAGCATCTACAACATTTAATCCCCATAACAAAATAAACACCAGCACAGAATAATCAACATTGCGGCGAAATTCATTGCGGTAGTAGCGCAGCGTTTCCTGGTCAAGCGGGAGAAACTCAGGCTTAATTTTTGGATAATCCGAGCTATCCGTATTGGGTGGTGGAAGCGAGGCTTTATACTTCGCCTGGTAAGCAAAACGCAGATCCCGGTAATTTTTTAAGTTGTAAACAAAAACACCTCCTGAAACACCTAATGCAGCATATATTATTGGAATTTTCCAATATTTTTTGTTATACGCCTGACCCCAGCCCGGCAGTATGGCTGACCTGCGTGCTGCAATTTTAGGTGAATGAATCTTTAAAACTGAATCAATTTTTTTATCTATGGAATCTGAGGCTTGCAAACGTGTGCCGCTGGAATCTATAATTTGCTGTGTTGCACCTGACTGAAACAGGCAAGAGAAGAGAATGGTGAAAAAAAAATATTTATAAATATTAATCAATGCTTACATCCATTTGATTCAATAATTTATTCAATTCTTCCAGCGAATAATAATCCAGTGTTATCTGGCCGGTTCCATTTTTACTGTGGCGGAGTTTTACACGTGTGCTGAAGTGCGAGGAAAGCTTGTCTTCTATTTTTTTAAAAGCGGGAGGCAGGTTGTTTAGCAGCGGTTTTTTATCGTCTGTTTCTTTGTAAAGATTACGTACAAGGTTTTCTGTTTGTCTTACAGATAAACCTTTGATTTTTATTTCATCAAAAATAAATAGTTGCTTATCTATCGTATCTACGTTGATCAAAGCTCTTGCATGACCCATGCTGATCTCTCCGTTTCTAACTGCAATCTGGATATCCGGAGGTAGCCTTAGCAGCCGGATATAATTCGTGACCGTACTTCTGTCTTTACCCATGCGCTCAGCTACTTCTTCCTGTGTTCTATTCAACTCATCCATCATGCGCTTATAGCTAATAGCTATTTCCATGGCATTAAGGTCTTCACGCTGCAGGTTTTCTAAAAGAGCGAGTTCAAGTAGTTCGTGATCATTTGCCTGTCGTACATAAGCGGGTATATCTTTTAAACCGGCAAGTTTTGCCGCCCGCCACCGGCGTTCTCCTGAAATGAGACGGTATTTATTACCATGCAGTTTAGAAACAGTAATGGGTTGAATGATATCATGGAGCTTGATTGAAGCTGCCAGCTCATGTAGTGAAGACTCTTCAAAATCCCGCCGTGGCTGTTTTGGATTTGCCTCAATATTTTCAATAGCAATGCGCATAGAACCCGTGGCTTCTTCTATTGCCCTCGGTTGCAGTTCACCTGCTGTTGTTTTTAAATCGGCATCAATACTCTGCAAAAGCGAACGGATGCCTTTGCCCAGTGCTTCTTTATTTTGTTTTGGGTTGGTCATGAAAAGTTCAAAATTCAAAGTTCAAAGTTCAAAATTCTGTCAAATATATTTATCAGGGTTATTAATCATGTGGAAAATAAGCTTTCTTACTTCACTATTTCTTTCAAAAAAATCTTTATGAAGTGTTTCAGTAATATAACCACAATCTTTTGAAAAATCTAACCATACTTCTGATTCAGTATTTTCTGATTCGCAATCGGTAAGTTTAGAAAGAAAATGTGCTTTGTATTTTCGTCTACGATAAGCTTCTGCTAAATTGGCACAAACTGATCTGGATGATCTTCTTATTTGATCTGTTAAGGAATAACGTTCTTCAGTCGGAAATGTTTTTGATGTTTGAAAGATATCCATTGCAAATTGATACGCTTTTTTATAAACAGTCAAATCTTTAAAATCTCCCATTATTTTATTCAAATTTTTTGAACTTGGAACTTGAACTCGTTTTCACATTTCCACAGTCCTTTCTTCCTCACTAATGCGGGTGAGGTTATTTTTTTGAAGAATTTCTTTTGCAAGATTGAGATAATTCATTGATCCCTTGCTGTTGGCATCATATAAAATAACAGGCTTACCCACACTGGGTGCCTCAGCCAGGCGTGCATTGCGGTGGATAATCGTATTAAATACAAGGTCATCAAAATGGCGTCGTACTTCACTCACTACCTGATTGCAGAGCCGCAGCCGTCCGTCATACATCGTCATCAATATGCCTTCAATAGCAAGACTGGTATTGAGACGGCTTTGTACAATTTTTATTGTGTTAAGCAGTTTACCCAGGCCTTCCAATGCAAAAAATTCACATTGCACCGGCACTATCACCGAATCAGCAGCTGTCAATGCATTTACTGTGATCAACCCAAGCGAAGGTGAACAATCTATCACTATGAGATCATAATCACCAGTTACAGATCGCACCAGGTTTTTTAACACTGCTTCCCTGTTAGGATAATTGATCATTTCTATTTCGGCACCTACAAGGTCTATGTGAGATGGAATAAGATCAAGGTTAGGAATATCCGTTTTCAAAACAACCTCACTGGCTGCGGCTTCGTTCACCATGCAATCGTATAAACTTTGCGTTACATTTTGCAAATCAAAACCTACACCTGTTGTACTGTTAGCCTGCGGGTCTGCATCAATCAGTAAAGTTTTATACTCCAGCACTGCCAGGCTTGCTGCCAGATTGATGGCAGTGGTGGTTTTTCCTACGCCGCCCTTTTGATTAGCTACGCCTATTATTCTTGCCATATTCCTTGCTTCTTAGCGGGATTTATTATTAGTTATAAAATTTTCATTCATTTTTTCCAGTAGCTAATAAGATTATCATTCTATTAATCCAGTGTTTTGATATTGTATATAAAAAGCTTAATTACTTATGCTATTCCAGGATCATAACCACCTTATTACTGCTTTTTTCAGGCTGAGCAAAAATACGTGTTCAGGTGGCAATTCAGGATCAAAACAACCTTAACAAAGCGAATATGGAAAACTTTGCTTAATTGCAGCATTATTTGTGAACAGATATGCGAAACTCTCCATTTTGGCTGATTTTGATAGGAGTAATGATCGTTCTTGATTTTTATGTTTTTCAGGCCGTAAAATTTGTGTCGCACTCAGCAGGACCGAAAACCAGGACTATTATTTTTATCACTTACTGGGTTCTTTCTATTTCAGCAGTGCTCCTGCTTTTTTTACTTCCTTATCTCAATTTTGAAAGTTATCCAAAGGGGTTTAGAAATGCTTTATTCACACTAATTCTTGCCTTGTTTTTTGCGAAGCTGATAACGGCTGTATTCTTATTAATTGATGATATAAGAAGAGGCATACAATGGACAGCCGGCAAATTATTTTTTTCTAATACGGAAGGTGAGCAGTTGCAGGAAGGTGAAAAAATATCAAGATCAGTTTTTTTAAGCTGGATTGGTATAGCTGCCGGCAGTGGGCTGTTTGGTTCATTGGTGTATGGATTGTCCAACAAATACAACTACCAGGTGAAAAAACTGTCTCTTCATTTTCCAAATCTTCCTGCTGCCTTTAAAGGTTTAAAGGTGATCCAGATTTCTGATGTGCATAGCGGGAGCTTCAATGACAAAGGAGCCGTACAAAAAGGTATTGATAAAATTCTTGAATTAAAACCCGATCTTATTTTATTCACAGGTGACCTTGTCAATAATAAGTCTGATGAAATGGTGGAATACATTGAAATTTTTAGTCAGCTCAAGGCGCCACTTGGTGTGTATTCCATATTGGGCAACCATGATTATGGTGACTATGTAGAATGGATAAGCAAGCAGGAAAAAGAGGCTAATCTCGAACGTCTCAAACAAACCCATTCACAACTGGGATGGCGTTTGCTTTTGAACGAAAATGCTATTATTACAAAAGCGGATGCGCAATTAGCTTTGCTCGGTATAGAAAACTGGAGTGCAAAGGCCCGTTTTCCAAAATATGGCAGACTACAGGAGGCTTATAATGGTACTGAAGCAATTCCTTTTAAAATTTTATTAAGTCACGATCCTTCCCATTGGGAAGCAGAAGTACTAACAAAATATAAAGATATAGACCTAATGCTTTCAGGTCATACCCATGGAATGCAATTTGGTGTAGAGATACCATGGATCAAGTGGAGCCCTGTACAATATGTATATAAGCAGTGGGCAGGACTTTATCAAAATGGCAATCAAAAATTATATGTAAACAGGGGCTTTGGTTTTATAGGTTATCCCGGCAGAGTAGGTATTTTACCTGAAATCACTTTGATTGAGTTGAGTTGATGAACTAAATGCTGTTTTATTTCGTTCTTTAGGTTAAACTTTACTGTTTGTACAAGGTCTTTGCTTCCAATTTACTTAACTTAAATGCTATTATGGTCAAACGGCTGATCTATATAGGATTTTTTTGCATTGCATTTTTATCTCTTAATGCTCAAAAAATCAAAACTGCAGAAGATAGCTTGTCCTATTACGATGACCTTTTCAGTGAGCTGGATGATTTCCTTGATTCCATTACTGCGCCAAGGAGCATGGGCTTATTGAATATTGGTGTCACCAACCATTACTTGAATTTTACTTCAAAAAATGGCGCCAATATTCAAGCAAAGCAACAATTGACTTTTACTCCTTCACTGGCCTATTTTGATAAAAACGGATTAGGAATAACCGTTGGTGCAGCCATTACCAACGATGCAGATCGTTTGCAACCTTACCAGTTTTTAATAACAGGTTCATTTGATTATCTGCAAAATACTTCATTTGTTACAGGACTGAGTTTTACACGATTCATTACCAAGGATTCGCTTTCCTTTTATACTTCACCTTTAAAAAATGAAGCAGCTGTATATTTTACTTACAAAAACTGGTGGATAAAACCATCTGTCACAGCTACGTACGGATGGGGCACACGTACAGATTTTAAAGAAAGAGAAGACCATATTACCTTTCTTCGCTTGCGCACCAATACATATACAAGAACTAATACCGAGGAAAGTGTCAGCGATTTTTCTTTAGCGACTTCATTCCGCCATGATTTTTATTGGTTAAACCTTTTGGGAAATAGAAATGTAATAAGGATAACACCGCAATTAGTGTTTACCAGCGGTACTCAAAAATTCGGGTTCAATGAAACCAGTAATACTTATGCTAAAAATCCTGGCAAGGGGAATAATATTATATACAATTCAAGAAATGTGTCGCTTGATGATAAAGTGTACTTCCAACCTTTATCCATGACTGCTTTTTTGAAATCAGAGCTTTCATTTGGCAGGTTTTTTATTCAGCCTCAATTTGGTGTCGATTATTATTTTCCTGCTACCGAAAAAAATATTTCAACAGCATTGACATTGAATACGGGCTTGAACTTTTGATAGTTTATTTCTTTTTTAACAGCAGGATGTTTTCACTGGCACTATAGTTGAAAATTTCCTTAAAACAAACTTTTATGAAAACCAGATTATTAATCTTATTTGCATTTTTGATTTTTTCGTACCATTCGTTTTCTCAATTGAATTTTGGAATTAAAGCCGGTGCAAACATTACTAAAATAGATGGTAAAGCTTTTAAAGATGAATTCCAATATGGATACCACTTAGGTGGCTTTGCTGAAATAGGATTGGGCGGAAAACTAAGTATTCAGCCTGAAGTACTTTTCAATCAATACCAGACAAGGGTGGACAGTTCTTTCAAAAATATTTATAAGGATGCATTGAATTTTTCTGACAACAGGGATATTAAACTTAACTATTTATCCATACCTGTTGTGCTGAACTATAAGCTGGGAAATGTACTTTCTTTACAGGCAGGGCCTCAATTTGGAATCCTTATGGACCAGGATAAAAAGTTGTTGGAAAATGGCAGGGAAGCTTTTGACAATGGCGATTTTTCATTACTGGGTGGGGCTCAGCTGAAGATAAGTAAGTTGCGTGTTACCGGACGTTATTTTGTAGGGCTGAATAATATAAATGATATTGATGACCAGAATGAATGGAAAAACCAGGGATTCCAATTGTCTCTTGGCATTGCTTTATAAATAATCAGTAATTTTTTGGCATCCCTTTGCATTGCAAGGGGATTTTTTTATGACAAAAAGTGAGATAAACCTTAATGGCATCAATCTTGACCTCTATGCGATTCATGATTACCTTTACAGGTTCCCGCTAATTGAGCGTCATATTGTCTTACTAAAAACACTTGAATTGAATTTTTTTCTAAAGCCCGAAGATGAGATGGATTTTATGCCTATCATCCCTTTGAATGAAAACGAAGCTGATGCTTTTGATAAAAAAGATATTCCTTCAGAACTATCCTTATTACCCCTTAGAAATACTGTTTTATTTCCCGGTGTTGTGCTACCGATAACGGTGGGCAGAGATAAGAGCATAAAAGCAGTAAACGATGCGTATAAAGGAAACAAACTTATCGGGGTTATTGCACAAAAAGACAGTACTATTGAAGACCCTGCAATACATGACCTGGAAAGTATAGGCACTGTTGCAAAAATTGTAAAACAGATCAAAATGCCCGATGGCGGCATCACTGTCATTATACAGGGCAAAAACAGGTTTGCAATAGATAAAATAACTTCCGAAGACCCGTATTTCAAATCAACGATAAAAATTCTTTCGGATGAAGAGATTTCAACAGAGCCGGATTTTGCTGCTTATGTGGCAAATATCAAAGACCTGGCAAATGAAATCATCCAACTTTCACCCAATATTCCTTCAGAAGCATCAGTGATTTTGAAGAACATAGAAAGCCCTTCATTTCTAATTCATTTTGTTTCAAGCAATTTAAATACTGAGATCAAAGAAAAACAGAAATTGCTCTCAATGAATAACATCCGCGAAAGGGCAGATTTGTTGATGCAACTCTTACAAAAAGAACTACAGTTTGCCGAGTTAAAAAATAAAGTGACAAACAAAACAAGAGCCGAGTTGGATAAGCAACAGCGTGATTATTTTTTACAACAGCAATTGAAAAGCATCAAGGATGAATTGGGTGGCGATGTAAATGAACGTGAGATTAAAGAGATGCAGAAAAAAGGGGATAGCAAAAAATGGAGCACAGCAGCTAAGGAAATTTTCCAGAAAGGAATAGAAAAACTGGAACGTATGCATCCCAGCACACCTGATTATTCTATTGTTTACAATCATCTCGACCTGATGCTTGATCTTCCGTGGGAAGATTATTCTGAAGATAAGTATGACTTGCGAAAAGCAAAGTCTGTATTGGATGCAGATCATTATGGCATGCAAAAGATCAAAGAGCGGATTTTGGAATACCTCGCAGTATTAAAATTAAAGGGCGATATGAAAAGCCCGATTTTGTGTTTTTATGGGCCTCCTGGAATAGGTAAAACATCCCTGGGCCGAAGTATTGCAAATGCAATAGGCCGAAAATATGTACGATTGAGCCTTGGTGGCATACATGATGAAAGTGAAATACGGGGCCACCGGAAAACATATATTGGAGCCATGCCCGGCAGAATCGTACAGTCGATCAGGAAAACAAAAATATCTAACCCGGTGATGATTCTGGACGAGATAGATAAAGTGGGAAGCGATCTTAGGGGTGACCCAAGCAGTGCATTGCTTGAAGTATTGGACCCTGAGCAAAATCATACCTTTTATGATAACTATCTTGAACTTGAGTACGATCTGAGCAAAGTGCTCTTCATAGCTACAGCCAATAATCTGCAAACAATACAACCAGCCCTGCGTGACCGCCTGGAGATTATTGAACTGAACGGATATGCGATCGAAGAAAAAATAGAAATCGCAAAACGTCATCTATGGCCAAAACAAAAAGATGCACATGGACTGGGCAATACAAAATTCAGGATCAGTGATAAGGTTTTAGAAAAAATTATCGAAGACTATACGAGAGAAAGTGGCGTAAGAGAGCTTGACAGGCAATTGGCTTCAATCATGCGGTACCAGGCAAAGCAGTTAGCCATGAAGGGTCAATTAAAAGCAACACTAACCACGAAAGATGTTGAAACGATTTTAGGCCGGTCGCGACACTCTAATGAAATTTATAAATCGGCAAACATGCCTGGTGTAGCTGTGGGGCTTGCGTATACCGTAGTGGGGGGTGATATATTATTTATAGAAACAACATTGGGAGAAGGCAAAGCTGAATTGAAACTTACCGGTAATCTGGGAAATGTGATGAAAGAAAGTGCCGCCACTGCTCTTTCTTATTTGCAGGCCAACGCCAAACGTTATGGCATCGATCCCTTTATATTTGAAAAGAAAACCGCACATGTGCATGTACCAGAAGGGGCTACACCAAAAGACGGCCCCAGTGCTGGTGTCACTATGCTGACGGCACTTGCTTCTGCATTTACAGGTCGTAAGGTCCGGCCTTATTTAGGAATGACAGGTGAAATAACGCTACGTGGCCAAGTATTGCCTGTGGGCGGCATTAAAGAAAAGGTATTGGCAGCTAAGAGAGCAGGTTTAAAGGAAATTATCCTTTGTGTTCAGAATGAAAAAGATGTGCAGGAGATCAATCAACAATATATAAAAGGCGTGAAGTTTCATTATGTAAAAACAATGAACCAGGTTTTAGACCTTGCGCTGCAGGATTAAATTTGCTTAAAACAAGTGTCAAGTCGTTGCGGATACTGAATATTATATTCATTTTTTTCCTTTCTTTTACATCGAATGCCCAGACATTGGGTGGTGCAGCAGTTTATAATTTTTTGCATTTACCCTCTTCTCCTTTGCTGTCAGCATCAGGGGGTATTAATCTCACTTATTTATCAGAAGATGTGGGATTGGCGGCAAATAACCCGGCATTGTTGAGAGAAGCAATGCACAGTCAATTGAATGCTTCATTCAACGCATATTTTGCCAGTGTAAAAGCATATCATCTTGCCGGTGCATATCATTTGCAAAAACCGGGTATTACACTCGGCGGGGCTATCTTTTATGTGGATTATGGAAATACGGTACAAACAACACCAGCAGGTGAAGAGGAGGGAAATTTTCATCCAAAAGATTTTTCAATACAGCTGTCAGCAGGAAAAAAATATTTGAAAAACTGGCAGTATGGGTTGACTGCAAAGTTTATTCATTCTGCTTACGGCCAATACAGTTCTTCAGGAATTGCTTTTGATGCCGGTGTACTTTTTTTTGATTCATCTCATTCTGTTTCTGTTTCTATGTTGGCTAAAAATATGGGTGTTCAACTCACAGCTTTCAATGACGAAAAAGAAGACCTGCCATTTGACCTCCAGCTCGGCATCACCAAACGATTAGAAAAAGCACCATTGGCTTTTTCATTAACTGCACAGCAAATTCACCGGTTTGATATCAACTATAAGGATACCCTATTTGAAAATGAGAATGGTTTTTCTTCCGGCACTTCATTTACCGGCAAATTTTTCAATCACTTTGTTGTTGCTACACATATTTACTTTGGCGATCAATTGGAAACAACAATAGGCTATAATCGACTGCGTAGAAGTGAATTAAATCTTGGTAATACCGGCAACGGACTAAATGGTTTTTCAGCAGGGTTTAAGGTAAAATTTCGCAAATTGCAATTTCAATATGCACGTGCTTATTTCGCACCAGGCGCGGCTTACAACCAGTTTGGCCTGAATACCCATCTTGAAAAGCTGTTTAGTTTAAATGATCTATGACTTAGTGGTATAAAAATTGAAGTTGATAGACAAAATACAATTATGTATAAGTTTTTTTCCATCCTTATTGCATTACTGTTTTTCTGTTGGGCCTGCTCTACACAGAAGCCGGCTGGCCGTTCGCAAATAATAGTAAGAGGTGATACATCTTTTGTCAAAGATTCTATTGAGTTTTATCCGGAAAATATTGGAACGAGCCAGAAAAATTATATGGAAAAATTAGTTGGTAGCTGGACTGTTGACACTATGCACAGACAGGCAAAAATGGAAGCTGAAACATTATCTAATGTATTTCTCAGCTTCAAAGAGGATAATACATTTACAGGGAGTGGAGGTTGCAATCGCATTTCCGGTTCATTCACCCTGAAAGGCACCAGTATCAAATTCAGTAATATTATTTCAACAAAAATGGCTTGCGATCGTTTGGAGCAGGAAGGGGCTTTTTTAAAGCTATTGCAGGAAACGGTAAGCGCCTATACAGTAGACAATAATGTATTATGGTTGAGGGATGGTGCAAGCAATATTGTATTTCATGCCAGCCGTAGAAATTAGCCGACGATGTGATAAACTTCAAAAGCTTCTGCATAAGCTGTGTTGGCCTGCACGCCTCTGAGCCTTGCCAGCGAGCGGGTAAATTCATCATTCATATACACACGGCTGCTTTGTGATTCATATTGTTTCAGTGCTTTACATTTTGCTTCAAGGTGGGCGGCTGTTATTGTTTCAAAATATACTGGCTGAAATCGAGTATTATTCCATGGCAATTCATAGCCTAAAAGATTGCATTCCTTAAAAGCCCTAAGGCCTTCTGCATAAATAACCTGGTGATCCTGGTGTACATCTTTTTGAGCCGGTAGTAATATAGTTTGCGGATCATATTTTTTTTTAAGGTCAAAGAGTGTTTCTAAAATTTCCTGCCTGCTTGCCGGTAGCCGGCGTACTTCAAAATCAAACATGATCAGGTTGTTTTCCGGGATACCTAAAAGACTGGTAGCATGCTTACATTCAGTAATTAATGTGTCGGCAGGCATGTGTGAAGGCAATGATCTGCTGCAAGCGGAAAAAGCAATATAAAATACTTCTTTTCCCTGTTTTAAATATTTGGCAATGGTAGCGCCACAGCCTAATTCACCATCATCAGTATGTGGTGCCAGTACAAAAATTCGTTGAGTTGCAAACATAAAAAAACGAAGATAGTATTTAAAGGAGTTAGTACTCAACCATATAACTTGTTGAGTCTTTAAGCAAAGGCAATTTCTGATTGAACTGAATATTCGACACTATCCTGAATAAGTTTACTGCACTCATACCTTCATAAAAGGATGAATAATTTTTATCGGGGAAGTAAACAGCATTCATATTCATAAAATGATATTTTTCAGCAACAGGCTTTTCGAAATGCCTGAAACCATGATCACCCATGAATATGATTATTGGTGGCTGTTTACTTGTTTTGATAATATGATCTATGAGGTCAATAAAAATTGTATTGCAATATTGAATGTATTCAGTATAGGGCTCAATGCGGTGTTGGTATCCTTCCATTAATGTTTCTATTGGGTAAGGCTTACCATTGCGATCAAAAAAATAAGGATAATGCGGCATGTTCAGATGTGTGTATACAAATTTTGGTTCGCCCGATTTATTGCTGGCTATTTTTTTTGTTTGATTCAGTAGCCAAACATTAGTTTCCCAAATTTTATCTGACAAGTTTTTCATTTCGGTTTTTAACCCAAAGCGGGTTATTAGATTGAAACGAATGTCAGTATTGACTCTTTGTGTAAAAGTTTGTCCTGTAATAAGCTTTTCACGGGTAAGAAAAAACATATTGTCTACCTGAGT
>MWVX01000303.1_pt1 | contig 14692 bp, 13 predicted proteins | sample 1047311 | NCBI WGS metagenome assembly MWVX01 (sample SAMN06349984, study PRJNA376086) | soil metagenome | isolation source: MtG-4 sample Antarctic (ecotone) soil | place: Antarctica | collected 2015-01-13 | reverse complement strand
GCGATTACTCATAGCATGTAAATTTTTAAATGATATTCGTGAGGCCGCAAGCGGGTTGCCAAACGGCTCCGCCAGGCAATCGCAGGCTCTCGCACAGCTTCCATTTTATTAAGTACGTTATTAGACCATTTTTTTATTAATAAGAATTACACTTAGTATGCTACGAAGTATCGTTAAATAAAAATTGAAAAGGCGTTGAAAAAGAAGTGTTCAACGTCTAGTAGTAATTACTACAAAAATATCAGGCAACCTGTTGCATTCCATCCAGCACAGCCATTACCTCCTTTACGGCTGTAGCGGAGGCATTTAGTAAAGCCATTTCGTCGGAATTTAATTGTAGCGTGATGATTTGTTCAATCCCCTTTCTCCCGAGTTTTACAGGTACTCCAAGATAAATATCACGCAATCCGTACTCACCCTGCAACCATGCACAGCAGGGATAGATTCTTTTCTCATCTTTCACCACTGCCTCTACCATCTGAGCAGAAGCAGCACCAGGTGCATACCACGCCGAGGTGCCCATAAGATTTACAAGTTCCCCACCACCTTTTTTTGTTCGATCAATGATTTTGTCCAATTTCTCTCTCTCCAAAAGGTCAGTAACCGGAATGCCTGAAACCGTTGTATGCCTCGGGAGCGGAACCATCATATCACCATGCCCTCCAAGAATAACGGCTTGTATATCTTTTGGAGAACAGTCCAAAGCTTCTGCTAAGAAAGCCTTGTAACGAGCGGTATCAAGAATTCCGGCCATTCCGAAAACTTTATGAGGAGGAAGTTTTGATGTGAGGTAGGCGCAGTAGGTCATCACATCTAAAGGGTTGGAGACCACAATGATGATAGTTTCTGGTGAGTGCTGCATCACCTGCTCGGTTACAGATTTTACGATTCCTGCATTGGTAGCTATGAGGTCATCCCTGCTCATTCCCGGCTTGCGTGGCAAACCAGAGGTAATAACGACCACCTCTGAGTTTGAAGTTGCAGAGTAATCATTCGTTACTCCCTTTACACGTGTATTGAACATGTTGACTGGAGAAGTTTGCCATATATCGAGGGCTTTGCCTTCAGCGATCCCCTGTTTTATATCAAGCAGAATTACTTCATCCACGAAGTCCTTACGTGCTATTACATCCGCACAAGTCGCTCCTACATTGCCTGCACCAATAACAGTTACTTTCATAGGGCACAATTAATTTTATCAGGTCGTAAAAATAAAAACAAAATGGTAACGGATAAGCCCTGGCAGGCAATAGCACCATTGCCGGCTCTTCAAGAAATTAATGGAGGTTAAACCTCTATATCCCTATCTTGTCGAAAACTTCTTTACCTGCTGCATTGTGTACTACAAATTCTATAATTTTCTGAGCTATGTCAATGCCTGTGGTTCGCTCTATTCCTTTTAGTCCGGGGGAAGAATTAACTTCAAGGATCATAGGCCCGCGTGATGACCGCAGCATATCAACACCGGAGATATGAAGCCCAAGCACTCTAGTTGCTCTGATGGCTGATGATTCCTCTTCTGCAGATAGCTCTATCATCTTTCCAGTTCCACCCCTATGAATATTTGATCTGAAATCTCCCTCTTTTCCTTGCCGCCGCATAGCTCCAACAACTTTTCCATCAACAACAAATGCACGGATATCAGCTCCCTCGGCCTCCTTAATGAACTCCTGCACGAGTATATAAATATTCTGTCCAAGAAATGCGTCAATGATTGATTTTGCACCCCGATTTGTTTCAGCCAGAATCACTCCGATGCCCTGCGTTCCTTCTAACAGCTTAATTACGAGGGGAGCTCCACCAACCATTTCAATGAGTTCATCTACACTTCTTGAATTATCTGCAAACGCTGTTTTAGGAATTCCCAACCCATCGCGGGAAAGCAGCTGCATGCTTCTGAGCTTATCCCGGGAACGAACGATGGCTTGTGATTCATTGGCAGCAAATATCCGCATCATCTCAAACTGACGTACTATGGCTGTTCCATAGAAAGTAACAGATGCGCCAATGCGTGGAATCACGGCATCAATGCCTGTTATCTCAGCCCCCTCATATCGAATGGAAGGATTTCCTTTTTCAATAGAAACATAGCATTTCGTGTGATCGAGTAGTATTGCTTCATGCCCAGCATTGCGCACAGCCTCCATCAGCCTTGATGTAGAGTATAGTTTGCTGTTTCTTGAAAGAATGGCTATGCGCATAGTTTCTGATTATGAGTTTTGTGTTTTTTCAGATTCTATCCGCTTTTTCAACTTTTCTTTATATGATAAATTTTTTGTAGTGACATCGATTATAAAACGGTCATGAAGAAGTTTTCTGCCTAAAAGAACCGGATACTTCATGGAAGAACGGTTTGTGAGCGCAAGCTCAATGGGATAGCTTTCTTCAAACAGGCGGATGATAGTTTTAACAGAGTAACGGTACTCAATTTGACCAAACGAATTTCTTACCTGTTTGCTGGCGTAGATTTTACTTTCTGTAATGATTGGCTTCCCCCGATCATGGACTATGAAACGGATGCAGTGTTCCCCGTTTAAATAGAACGCATCAATATTTTCACAATGAATGGAAGATGTGTAAGCACCGCTATCTACTTTCGCATCAATATCAAATATTTGCCATTCAGGAAAATCCACCCTGTCTGAGCGACCAATTTTAAGCTTAGCGGGTGCCTTCATTCAGTAAAGATTGCAAATTCTCAACTTTAGTGGAATTAATCAGTCAACAGCCGAGTTGTATCTTCGCTTTAATTTTAAATGCTGTAAAAGCTGATAGAAAACAAAACAATATAATATATATGCATGAGTAAGCACGGCAAAATATTGGTAGCGATGAGTGGCGGCATTGATAGCACGGTAGCTGCATTATTGCTTCATAACGATGGTTATGAAGTAGTCGGTATCACTATGAAAACATGGGACTACGCTGCCTCAGGCGGTTCAAAAAAAGAAACGGGCTGCTGCAACCTCGACTCTATCAACGATGCACGACAGCTTGCAGTGGATATGGGGTTTGCTCATTACATTGTAGATATAAGAGAAGAATTTGGAGAATCGGTTATTGAGAATTTTGTTGATGAATACATTGCAGGAAGAACTCCGAATCCCTGCGTACTTTGTAACACCCACATCAAATGGAGCGCTCTTATCAGGCGTGCGAAGCAGATGGACTGTGAATTCATTGCCACAGGTCATTATGCACGAGTAAGAAATGAGTACGGGAGATATATTATTTCTAAAGCAGCGGATGATACTAAAGATCAATCGTATGTGCTTTGGGGTCTTGCTCAGGAAAACCTTTCGATGACGCGTTTCCCGTTAGGTCAATTAAAAAAATCTGAGGTGCGAACAATGTGCCTTAATTGGGGGTATGCTGATCTTGCCAGGAAAAGCGAATCATATGAGATATGCTTTATTCCAGATAATGATTACCGAGGTTTTCTAAAAAGAAGAGTGCCTGCACTGGAAGCAAATTTGAAAGGGGGCAATTTTTTAAATACCGAGGGAGAGGTGATAGGTGAGCATGACGGATATCCCTTTTACACAATCGGCCAACGGAAAGGATTAGGTATGGCCTTTGGCAAGCAGGTATTTGTTACCGATATTATAGCTGAAACGAACTCCGTGGTGTTGGGTGATGATGATGATCTGAAGAGAAGCGGCATGATAGTAGGAAAGGTAAATTTGCAAAAGTATGAGTCTATAATTGATGGAATGCCGGCGGTGGCCCGGGTTCGTTATAAAGATGCGGGAACGGCATGTAGACTTTATAATCAGGGTGCCAATATCAGGGTTAAATTTGATGAATTCGTTAGGGCAATAGCACCAGGACAATCCGCTGTTTTATATGAAGACGATGATGTAATTGGTGGTGGGATCATTCATTCAAGCTTTATGCTTTAAATTCTATCTCTATTAATGAGATTTTTTCGCTCTCATAACTTTTTAATTTGCATTCTTATCTTAATTTGCATTCTGTTTTCATGTAAAAAAACTTCTATTGATCCTGTAGCCGTTGATCAGGCTTATTTCCCTCTTCAAACAGGTAAATTTATAATATATGATGTTGACTCTATTGCTTTCAGCAATTTTTTCAATACCACGGATACATTTTCTTACCAAATAAAAGAGCTGGTTGATTCACCATATGTTGATGCAGCGAATCAGACAGCTTATACTATCATTCGCAGCATTAGAGCAGACGACAACAGCCCGTGGGAAATAAAAGATATATGGAGCGCAAATCTTACTGATCATACGGCAGAGAAGGTGGAAGAAAACTTGCGCTTCATCAAGATGGATTTTCCAGTTTTGCTTAACAAAAGCTGGGAGGGAAACAGTCTTATAAACACTGACAGCACTTTGTTATATCTTAAAGATTGGGAATATGAATATACCGAGGTGAATAGTGTTGCTTCCGTTGATACCATGCAATTTGATTCGATAGTTACAGTCACGCAGCTTAAGGAACAAAATGCAATTGAAAAGCTGATTTTTCTTGAAAAATATGCAAGGAGCGTTGGAATGATTTATAAGGAGGAGCAAAATATTGAAACTCAGCCAGGCCAATATCCAAATGGCTATATCTTAACTATGATGATTCGTGAGTATAATTAAGGAACTTTATTGACGAAAACTTCGGTAAATTTTGCAATGCAAGCTCCGCCAGGGAATCGCATACCGAACATCTTCGACATCTCTTGTTCTTAATCAAATTACAACTCATCCTAAACTTCCGGAAGATGATTAAATAATGCTTTCGAATATCCAGCAAGCCTGATTAACAATGTTATCTAAGTAATAATTTTCATTTATTTTAGCCGTGATGTTTTCTAAAACTCTCTTCACTGTTTTATTTATCGCGGTTTCTACCGCATGTATTTCACAAACATCAACGTATCACCGTTACATCATTGAGTTCATAGATAAAGAAAACAATCCCTATTCTGTAACCAATCCATCAGAGTATTTGTCTCAGCGTGCTATTGACCGACGCACGAGATATAACATTGCAATCACGTCTAATGATTTACCGGTAACTCCCGATTATGTTGAGCAGGTGAGGAACACCGGAGTCAAGTTATTGAATAAATCGAAATGGCTCAATTCAATTTCTATTGAAACCGATGACTCATTGGCTCTTTTAGAAATACGAGCTTTTCCCTTTGTCAAATCATCTGCCCCCATAGCCCCACGTGTATCTGGAAAACGAGTAAGCAAACAAAATGAGTCAATTTCTATAGCGGGGAAAGCATCCGGAGACCATGCCATAGACTATGGTAAATCGGTGGATGAGATAAATATGATTAGCGGAAACAGCCTTCACCTGCAAGGTTTCAGAGGGGAGGGGATGATGATTGCTGTGTTTGATGTCGGCTTTTTTAACGCTCCCAACCTGGCCGTATTTGATACTCTATTCTCTGATGGCAGAGTTTTAGGATGGTGGAATTTTGTAAACGGGGATGACAGTGTTTTTTATGATGGAACTCATGGCACCGCCGTGCTTTCTACAATTGCAGCTAACATTCCAGGTGTTATGGTTGGAACGGCTCCGGAGTCAAGCTTTTATTTGTTTAAATCTGAGGATCCTGGTTCTGAGTACCCGATAGAAGAGCATAATTGGGCCGCCGCCGCCGAAAGGTCTGATAGCATTGGAGTGGATATCATCAGTAGCTCTCTTGGATACAGCAGGTTTGACGATACTACATTTAATCATTCGTATTCAGATATGGATGGAAATACAACCATGGTAACCCGCGCAGCAGATTTCGCGGCAAGCAAAGGAATGATTGTATGCAGCAGTGCCGGCAATGAGGGGACTAAGGATTGGTATTACATTACTGCCCCTGCAGATGCCGACAGCATTTTAACCGTAGGAGCTGTTGATTCTATAGGCGTAAATACGGTTTTTAGCTCTCATGGCCCCTCAGCGGACGGGGACATAAAACCTAATGTGGTTGCTCAGGGATTACGTGCTACCGTCGTGGAACCCTTTTCCGGTACGATAGTCACGAACAACGGTACTTCCTTTTCCAACCCTATTATTGCAGGCATGACAGCATGCTTGTGGCAGGCACATCAGGACAAAAACAACATGGAAATTATTGATGCAATTGAGAAGAGCAGCAGCCTATATTTCAATCCAAACGACTCTATGGGTTATGGCATACCTAATTATCAGGTAGCTGATCTATTGCTATCGGGAAAGGCGCCTTACAATCCCTTATTGACGGAGCCCTTAATTTACCCCAATCCTTTTTCAGATACTTTTGGCCTGTTATATTATTCTCAGGAAGCAAAGCAATTACAAGCTGAGGTTTATAATATGTTAGGTGAAAAAATTTATTCATTTGAATCCCCCTTGCAGATGGGCTTTAATTTCCTGTCTATAGATGTATTAAATCATGCCCCTAATGGGATATATTTCCTACGCCTCGATTTAAGTGATCATACCCAAACGGCACAAATTGTGAAGGTTTCAAACTAAAAGGGGGAGAATTGTTGCTGTTCCGTAAATAATGATTTAGTCTGATAAGTACATCAGTATAAATAGCATTCTTCATTTCTTCTGTCCTTTAAAATGCTATATATACATACAATAAACTCTTCATCTCAGGCCTGACCCGTCATCTTAGCTCTAACTATTACCTGCTTAAAAAGGCTGTTCTGGTCGGCATAGATGCAACAATGAAGTCTTCTATGGAATAGATGTCTGGATATGCCGGCATTGTGACGTAGTGCGATTATAATTTAGTTATGACGAAGGCTAGATTATAAGCACTTTCCTGGATAGATGTTCTAAAATAAAGATATATCTTCTTAACATACCTGAACTAAGAGATGGTCATACTCAATAAACGTAAATTATAAGATTGTATAAAAAAGAGCCTGAAGTAGTCAAACTTCAAGCTCTCCATCTTTATTGCTACTATCTAATCTTAACTAAAGTGGTGACATCTTCAACCAAGCCATCCACTAAGATTTTAGCAATGTACATGCCTGGCTTTAATGATGAGCCCCAAATTATTTTTCCTTGTCCTTCACCTATTGAATGGCTTTCAACCAATTGTCCAATAGTATTATATATTTCAAACCGGGAATTTTTAATGGAACCCGTACCAAAGTCGAATTCAAAATTAGCTTCATCGATGAAAGGGTTGGGATAAAATATACAGCAATTGCTTTTTAGGGGTTGGGAAGGTATGCCTGTTGCTTGTTGTTCATCAACCCGAAATACATCTAAAGCTGCCTCCACCCAATGTCCAGAAAGGTCAAGGTCTGAAGCTTCAAAATATATTTGCATTGTAGAATTGGGAGTCAAAAACTCCTTAATGTGAAACTCATGATAAACCCAAAGAGACATTGGATACTTTATTTTCGCAACATTAATACTGGTGATGCCGTCGGTTAAGTAAACTTTTAAGGTGTCATTAGGTGTGCCAAAGCTGGCGTCACCGCCATTTACAAACCAAGAATAGAAACTAACCACCGGGTTGCTGTAAGCAGACAGGTCCATCATGGGAGAAGTAACTGTTGTCATACCTTCATCTACATCATGATCTGCAGTCGAACCACCTCCATTATCTGTTACAAAGCAGTAGTCACCCCAATCACTCGCTACATCAAACTCCGGATTATATGGCGTTACGTTTTCAAAGGTTCCAATTGGTTCGCCTCTTTCCCACATGCCTGTAGCAGCGGTCCCAGACACACTCCACCCATTATCCAGAATGAAATCATCATAATAGCCAGGTGCAATCTTAATTTCCATAGGCGAGCTAGCGGAATTTAAAGAAGTATTAGATATTGCTTTTTCGTAATATCCCCATTTACCAGCAACCACATCATAGGCATCCTCATAAATGGAAGGTATGTTAAAAGCTCCTGAGGAATCTGTAGTAACAGTTAAATTCAAACCATTGCTTACGCCATGCAAGTAAACCTGTGCATTGGCAATAGGTGAATTGCTTATTGAATCGAGGACAACACCGGTGAGGGCAATTATTGCAAAAGGCACTAATTCAACATCAAGCACAGTGGTGAGGCCACTGCTAAGTGATACATTCTGAATTTCCTGCGTCTCATAACCTACCTTGCTAAAGCGTATTGTATAAGTTCCGGATATGCCGGCGCCGGTCTTATAAATTCCGCTTAAATCAGTATAATCATTTTGGGGTGTTGTCAGAATCTCTACATAAGTGTCGTACAATATAGCACCCGTATTAATATCCGTTACGATACCTTCAAGCCAGGAAGCTGCTATATAGGTTGGTGTAATGATGGTTAGCTTTCCTCCAATTTCCCCCGCATCTGACATGTCAGACGCAAGGATATTTCCCGAAGGCAAATAAGGGTAGACCCCCCAGGTGCCGCCATAGTCACCTCCTGATTCACCGGGATCGGTGTCGTAACTCCCCACTTCTATCATATTATCGGGATGAGATACATCAAAAAGAACAACACCATCTTTATAATAGGCGGCTACTGCGAACTGATCATTATACAGATGAACATTGTGAATGATTACCTGAGAACCCGGATTTGATTGCACCCGGTCAAGCTCAGTTATATTATTTAGATCAGATACATCGTAAGAAGTGAGATACGAACCATTAACCTCGTCTGTAGTAAAAACATAATTATTGTCGTGGGTTGGCCATGAGTTGTGGGTAAAATTGTTTGGTGTACTTACCGATGCAAGTGGAACACAATTGGTAGGATCAGAAACGTCAACGATCTCCAGCATTCCGTCCCAGATTTCAGAAGCCCACAAAGTATCTCCTCTCACAAACCCATCATGAATGTAATGCTGCTCATAACTTCCAAGGTATACAGGGTTAAGAGGATCTGCAGTGAGATCGAAAATAGTAGCGCCGCCAGCGCTGAAACTACCCCCGAATATATAGAGCCTGCCATTTTCATCAATCCAAAGGGTATGGCCGTTCTCCTGAGTGGTGGTATCACTCTCAGCATATATAAATGAAGAGCTCTGAATACTGTTGGGTAAGTCGGAAAGGTCTATGATCAGCAACCCGCCACCCGATTCATTGGTGACATAAGCATATTGGCCATATGTTTTTATTTCACGCCATAGGTTCGGTGAATGCTCTACATCAAATTTAACTATGGGATTATCCGGATCCGAAACATCCACTATAGATACACCGGCATATGTGCCCACCAGTGCATATTCAATTCCGCTATCATCTACATAACCCCATACGCTGGCGCAACTATATGGGTAGCTAACTTCTCCCCGAAAGGTGAAATTGAAATTTTGTGCTTTTAATACTGATATCAATAATAAGAAAAGTGAAGAGAGTAAAAGAATCTTTTTCATAAAAATTTAATAATGGGTGAGGTGTGATACTATGTAATTGAAGCTAAAATATGAATTAAAGAGCGAATGAGGGGTATATGTCAATTTAAAGAACTATTTTAAGGAGCACCAAAAATTACTTCTCGGACACTTTAACCAATTTACCAAACTCGTATCGAAGCATATACAAGGCTTTATTTTCGTAGAACCACACTAGCTTCTCATTACCCTTATGAACAGGTTGTATTGCAAATCGTTCGGCTAACTCAATCTTTTCTTTATTTTTGAAAGTCTCTTCGAAATTTTTGCCATTCTTAATCAGCGAGCCACCAAAATACATCATATGGTCGAAGCCCATTACCGCAAAATCCGTGGGATTTACATTATATTTTTTTATGTAGAGATTTTTGAACGTCTCAGCTTGCCGGCTCGTCTTATTTAACCAGTAATTTTGTGTTATGTGTGTGTTAAGAGAAGCAAGTTGTTCAGTATTGATTAGACTGAAATTCGACCACGTGGGCATTCCAAATACTTCAAGTAAAGCAGTCTCAGAAAGTTTACTTAGCTGCTTTAAAATTGCGCGTACGAATGGTTCATCATTCGATGCCACGATAATCACCTTTTTTTGATCTGATGAGACGATACTTTTTAATTCGCTGTATCTAATTTCGGAGCTGTCTGTCAATTCAATGAACCGAAGCGGCTCCATTCCCGCGCTCGCATTCAAAGCCTCATAATCTTTTAGATAGTTTGCCAGCTCACGGTCAGATTCCTTATCACGGTAAATAAGAAATATCTCTTTTGTCTTGCTTTTGTGCCTAATAAAGTCGCAGATTTTTTCACAATGCGAACGCAGTGTGGCATTAGCAAACACATAATAGGGATTGGAGAAATTACAAAAGGCGGTAGCCGAAAACGGGGAGACCAGTGTGACTTTATTTTTCAGGGAAAACTGCGAAGCAATCTTCAAACTGCGGTTACTTACGGGCCCAATCAGCAGGTCTGTATTTTTCATCTCCGGTTTTCTGAGGACGTTCTTGAACGCAATTGTATCAAGGCCTACGTCATAGACGAATACTTTGCTTTTAAGGCCCATCTTCTGCAAAGAATCAAGTGCCATCATCGCACCTTGATAATATTCAACTGCTAATTGTGTTTCCTGCGGGAAATAGTATGAAGTTCCTTTAGCTAAATCTGATATATATACTTTATTGCTTTCGAAGGGAAGTAATAGTGCAATGGTATACTCGTCTTTCTTAAAGGAGACATCAGAGGGTGCATCTGATGGTGCTTTGTCATCCGCTTTCGGATGTTCCTTTGGGTTGGTCTGCGTGCCGGGAACTGGATGTGAGGGCAAATTTTTGGTAGCGGAGCAGCCACTGAAAAGGAGATAGCAGCATATGATCCACAGACTATTCCCATTCAATAGTTGAAGGTGGCTTTGAGCTGATGTCGTAGACAACACGGTTTATTCCTTTTAAGTTGTTGATGATCTCATTAGAAACTGAAGCGAGAAAAGAGTAGGGGAGATGGCTCCAATCTGCTGTCATGCCATCGGTAGATTCAACAGCACGTAAACAGATGACGTTTTCGTATGTCCGTTCATCACCCATAACCCCCACTGACTGTACTGGCAGCAATATAGCGCCTGCCTGCCAGACTTTATCATAGAGGTCATGCTTTTTTAAAGAAGATATGAATATATCGTCGGCCTTCTTAAGCAACTGAATCTTTTCTCTTGTAATCGGTCCTAATATTCTTATTGCCAGACCGGGGCCGGGAAAAGGATGCCGGTTTAATATTTCATTAGGGATTCCCAATTCTTTTCCAACTCTCCTGACTTCATCCTTAAACAAAAGGCGTAATGGCTCTATTACCTTAAGATGCATTTTCTCCGGCAATCCACCTACGTTGTGATGACTTTTGATTGTTTGTGAAGGGCCATGCACAGTAATGGACTCGATCACATCCGGGTAGATGGTTCCCTGCGCCAGCCATTTCACCTTATTCAGCTTATGAGCCTCTTCTTCAAAAACTCTTATAAAATGTTCGCCTATTATCTTGCGTTTAGTTTCCGGATCGCTGATCCCATCCAGGGCATTCAGGAAACGATCACTCGCATCTATTCCATCAATATTCAGCCCCATCTGCTCATATGTTTTCAGCACACCATCAAACTCATCCTTTCTCAGGAGGCCATTATTTACAAAGAAGCAAAAAAGCTTTTTACCAATTGCACGGTGCAACAGAGCCGCTGTTACTGTTGAATCTACTCCTCCTGAAAGCGCAAGAAGAACAGGATCATTGCCTGTTTGCTTTTTTATCTCTTCAATAGCGTGTTCTATAAATGATGTTGCGGTCCATTCCTGAGGGCAGTCGCATATCAATACACAAAAGCTTCGAAGCATCTTCATGCCATCTGCAGTATGCATGACTTCCGGGTGAAATTGAAGTCCGTACACCGGCATGCCAGACAGGTCAGTGCTTTTGAAAGCTGCTATTTCTATGTTGGAAGAATTGGCAATAAGTTCAAATCCTGAAGGAAGCTCTGTAATAGTATCTCCATGCGACATCCAGACTTGTGAACCTTCCTGAACATCATGAAGCAACATGTCCTCACTCGCAACTTTATGGATGATGGCACGCCCATATTCCCTTTTCTGCGAACGCATTACATGGCCTCCGAGTTTTTTCGCGATCAACTGTGCTCCATAGCATACTCCCATTATCGGTACTTCACCAATAAGCGCACTGAGGTCAATGTCAGGAAATGCTGTATCATGAACAGAAAAAGGGCTGCCGGAGAGAATAACACCCTTTACAGAGGTATCAGGATTTGGATAATGGTTGCATGGATGAACCTCACAGTAGATATTCAGCTCCCGAACACGGCGTGCAATAAGTTGTGTGTATTGTGAGCCGAAATCAATGATCAGGATTTTTTCCATGAGCGGGCAAAATTACCGGAAAGTAATGCCATTGTATCTAAAAAATATTCTTCATTTAGAAACCTAAGAAATGGCTTATTGCCTTCATTTATATCTTAATGTTTTGTCTAACGCGCCTGATGATGAGAGTCTAAAATGAAAGTGAATTACAGACAGTATCTTTGACTTTAGAATTCATTGCCTTTGTGAGGATTAGTCATCTATTTGTTCTTTGAAATTATGCTGCAGGTGACACATTCGCTGTCTCATATTTGAGTGAGATTGAGGAAAGTCCGGACAGTCAAGAGCACCGCACCACCTAACGGGTGGTTCAGATTACTATCTGGAAGAGAGTGCCACAGAAAATTACCGCTCCATTAATGTGGAGTAAGGGTGAAAACGTGAGGTAAGAGCTCACGCTCCGATTCAGCGATGAACCGGAGGGGTATACCTTGCGGGCTGTAAGGTCAAATATACTTCGGTCAGGTTGCTGGTTCAGCAACCAGTAGGGCTGCTCGTCTTACTCATGAACTGTTCATGACCCGAAGGTGGGTAGACCGCTTGATCATGATGGCGACATCATGACCAGATAAATGAATGTGAAGCCTGGGATTCTTCGAAAGGAGAATTTCGGTTTACAGAATCCGGCTTATGATCCTGCAGCATTTTTCCATCCTTGAAATCCTGAGTAGAAAATTTCTGAAGGGTAAATTATTTCGTTGAATGGAATATTCTTCAGTTGTTTGCAATTCTTGTGCAGCCATATATCTTTGCACTCCCAATTATTTTGAAATGATCTCGTAGCTCAGTTGGTAGAGCATAACACTTTTAATGTTGGGGTCCAGGGTTCGAGTCCCTGCGGGATCACATATAAAAATATATTGCCTTGTAAATCAAACATTTACAGGCATTTTGATTTCTGTGGGAAACATGTGGGAAACATTGATCTGTTTACTCATGTTTAACCCTGGTCTATTTTATTTATATCCTCAATTTAAAGGTTATGGATGAAGATCGATTCGAATCAGAATTCGTAATAGAGCAAAATGATTATCCGATTAATACGGGTGAAATCTTTGAAAATGAATTTAATCATTGGATGGCTCCAGAAGATTCCAATTTAACTACTTATTCCAGGTCTATTGCAGAAGACTTAATCCAGATCATTAAACGTTTACTTGTCGAATATTCCCATCCCTCGCAGAGTCACTCTAAAGACGAAGAGTACAATAAGTATTTACAAAATAAAAAAAACGCACTTTATTCAGGCCCGCAAGCGTCTCATCCTAATCCTTTTCATCTTGATTATTTTGTCTTAGGGCTAAGTAAGCCAAGAGAAGAATATGAGAAACCAGTATTTCATTTTAATGGGGAATACCATTATATGTATGAGTTACGGCAACCACTCCTCATTCCTTATAGTGCGTTAAAACGAAATCAGTTCGAAATGTTATTTGCATTTAGCTTGAGACAATGCAACTTGTCTGAATGGGATTCCTTTTTCGAGTACCATTTAGAAAAGAGTTTTAATTCTGAATTAAAACCTTTTATCAAGTTAGTAGTTCTAATTAAGCGAAAATTTGAATCAACCTTATTCAATAAAGGACAGATAGAAGCAATCAGTGAATGGATCGGTTTCAATGAAAAGGTTTCAAACCAGAAGAAAATAAAAACTGTCCTGACCGTGGATCAATTAGCCTATCTTTTTAAAGCCTTAAGAGATACTAATATAATCATTGAGACTAATAATAGTGTCATTATAAGCTGGTTAAGTGAAGCCTTCGAATCAAAAATTCAATCGCAAATAAGCGAAAGAAGCTTAAACAATAAATTTTATACACCTACGCACGAAGCAAGTGAATTCTGGCAAGATCAGTTTCAAAAACTCTTAGATTATACAAAAGGGAAGAAGGAAAAATAATCGTCATAAGTATCTGATAATCATGCTCCTTATTAGGGTTGTACAACCCTATACAACTATGAAACACGCTTTACTATCACCCATATTTGCTTCAGTTCATCAAAAGGGAACTAAAAAGCAAAATGGAAGTCATCACAATTGAATCTGAAGCATTCAAGCAAATCTTAAGTCAACTAGACGAGATCAAATCTCGGCTCGACAAAACTTCAAAGCAAAGTCCTTTGTCAGGTCCCCTGCTTGACAATAATGAAGCGTGTGCCTTACTTAAGGTAAGTAAAGGCACCCTGCAGTCCTACCGAGACCAGGGAGACATATCCTTCATTCAGGTAGGATCAAAGATTTACTACCGTTCATCTGATATTGAAGAATTTTTAAAGAATCACTTGAAAAGTGCTTTTAAGAACAAGCGCTGAAAATATTGAAGTGAGCTAATCCGCGCTTTTTTATATCCGTCTTAATTCATAATCATTGATTATCAAAATGGAATTTACAAAGGGTATCCCTCAAGAGGAGGATCGAACTAACA
>MWVX01000302.1_pt1 | contig 14700 bp, 16 predicted proteins | sample 1047311 | NCBI WGS metagenome assembly MWVX01 (sample SAMN06349984, study PRJNA376086) | soil metagenome | isolation source: MtG-4 sample Antarctic (ecotone) soil | place: Antarctica | collected 2015-01-13 | reverse complement strand
ATTCACGTGCAAACCATAATAGTCATACAGCTTTCGTTCATAATTTTATGGCAGCCAGATTGCTATAATATTCTGTGAGGTAAACTTCATGGAAGAAGTAGTGAGATCCGAGCTTACAGCTCACATTCGTCAAGATAGCTTTCCCTGCATTATGGCCAAGGCTGTAGAAAAAACCGGCAGAATTTCTATATTTGAAATTGAAAATTTATCAGCGCCTGCTTCCGTAGCGAAGTTTCATGATGAAATAGGTCAGTTTATCGATAGATTCCGGATTGAGAATAAACTCAGTAGCTTCATTCTTTCATGTGATAAGAGTTTCTATGCGAGTTTTGAAAAGTTTGAAAATGATTTCTGGATATTCCTGAAAAATCTCCGGGCGTATGACCGGAATCTCTATCCCCATGATCCCAGGGTTTCTGAAGATCCGGCAGATAAAGAATTTAGTTTCAGTATAAAATCAGAAGCTTTTTTCATCCTGCTTCTTCATCCTGATAGCCCACGATGGGCACGCAGATTCCCCGGGCCGGCAATTGTATTCAATGCTCATGTACAGTTTGAAAAATTGAGGATTCAGGGAGTTTTTGACAAAGTCCGCACACTCATTCGAACGCGCGATAAATTGTTACAGGGGACTGCCAACCCGATGCTCAGTGACTACGGTGAAAAAAGCGAAGTCTTTCAATACGTAGGTCGAAACTACTCATCAAATGAAGAAATACCTCTGTTACAATAAATTATCTGCTGCTTCCGGCGGCACCAGTCTCTCTGGTCTGACCATCATTACCAGCGCCTGCGCCAGTTCCCTGGTCAACATTGTCGGAATTTTTGCTGCATGAAATTGAAAGCGAGAGTAGAGCTGTGACGAGAATGAGAATTTTCACCTGAACCTCCTATGATTTTATATTCCTTCTAAAGAAGAAATTATCTTACCTCTTGAGACTGCAAGAACTTCGCCACGCTTTAATGGCTTCCAGGTATCTTCCTCATTAAGTGGAACGCTGGCGAAAAGAGTAACGATGTCGTTTTTTGCTTCTACTGTCAGGGCGTTTTCGGCATCGTCGCTGAACTTTTTATCACCCCGCAAACAGACAATCTGAATATAGTGAAGTCCCGGCCATGAAGTTATTTTCGTAATCGGATCATGCCGTTCATCACCGTGAGCAAAAAAGGCGTCTCCATCTGAATAAAGGAAATTCCCCGGGCCAAGGCTTCTGATGTCTTCAGCAAATTCCTTGATAACCTGCAATCTTTTTTCGACCGGTGGGACGGAGTCATACTCATCCCAGAGACTTTTCATCCGATCCATCAAAACACAAAAACTCAGCTCAGAGTCAGTTTCACCAATGGGGTGAAAATTCTGAGGCTTGAACCTTTCATCTTTCAAAATATTCCTGAGTGTTCCATTGTGAGCGAAGCTGTGAACTCTTCCGCCAACTTCACGGATAAATGGATGCGTATTACTGTAATGCACCCTTCCCACAGTAGACTTCCGGATATGCGCGATAATATCGTGACTTCGGATCTCCTGTTGCTTGATGAATTCTACCCATTGACTGTTCTTCGCCGCCCCTGCATCTTTAATAAGACGCACGTCTTTCCCTTCATGGAAGGCTATTCCCCAACCATCGCCATGCATATTTGGATTCTCGCCCCGTTCAGCAAGCACACCTAAAGATAGACTGATCGTCGTTTCCCGATTACTGGATAGTCCCAGAAGTTCGCACATTAAAATCCTCGCAATTACTAAATATGAGGAGTCATCTCATCGAGCTGAGAGAAAATCTCCGGCGCCTGAGTCCGTAAGCTTTTTATGATCGAACTCTGTCTCTCGATAGATTCGACAATCAGATCAGCGGCGAAATCATTATCAATTTCAGGACGGCCATTAGTCCGGGCAAGCATCCACTCGGCAGTCGTGCGATGTTTATCAAGAACCCGCTCGAGGATCTCGAAAATTGCCATATCTTCACTGTTCACACCTGCTTTCGCAAATTGACCGAGCTTAGAAAGGTATTCTCCTACCAGCTCATCTTTTGTTCCGAAGATCACGGCGCGCTCAAAGAGATCGTTGATGGCGTGAGTAGGGAGAATGCTCACTTCTTTTCCACTGACACTAAAGCAATCATTGATCATATTCCGATCAAGGCCTTGTAAGGAAGAAAGGGGAGTACATCTCAGTGCTTCTCCTTTCAGGTCCATACGTTTCATGGCACTGCAAACCCAGAGAAATTTAGCGCAGTCGAGTTCAATGGAATCTGAGTCCAGGCATCTGATCTCAATAGTATTCCAGTGGCGATTCCATCTGATGGGATTCCAGTTCGCACCCTTGAAGTCCGTAAGCTTTTTTACATCTTCACGTGGAAATCCTACAGTGGCAGATTTTTTCAGCCAATGTTCAATACTTTTCTGAACTGTATTCAGGACATCAGTTGAACTGCCGGCAACCGGTGGCAATTGACCATTCAGTGGGAAATCGCGATAGGTGCCGTGATAGTAACGATGGCCACGCATTGAGACTGCTTCATGCTTCCCATAAAAATAAGGTGAGCTGGAAAAAGCAATCATGGGAGTCATCATAAGACCCATGTTGAATTTATCCATGAGCTCACGATTAGAAAAAAGAAATTCAGGAGCTGTTTCAAGTTCTACGTGAGTATGAACGCCCGCGCAGTTTCCTGCGGCCTTAAGGGGGGAGTCCGCTTTCATCATCCAGCTGTTTGGTTTTTTGCCGGATAAAATACTGTTCTGGACGTAGTAACTCCATTTCGAAGTCATATGCGGAAGATAGTTCATCGGGAGAGATGCCATAGGTACAAGTGCTACATGCTCCCGGATGGCGATCTTCTTAATCATGAGATAGTGCAGGAGATAATCTTTCAGCACTTCAACAGGTGAAGTTGAAGGAGTTGTGCCGATCTCCACCATGTTGAGAACAAACTCATTCGTGATTTTATTCTCGCCGGCCGTGATCTCTCTTTTTCCAAGGAAATCTGACAGGGCATCAATAAAGCTGAAGACACCTTCCGAAGGAAGTCGTGTGTCGAGATTGAACAAAAACTTTTCCGCTTCCAGGCCGAATTTCATCCGTGAATCCTCTCTCTCCGGGGTTCTTCATTGAACCCTGCGCAGATTTTTTAATGAGTGAGAATGTCTGTAAAGGATGCTTGCGCTAATTAAGGAGTCTTTAATTGGGCAGTACGACGAGGGTGAAATTTACTTGGTTGAACCTGCAGTTTTCGCCAGATATGATCTGACTTCCTTCATGGTGGCCTTGACATCAGGAACAACACGGCCCTTCACTGTCCAGGCCATACTCGAATCGGGAGTGACGTGAGTCACATAAGTAAATAGTGTCTTTCCTTCAAACTCCTCGAACATCATCATGCCCTTGGTATTCTTCAGTTGTTCTGATTTCACCAGATCCCAGGTAAGAATGGCATTGTTTCCTTCATACACAATCGTATGTCTCGTTGTGTACTTGGTGTTTTTCACGATGGGCATTTTCATTTCAAAGAACACATCCGTCTGGTTGCCATTCACTTTTACAATCTTTGATTTAGTAACACCCGGGATGAACTTCTTATGATTTTCAAACTGAGTGAAAGTTTTCATATTCTCTTTCGGCGTATGCGGAATGATATTAATCAGAGTCACTCTCGGAAAGACTTCATTCTTCAGTTCCTCGACCTTCTCAAGCTCCTGACCCTTCCTGAGCTTCTCGAGATCAGCGGCAGTGAGATTTGTTCTCAGAGCAAAAGCAGAAAGAGAAATAAGAGATAAGAGGACGGAAGTTAAAATTTTCATACTTTCATTTTAATCAATCCCCGCACTCTTTCAATGACGGGAAAACATATCCTTTGAATCACCGCGTTTCTTTGAGATTCGCGCTGTATTTAGGTATAAGTGCAGGGTGATAAAGAAATTCTGATTCTTCTTCTTGAATTTCTCCATCCGCATACTCATTCATCTCAATAAAGAGCTCAGGGTGAATCACGGCCTCCAGATCATTCTGGAAATATTCAATCTCAACCGGTGACAGATGACGGATATAAGGAACGGCCCGGCAGGTGAAAGTGGAGATAGAATAATTTCTGATATCTTCTTCCAGGATCAGATCCTGAATCATCTTCAGAAGGACCGCTTTCTTTTGAAACACGGAAGACTCCTGGGGTAGGACGGGAGTAACTGTGCAATGAAGTCCGGAATAGCTTTTTGTAACTGAACTCTTTTCAACGTTTTCTACGCGTGGGTTTTTGATGAGGAAAATCTTATTAGCTGTGTGTAGAGAAAATAGCATGGGTGCTCCTTTGGTGTCGTCGTCTCCCAACGGTTATGCGGCTTCCATGCCGACGACAACATACCCTTAAATGCCTGTGATTCGGGAGGCGGCAAATCTTGCCTAGGGAGGAGTGACCTGTGAAAATGCCATAGCTTAACCCAGGAAGCCCCATGCAATTTATCGGTACAGCGGGATGGAGTCTGCCAAAAGAGATGTCGGAGAAGTTTCCGGAGGGTGAATCTCATCTGGAAAAATACTCCCGGGTGTTCTCGGGGGTAGAGATCAATTCGTCTTTTTACCGCGAACACATGCCTAAGACCTATGAGCGATGGGCGAGTGAAGTACCCGGACATTTCCGTTTCAGCGTAAAACTATCCCAGGAGTTCACGCATAACTGCTCACTCCGGCCAAAAGAAAAAGATGTGAGAGTTTCTCTTGAAGGTATCTTGCATCTGGAAGAGAAGCTGGGCTTTCTTCTCCTTCAATTTCCGAAATCAATGGAATTTCATGTAAAAAATATGGAACGTTTTTTCCGGATCATCCGCAAAAGCTACATTGGTCCCATTGCCCTTGAGGCAAGAAACAGTGCCTGGATTGGGAGTGAGGGAAAAAAACTTATGTATGATTATGAGGTTTCGAAAGTGGTCGCTGATCCTGAGAGATGTCCGGGCGGACCCAAGAAACTTTTGACGGCAGGAGGTTCTGCATATTACCGCCTTCATGGGGTGCCCGTTATTTATCGCAGCTCCTACACAAATAAATTTCTTAGGGAACTCAGGCAGGAAATCAAACCATATAAAAATGTCTGGGTAATTTTTGATAATACGACTATCGGAAAAGCGACCGGAAATGCTCTCCAACTGATATAATCCCTTCATGATCACATTCAGAGAAATTAAAAACAGCGATAACAAAATCCTCGCCGACATCATCAGAAAGAGCCTTGAGGCGCATGATCTCGCAAAACCCGGCACGGTCTATACCGATCCTACCACTGATGATCTCTTCGATCTTTTCCGCGAGGAAGGCTCCGTTTATTTTGTCGCCGAAGATGAAAATGGAATCCTTGGAGGGTGCGGAATATATCCTACACCAGGACTTCCCCGAAGGTGCGCTGAGCTCGTGAAACTTTACCTGCGTGAAGAGGCGAGAGGAAAGAAACTTGGATTTGCGCTCATGACGAAAGCTCTTGAGTGGGCAAAAGAAAATGGCTACACCCAGATTTATCTCGAAACTTTTGCTGAACTAGCATCGGCGGTCGGACTTTATAAGAAGCTCGGGTTTTATGATCTCCAGAAACCTATGGGAGAAAGTGGGCATCATGCTTGTCAGATCTGGATGCTGAAAGAGCTCACTGACTTTAGAACAGATGTCTTTACCAAGAATTCCCCCTTATATCCGGACTCATTATCCATTCGGCAGGAAGTTTTTATTAAAGAGCAGGAGATTGATCCAAAGCTTGAGATAGATGAGTATGAAAATGAGTGCACATACTTCCTGACATCCATTAATGATATTCCGGCCAGTACCGGGCGACTTCGCATAAGTAGAGAGAAAATCAAGTTTGAAAGGATTGCTACCCTGAAAGCTTTTCGTGGAAAGCATTGCGGAAAAGAACTTATGCAGAAGATGCTTCTGCATGCAAGGACACATCACCCGGAGCTTAAGCCTTATATGCACGCGCAGATGAGTGCTGTGAGTTTCTATGAAAGTATCGGGTGGGTAAAAGTTGGTGAAGAATTTGATGAAGCGGGAATTCCACACTTCGCTATGACAGTACCTTGAACAACAATCTGATACTGATGAATAGTGTGAGTAAACCTGTCCCTTTCTGAACCAGAGCATATGAAATTTTTCCATGCGTTCCAATCCGCGAACCAATCTGCCCGCCGACAATCACAGCGATAAATAATGGAACATATGTCATAGGGTCGGGAAGAGATGATGATTTCGCAAATTGACCGACAAGTCCTGAAAAAGAATTTACCAAGATAAAGACACTGGCAATGGCAGCAGCATTCTTTGACCGGGCCCAGCCAAGATTGATCAAAAGTGGTGAAAGAAAAATTCCGCCACCAATACCCACCATGCCTGAGAGAAGTCCCAATAAACCACCGGTAATGAAGGAGACAACATAACCCGGTTCTTTAATTTCATCCTGCTGACGATCTTTGATAAAAAGAATCCTCAGACCACAGAGAAGAAGGCTTATCGTGAGAATAAGGTAAAAGTTCTTTTCAGTGAGCGGGAAATATCCGCCCATGAAGGCCATGGGAACTGAGCTGATCACAAATGGCAGAATAAGACTCTTCTTCATGAGTCCATTTTTATAATAATGCCAGCAACCTCCGCTCACGACGAGGACGTTACAGAAAAGTGAGATCTTTGGAATGACTTCAAAGGGAAGGCTTATGAGTGCAAGCATTCCAATGTAGGATGTGCCGCCACCGAAACCTACTGTGGCATAAAGCATGGCAATGAAGAAGAATGCTATGGTGAGTACGAGCATGCTCCACCTATCAGTGAATAAAAATGAGGAGCACCATTAGTGCGGGCAATTGAAACGAGCTTTTTACTTCTGATACCGCGATGACAGTAAACAATGACGGGTCTTTCTGATTTCATGAAAGATTGAAGAATCTGATCATCCTCATCCCGCACATCCACGAAAACTGCATCCAGAAGTCTTGCGGCCTCCATGCTGATTTCAAGGTCCGGGCTTTGAAGTTTCATTTCTCCACGGCACGAAGGACAGTTTTCGATTCTAAGATTTTTAATCTTCATTTGCTGGAGAGTTCTGAGATCCAGATAAAAAGTATGGGAAACAGTATTGTTCTTCTCTTCCTGAAGGTACTGAAGCGCTTCTGAGGCCTGAATTGACCCGATGACATTAACCGCCGCTCCCAGAACACCGAAGTCATTGCAGTTACCAATAGCAGAATCTGCTGAGGTTAGATCTCCGGCACAACGAAGGCAGCCGGAATTATGATTTGGATCAAAGGTCCTGATCTGTCCTTCAAACTGGTAAATACTTGCAGAAATGAGGGGAACCTTTGCGATAAAGGCAGCATCATGAAGAAGATATTTGGTTTCGAGATTGTCAGTACAATCGATCACGAGATCCACGCCGGAGATGATGCTCATGACATTAGTGGCATCAACTCTCGAGACATTACCAGTGATTTTAATAAAGGGATTAAGAGCTTTTAATCTGGAGACAGCGACATTGATCTTTTTCTCTCCGACCACATCCGGAGAGTAAAGCGGCTGCCGGTGGATATTACTGATACTGACCCGATCATCATCATAAAGATTGATTTCGCCCACACCTGCAGTCGCAAGAGCAGTCAGAACCGGACATCCGAGGCCCCCGGCACCAATGACAGCAACTTTTGAAGCTTTAAGAATACCCTGCTTAACCACCAGCTTCTGTTTTTCGTAATAATCTTCCTCATGAAAGTGCACATGAGTATGGTGATCCCGGCAGAAAACCCAGCTGGGTTCCTGAGAAACATAATGTTCTTTTTTCCAGACCGGAAGGCGGTGCTTGATCTCATCAATCACATAGCGGGAAGCCTTAAAAGCATCATCCCGATGTGAGGCAACTGCGCCCACCCAGACCGCGATCTCTCCCAGGTGGAGATGACCAAATCGGTGAGTGCACACGATGGAATGGATGTTGAATTTTTCTTTTGCTTCACGAAGGATTTTTGCACCTTCTTTCTCTGCCAGCTCCGGATACACCTGATACTCGAGCGATGAGACTTTTTTCCCTTCATTATGATCACGAACCCAGCCTTCAAAGCTCACGAGTGCGCCCGCCTCATTATTTTCGAGGTTTTTAATGAGCTCATCGCGGTTTATCGGGTGATTCGTGAGAGTAAACAGACTAGCCCCCCGCCACTGGTGGAATGAATACAATTTTTGAATTATCACGGACTGGATCACTCATCCGGCAGAACTCATCATTAACTGCAACCTGAATCATCTTTCCGGTCAGGGAGAAATTATATTTCTCTTTGAGGAATTCATAAAGTTCAGCATGAGTATGGCAGTCGACACTGATTTCTTCGTTATCAGTGCCACGCTCTTCGCGAAGAAGGGCAAAGTAGCGGATGTTAATGTTTTTCATTCACAACCTCAGCGTATTCCTGAACGGTGTTAACATTCGCGAGATTTATTGTACCCGTCTGATTAAGCTTCAAGACTTCGGCATTCTTCAGTACTTTCACCGGGCAGGTGATATTATCTTTTACTGCATTTACAAAAAGCTCGCGCGCTTTCGGGGTATAGAGCGTGCACAGTGGCTCAGCGAAGTCTTTCTCAGAATGTTTAAAGGCCACTACCGTTCCGTTTGCATCGTAATTTAAAAGGAGTTCTTTCACAGTCTCATCATTGAAATGAATGAGGTCGCAAGCAACAACAATCCAGTTAGCATCCGGATGAGCTTCCATTGCAGAAAGAATTCCCGCGATTGGTCCCGTAACTCCAGTCTTGTCTTCAATCACCGGAAGATTTTCCAGGGGAGTTCCCGACCACTGGCCGGATCTCGCTGATAAATAAACCTCATCACAATACTGATCCAGGATTTGAGAGATATAAAGAGCGTGAGCTTTTCCTTTGTATTCTATGAGGGCCTTATCCCGCTTCATGCGTTCACTTTTTCCACCTGTGAGAACCAGACCAAAAAGCGGTCCATCGAGGAGAGTATTCTTGCCACCGGTCTTACTCACGAGTTTTGCCGGGCCAATTGTCATCTCATGGGAGAGTGCCTTGCACATATCATAAATCGTAAGTGCCGCAGTTGTAACTCCATGAAGGGCTTCCATCTCAACACCGGTTTTGTAATTTGTCTTCACAGTACAGCGGATACTGATTTTTAAATTTCCATCGTGGGAAATATTGAACTTGCAGCTTTCAATCGGGATCTGGTGACAGAAGGGAATTATCTCCCAGGTTTTCTTAACTGCCATAGTTCCTGCAATGATGGCAGTCTGAAATACCGGGCCTTTCTTCAAGGTCATTTCTTCGCCCGTCAGATACTGTCGAAAAATCTCCGGAAGCTTGACCGATGTTTCGGCAGTGGCAGATCGCGGAGTAATTTCCTTGGAAGTCACATCCACCATCGTAGGTTGGTTCTTTTGATCAATATGCGTCAGCATTTATCCTCCGATTCCGTTCATCTGGTGAGAGACTTCCACCGGGCGCATTGCGGGTTTCATCCCGAGAAGCGCCTGATAAACCGGAACACGTTCTTCCGTCGTAATATTTTTAATTGAGATACCATCATCTTTCATGAGACACGCGCGAAGAATTCCATCCGCCGAGAGTCTCCACCTTGAGCACTGCCCGCAGAAGGGGCGGGATTCTGAAGCAATGAAACCAATCTGCGCTCCATTATCAAGCAGGTAATTGAAAGATGTAGAATCACCTTCTTTCACGATTGGTTTTAAGAGATGCGTCTCCATCAGGCGGGCAATCATGTCCTTTGCGGGAATGAACTGCTTTTCCTGAGCACCCCGGGCATGGCCAATTCTCATGAGCTCCAGGAATCGTACTTCAATTCCAGTTCGCTCTGAAAATTCGACAAAATCCTCGAGCTCATGATCATTTACATCCTTCATGGCAACGGTGTTTATCTTTACGACAAATCCCATCTTATGAGCGCGGGAAATATTTCCCAGGACACGTGTGAGATAATCTCCATGAGTAATATTCCTGAAATTTTCAGGATTCAGAGAATCAAGACTGATATTGAGATGAAATACCCGGTTGTCTTTCAGGATATCGAGATACCGGTCGAGAAAAATCCCGTTGGTGGTGAGACCTATTTTTTTAAGCTTAAGAGATGAGATGCCTTTGACGATCTCTTCAAACGCTGGACGCAGAAGTGGTTCGCCACCTGTAAGACGCAATTCTTCCACACCCAGATCCACGAGCTCGCTCACGATTTCAGAATACTGAGAGGCACTAAGGAATTTTTTCTCATCCATGAAGGTTGAATCAACCGGCATGCAGTAATGGCAGCGGAGATTACACTTATCCGTGAGTGAAAGACGAAGCTTTCTGATTTTCCTGCCCTGGGTGTCGATGAGACTAGTCACATTTTCCCCCATGGATAAAACGGATAGATTTCTCCAGCCGCAAAGATCGTTTTATCTTTCGGCAATTCGATAAAACCATCGCTTTCGGCAAGGCCCGTGAATTCCCCTGAGTTTTGGACCGGAAGTGGATGAGCAAGAAGCTTTCCATCCGGACTTGATTCAAGTTTTGCCGGAACAAAATAAGTAAGACTGTTTTTGAAAATTATTTCTTTGGTCAGGACAGCGTAGATATTCTTCGTGTTCAGGAAATAGCGGTGAAGGCACACAAGACTTGAGACGGGATTTCCCGGAAGGCCAAGGACGACGGTATTTGTTTCTTTATGAACGCCAAACCAGAGAGGTTTCCCCGGACGCTGGGAAATACCGTGAAAGATTTCTTTTACTCCGGATTCTTTCCAGACTGATGGAAGATAATCAAATTTACCTTTTGATACTCCACCCGAATAGATCATGAGATCAAAACGCTTATTATTTTCTGAAAAATGTTTTCTGATTTCATCCTGGTTATCTGAAAGATGAGAAAGCTCAATATCTGTATATCCGTGCTGCAGAAGTGATGCCTTAAGGGCATATGCATTGGAGCGTCTGATCTGATGAGGAAGGGGAGATTCATTAATCTCAACCAGCTCATCACCTGTTGAAATGATACTCACAGATGGTTTTTTTTGAGACTTGATTTTTGTTTTTCCCATGGAGACAGCGATTCCCCAGTTTGGTCCATTCATTTCAGATCCGCGCTTCAGAACCACGTCCGAATTCTTTGTATCAGAACCAAAGAGGTGAACATTCTCCATCGGACTTCGCGATTGTTCGAGCGTGATGGTGGCAATCCCATCCGAGATTTTCAGATGCTCGTAAGGAATGACAAGATCAGCACCATCCGGAAGTGGAGCACCAGTCATGACTTCAAAAGCACAGGATGGATCGGTCAGAGTTTTTGCCGGAACGCCGGCGGGGGAAATCCCTATGATTCGAAAATCGCGTTTCCCTTCTTTCCAGATATTAAAGTTAACTGCAATTCCATCCATCATCACACGATGAAAGGGCGGGTACGAACGGTCAGCACGAATGTCTTCAGTGATCACGACAGAAGATAAGGAATCAGCAGAGACAAAACTGTCTCTGAACTCCGGGAGATTTTCCCGGATAAGCTGAATGGCCTCTTCTACGCTGATCATAGGGCGGTATATTAGTCATGGGAGGGTTATCTGTCTGAACTTCCTGTAAAAACTACCCATCGCTATTCATTTTTCGAAATGATCGTGATTAACACTTTCTTAGGATTTTTTTTCTTTATCGTTATCAAAGCTTTTGTCATGATGTTGGCATGAAGAAAATTATCCTTTTCGTCTCTTTAGTCTTAGTGATTTCATCATCAGCTCTTGCCAGCGTAGTTCCGGATGAACAGCTCTGGGTTAATCTCAATACATTTATCAAATTGAAAAATGACTGGCAGTTGTATCTTGAGGCGCAACCCCGGTTCATCGATTACCATTCAAAACATGGCACCACTCTTTACCGTGGTGCTTTGGGGAAATCTGTAGGTAATGGTCTCTCTTTCTGGCTGGGGTATGGCCTTATCGAAAGGACTGCACCTACTTATCTGCATGAGGATCGTCCGTTTGCCCAGGTTATGCATGCAAAGGACATTCACAAAAAAATCAAACTTATCAATCGCACGCGTTTTGAAGGTCGTTACTTCCGGGATATGAATTCAGCTGCGTGGCGATTGCGCCACCTTTTAAGAGTTCAGTATCGTTTTGGGGGCTCAAGATTTGGTCTTGTGGCGTATGATGAATGGTTCTGGAATTCTGCTTCCCATAATCAGTCCGGAATCAGAGAAGGTTTTGATCAGAACCGCGCCTTTGTAGGTGTATCGTTTGCATTTGGAGAGAGCGACCAGCATTTGGGTGAGATTGGCTATATGAATCAATATGTGAATGGAGCAGTGAATGATGCGAGCAATGATGTTCTCGCTCTGCAATTTACGTTCCGCTATTAAATGGATAAATTTAATCAGGACCTCTTATCAGGGATTGATTAATGAGTCGTTTGACTTTCTTTTTTCTTCTAATCTTTTCATGTTCTCAATTTAAAAAATACGAGGAACCGGCAATTCCCGGATCACTGGAAGAAGCGGTTGAAGCTTCTTCGCGAACCGAAGAAAATTCAGACCGTGATGAATACCAGCATCCCAGAGAGACTCTCGAATTTTTTGGCCTGAAACCAAATATGACGGTGGTGGAAATCTCCCCCGGTGCAGGTTACTTCACCGAAATTTTGGCGCCTTATCTCGCCAAAGAAGGCCAGTACGTGATGGCCATTCCAAGGATACCGCAGAACCCACCTCCCTTTCTGATTGAGAATGAAAAAAAGCTTCAGGACATTCTTCTTCGCCAACAGGAAGTGAAGGCAAAAACAAAGTTCATACCGTTTGAGCCATTGGATGAGAGAAACAGAATTAAAAAAGAATATGTCGATATCGTTCTGGTATTCAGTCATGTCCACAACTGGATTGCGAAGAGTGAAACCGAAGCATCTCTTAAATTCTGTTATGACATCATGAAAAAAGGGGCAACCCTCGGAGTGGTCCAGCACCGGATTAAACCTGGCAAGAAAAGAGTTCCGAAGAGCGGATACATGTATGAGAAAGAGGTTATTGAACTCGTAACCAGGGCCGGTTTTAAGCTCGTAGGCAGGTCAGATATCAATGCTAACCCTCGCGATACGGCCGATTATTCTGAAGGCGTCTGGACTCTTCCACCAACTTATCGCCTTGGGGAAAAAGATAAGGATAAGTATGAGGATATCGGAGAGAGTGATCGCATGACTTTGAAGTTTATCAAGATCTGAAAAAAAGGGCCCCTTGCGGGGCCCCTTTTTATAACTAGATTACTGGTTCACTTGCAGCAGGTTCCTCTGCTGAAATAGGTTCTTCGACCGGTTCAACAACTGGAACTGGACATGCACCAAGGAAATCATCATGGTGTTTCCTGTGCGACTTAACCGCAGGACAAGCAATGATGATAGTGTGGGCATCCTGGTTACCAGTTTGGTGACAGATCTTCACTTTCATCTGACGCTTAACAGTTGTCTTCTTAGATCCTCCACCGCTTGATTTCTTCTCTGTAATCTTCTTGATGTACAGATACTCAGCTGGAAGGCCATCACAACCATTAGCGATGACATCATCAATTGTTGGAACTGGAGCTTCATCAGTCGATCCATCGTCTGGTGTTGATCCGTCATCAGGAGTTGATCCGTCATCTGGAGTTGATCCGTCATCTGGAGTTGATCCATCATCTGGAGTTGATCCATCGTCCGGAGATGAGCCATCTTCCGGAGCAGTAGGGTTTGCGATACAGGCAGAGAAGATTGGTTCTTCTACTTCTGCAATGACATCTTCAAAAGCAGGCTGACAATTAGGAAGCATTTGGCAAGTTGCCAGGTCTGTTGCTTTTGCACAGTATGCGTCTGGACCTTCGATGAGAAAATTTGCATCGAAGAAGTCATCAGGGTTACACGCTGTGATCAGTAAGCACGCCAGAATAGAAACCTGTAAACGGCCGGTTGAACGGATGAATTTCATAGATGCTCCGTAGAGCGTAAGGTTCTGTTAGAAAGTTATCCCTAACTTCAGGTCCAGACCTTGCGGAAACTCTCTGTTTTATTTTTCAGCAAACGTGCAGCATGAAAAAACGTCCAACAATAAAAGCAGAGAAGAGATGCGTTTATTGTAGGACTCTTCGGAAGGAAATCTCAAAAAATCAACAAACTGAGTGATTCTGATGAGTAAGAAAATTTCGTGAATTCAAGCTGTCATAAACACGAGCTTTGTAACCTCTTTATTAGTCGTACCTTCATTTTTTCTTAATATTCAGTTGTTAAGTTAATCCGAGGTGACGGCCGGGGGTCACTTTCTCTCCCTATGAAAAACTCACTACCATCATTCTCAGGAGGACTTCATATGCTGTGGAAAAACCGGAGAATGAGTGGAAATGTGCTTGATCGGCGTAGGGGCGGAGGACTTGGGATCGGGGGTCTGATCATAGGTGCAATTATCTATTTTCTCATGGGTGGAAATCCCGCAGTCTTCCTGGCCCAGAATGCCGGGCAGGTTCAGAAGCAGGAAGCCGCTCCCGCGCGCGATGATGAGAAAAATTTCGTGAGTGTAGTTCTCGCAGATACAGAAGATGTCTGGAACAAGGTTTTTCATTCGAATGGACTCCGTTACCGCGAGCCAAAACTCGTTCTTTTCAGAGGACAGGTTCAATCCGCATGTGGAAGAGCAAGTAGTGCCGTTGGTCCCTTCTACTG
>MWVX01000301.1_pt1 | contig 14721 bp, 15 predicted proteins | sample 1047311 | NCBI WGS metagenome assembly MWVX01 (sample SAMN06349984, study PRJNA376086) | soil metagenome | isolation source: MtG-4 sample Antarctic (ecotone) soil | place: Antarctica | collected 2015-01-13 | reverse complement strand
GGCGTTGAGCCACCTCTTTTTGGAACATACCGATCATACATTGCACACTTTCCTTCCATTCCAATATTTTAAAAACAATCTGGGTAGAAATATTGTAAGGAAAATTTCCAATCACCGTGAAAGCAAAGTTTAGCTATGAGAAATGAGAGAAGCTTACGTATTTTAGTAAAAGCAGCATTCAATCAAAGAAGAAAAACTTTACGCAATGCAGTACGTTCTCTTTTTGATGAAAAAGAATTAGGATCGGATTTTTTTAATCGACGAGCAGAGCAGGTAAGTATAGAAGAGTTTGCGGCGTTGACCTTTCGCATGCAAGGCAGTGATAAGTAGCTGTCAATTAAACTGCGTTCATCTATTTTTAAATTATGAATTTTGAACCGTTCAAATTAATTGATCCAAACCGATAAAATCAGTTGTGACAAAAAAGTATAAGTATCTATGAAAACGGTAATCATCTCAGCTCCGGCGCATCCTTTGTTGGCTCAGGGATTTCAACAAAGAGGATACCACGTGGTTGACAGGCCTGACATCAGTTATGATGAATTAAAAGAAATAGTAAACACAGCCCATGGCATTGTACTTACTACCCGCATTCGTTTCGATAAAAATGCATTAGAGAAAGCAGAAAATCTTGAATGGGTTGGCAGGTTGGGTAGCGGAATGGAATTGATAGATAAAGAATATGCATTAGAAAAAGGAATTAAATGTATAAGTACTCCTGAAGGAAATAGAAATGCAGTAGGTGAACATACTTTAGGAATGCTGCTTAATTTGATGAAGCATATTTCGAAGTCTGCTAATGAAGTGAAAAAAGGGCATTGGCTGCGCAATGAAAATACAGGTACAGAATTGAGTGGCAAAACCGTGGGCATAATTGGTTATGGAAATACCGGTAGCGCATTTGCACGCTTATTACAACCTTTCAATGTAAAAATTTTGGCCTATGATAAATACAGAAAAGATTTTGGTAATGAATATGTACAGGAAGTTTCTAAAGAGCAATTATTGGAGGAAGCTCAAATAATCAGCCTGCATATATCACTTAATAAAGACTCAAAACATTTTGCCGATTCAGGCTTCTTTTCTGCATTGAAAAAGAAACCTTTTTTTCTTACAACCTGCCGCGGTGGTGTGACCGATACGAAGGCATTGGTGGAAGCGTTACGTAAAAACCAGATTTCAGGGGCAGGATTGGATGTTTTAGAAAACGAAAAACTGGACTCCTATTCAGCTTCAGAAAAAACAGCACTATCATATCTCACATCTCATCCGCATGTAATTGTTACACCGCATGTGGCCGGATATAGTCATGAGGCTTTCAGATTAATGGCGGAAATTTTACTTCAAAAGATTGACGTTTTAGAAGGAAGAACTACTTTATAGTTGAAGCTGCACAGATTTTAGAGCTTTTTAAATTCAAATTTTATTTTATCTTTACCTCTTTCATGCAACGCTTCGGTTCTCAAAACTGAGGCGTTGCTATTTTTTTTACCCCAAAAGAATATTTAATGAATGGAATTCAATACGTGACAAAGGAAACACTGGAATCTATGAAAAAAGAGCTTCAGCACATGAAGGGAGTTGAACGTCCTGCATCCTCACGTGCTATTGCTGAAGCCCGTGAAAAAGGTGATCTCAAAGAAAACGCTGAGTATGATGCGGCAAAAGAAGCACAAGGTATGCTTGAAGCTAAGATTGCACAAATGGAAGGATTGGTGGCCACTGCCCGCATAGTTGACGAATCAAACATTGATACCAGTAAGGTTTCGATTCTGACCAAAGTAAAACTTACCAATTTAAAAACAAAAAAACAGGTGACATATCAGATAGTAAGCGAAAAAGAAGCCGACCTCAAAGCTGCGAAAATATCATCTACTTCACCCATTGGGAACGGATTGTTAGGTAAGCGTGTAGGCGACATCATAGAAGTAACAGCACCCGCAGGTGTGATGAAATTTAAAGTTGAAAAAATTAGTGTGTAGATGTGATGATTAGCTGATGTGACGATGTGGCGATTATTGCGATGTGCTGATATGCCGATGTAGTGATGTGGCGATGTGATGATAATGGTGAGCAGATGTGATGATATTTAGTAGTTTTTTTGATAAGGGGTTATGCCTCAATTCATGCGAATCTTACAAAATTAGCAATGAGCATTTTTACTAAAATTATTAATCAGGAAATTCCATCTTATAAAATCAAAGAAGATGATATTTTTTATGCCTTTCTAGATGTATATCCATTGAGAGAGGGTCATGTGCTGGTAGTACCCAAAACCGAAACGGATAAAATCTTTGATCTTTCAGATGATGAATTATCACGGATGCTTGTTTTTGCAAAGCCAATTGCACAAGCTATTGAAAAAGCATTTTCATGCAATCGTTGCGGCATCACGGTCATCGGGCTCGAAGTACCTCATGCACACATGCACCTTATTCCCATTAATAGTTCGAATGATCTCAACTTCAACCAACCTAAACTCAAGGTCTCTCCGGAACAATTGAAGGAAATACAGCAACGTATTCTGAAAAAGTTATGAAACCCGTCCCGGATTTTCTGAAATGAATTTTTGCCAGTTCGATGCAGAATTTTTTTTAGAAGAATTTGTTTGAAATGGTAGCGTTTCAGAAAAATGGTGGCATACTGCCACTGCCAGTGCATCTGTGGCATCGAAATATTTCGGCTTATCTTCTATAGAAGTCAGGTTAAGCAACATCTTCCACACCTGCTCTTTATCAGCATTTCCATTTCCGGTAATAGATTGCTTTATCCGCCGTGGCGAGTATTCTGTAACGGGAATATTGAAATTCATTGCCGCTGCAATGGCTACACCCTGCGCTCTGCCTAGCTTGAGCATGCTCTGTATATTTTTTCCAAAGAAAGGTGCTTCAATGGCTAAAGCATTTGGTTTATGCAATTGGGCCAGTTCTGTTACTTTTTGATGTATGATTTGCAGCCTTTCATAATTATCTTTTTTGACAGGGAGCCGTAGTGCATTGATCTCTATTACGGTGATCACTTCATTCAATATGCTAATAAGACTATAACCCATGATCACCGTGCCGGGATCAATGCCAAGTACTATTTTGAGGGGCTTATGCAGTGAGGTGTTTATTTTTACCGCACATGCGGCTTCACAAAAATATCAAAATCTTTATTAATTATTTTCTGGGGCCATTGCTGTTTGCGTGGATATGTTATTCTATTTACAATCAGTTGGTGCTGCATGTTCATCTGCGGACTTCATGGGTAGAAATAAAACAAACACTGACATCTGTCAACATTTTTTATTTGGTATTTGTAGTTGTACTTATGTTTTGCAACTGGGGACTTGAAGCTGCCAAGTGGAAAACATCGGCATCATTAATTAATCCTATAAGTTTTTGGCATTCATTCAAAGCTATACTATCCGGAGTTTCCATTTCTATGGTTACACCCAACCGTGTAGGTGAATATATAGGAAGGATGATGTACATGCCGGAGGGGAAAAGATTGAAAGTAATTTCAATTACACTCATCAATAGTATGAGCCAGATATTAGTTACCGTGCTCATGGGCACTTTAGGTTTTCATTTATTAAAAACCTCGTTGATTGATGGAAAACTCATTAGTTCTGTTTGGTATCAATTTATATGGGGTGTATTAACAGCATCACTTATAATTTTAACACTGTTTTATTTTGCCTTACCCAGGTTGGAAATTTTGCTTGAAAAAATATTTGCTACAAGTCGCTATCTCTATCTCATACAGGCGGTACACCTCTTCAGCTTGCAACGGTTATTTGTTCTGTTGCTTCTGTCTATAGTACGGTATGGAGTATTTGTTATACAATATATACTTGTTTTTCGTTTATTTAATGTTGCTGTTCCATTGGATACTTTGTTTTGGATTATGAGCCTTGTATTTTTGACACTTGCCCTCATTCCATCCATTATACTTGTGGAGGTGGGAATAAGAGGTGAAGTAAGTTTGCAGTTGGTAGGTTTGTTCACATCGAATAGTCTGGGCATCCTGCTCACATCGGTTTCTGTTTGGTTTGTGAATTTAATAATACCCGCCATGGCCGGAAGTATTTTGATATTGAGCCTCAAAATTTTTAAAAGAAATCATAAAGCAGAAAGCGCAGAGGTGGAGAAATATTATTCAGATGAAATGGTTTAAATATACTTTTCTTATATGTGGCATAATGTTGATGGTGGGTTTGCATGCCGGCAATCGTACAGGGGGAAGTATTGATCCAGATGAGTTTTGCAGTATTCGTAATTCTTCCTTTCACAATGGCGAACAACTCCATTATATTGTTTACTATTCCATTATTGGTATTTATGTAAATGCCGGTTATGCCAATGTATCTGCCCGCCTCGAAAGATTAAATAACCGCCCTGTGTATCATATAGTAGGCGACGGTAAGTCTAATTCTTCATACAATTGGATATCTAAAGTCAACAACCGGTATGAATCTTATGTTGATACGGCTACACTTCAGCCATTAAAATTTGTGCGCAAAGTGGAAGAGGGCAATCATAGAAAATATGAAAATGTTACATTCAACCGTACTGCAAATACGGCCGTTACTAAAGATGGGGTTTATAAAGTTCCAACTTGTGTACAGGATGTTGTGAGCTGCCTTTACTATGCCCGCAATATCAATTTCGACAAATACAAGCCCGGTGACAAGATTTCGTTCAACATGTTTTTCGACAACGAGCTTTATAATATGTACATCCGCTATGTGGGAAAAGAAGATATTAAAACCAAGTTCGGAAAATTCAAAGCTATAAAATTCAAACCCTTACTCATCAAAGGCACTATGTTCGAGGGTGGCGAAAAGATGAACGTTTGGGTGACGGATGATGCCAATAAGATACCACTTCGTGTAGAATCTCCATTAACAGTGGGTAGCATTAAAGTAGATATGATGGGTCACAAAAACCTGCGCCACCCGCTTACGTCTTTGAAAAAGGTAAGATAGGAGATACGCGGGTAAACTTATTTTAGAGCATTGAGAACCCAAACTCCCTTTCTTGTCATCCTGAACCGAAGGTGAAGGATCTCAAGAAAATAAAACCTTTAGCAGCTCGACTCAAAATTTTCGCAAGATTCATCTATATGATTTGTTGATAATTGATCAGATTTCTTTCTCATCTTCAATCTCGCTTTTTTGCCATCCTAAACCCTCACTCTATTGTCATCCTGAACCGTAGGTAAAGACTCTCAATGACAATAGGCTCACCATCGGAATACTTTCCTTGTCATCCTGAAGCCGCAGGTGAAGGATCTCAAACACTCATTAACAATTAAGGCGAATTAAGAGCAGTTTACTACACCCATAGGAAACTTTTATTGCACTGATCTATTCCAGAAGATCAATAATGTAATTGGACCTTAAGACCCCTTATACAACATCTCTCAACAAAAAACTATCTCCTGCTACAATTCCTTTTTCAGTTTGCAGCAGATTGCAACATTCTATTTGGGCATCATGTTCAAAAAAAAGAACATAATTCTTCTCAACAGCTTCTTTCAAAAAAATCTTTTTTTCATTCAGTGTAGCTAGCGGAAACATGTCATAAGCCATTACATAGGGAATGGGAATATGACTGGCAGAAGGAAGAAGGTCAGCCATAAACACAATGGTTTGGTCTTTATATTTTATCTGTGGAAGCATCATACTTTCTGTATGGCCATTCACGAATATCAGTGAAACAGAGTCAGTAAATAAACTTGAACAGAGTAGCGGAAAGGCTGTCCATCCGCCTTCATCTTTATTTTTTACAAATGGATGATCAATAAATTTCAATTGCCCGCTTTCCTGTATAGGAAAAATATTTTCTTTTAAAAAAGAAGCCTTTTCCCGGTCATTAGGTTCTGTTGCCCATTGCCAGTGTGCTTCATTACTCCAGTAGGTCGCATTTTTAAATGCTGGTATCAATTTCTCTCCATCCCGAATGATAGATCCCCCGCAATGATCAAAATGTAAATGCGTAAGCAACACATCAGTAATATCATCTCTGTGAAAACCATGCTGTGCCAGTGAACCGTCTAAGGTAGCTTCTCCATGTAAATAGTAATGACTGAAGAATTTAGCATCCTGTTTATTTCCGATTCCATTATCAATAAGAATAAGGCGATCCCCGTCTTCAATCAATAAACAACGCATGGCCCAGGAACAAAGATTGTTTTCGTCTGCAGGATTTTTTTTACTCCACAAGCTTTTAGGTACCACACCATACATAGCTCCGCCATCGAGTTTGAAGTTCCCTGTTTCTATGCTATATAGCTTCATGTTGCAATTGTTTCAATTGGTTTTGTTTATAAAGTGCAGCGATCAACCAAAGTAATCCAATCGTAAAAAATACAATAAGTGAAAGCACCGAATTGCGCATATTTTTTGTTTGCTCTTCAATTAAGCCAAAAGCAGATAACCCGATTACGATTGCAATCTTTTCCGTCACATCATAAAAGCTGAAAAATGATGCAGTATCCTTTGTTACGGGCATCAGTTTGGAGTAAGTAGATCGGCTTAATGCCTGTATGCCTCCCATTACCAGCCCCACTGCTATTGCCAGGCCATAAAAATGATATTCAGTCTGCATAAGATAACCCGCAATGCACACGAAAATCCAAAGGATCACTACGCCAATGAGCACCCTGAAATTTCCATAAAGACTGGAGAGTTTCGCCATCAGAAACGCACCGGCAATGGCTACCAATTGTATTAACACCACGGTTATGATCAATTTAGTGGAAGGCAGATTTAATACTTTACTCCCAAAATTTGTAGCGGCCAACATTACCGTTTGCACACCCATATTATAAAAGAAAAAGGCAAACAAAAAGCGTTTCAAAACAGGCATCTTCATTAGTTGGCTGAATACAATTTTTAATTCATTGAATCCGCCGGTAATGAAATTAGTTTTCCTCTCTTCTCTTTTGATGGCATTTCCATTAGGTAGCCGTCGAAAAGGAATTTGAGCAAAGCCAAGCCACCATATTCCGACCAATAAAAAGGTAAGTCTTACAGCATCTCCTGCACTGTTCAAAAAAGGAATTTTTTCCCAAAAAAACACTAGCAAGAATCCAATGATCTGCATAGTAACGCTGCCGATATACCCAAACGTAAATCCTTTGGCGCTGATTCTATCCCGATCTTTTTCAGCAGCTATTTCGGGGAGGTAAGAATTATAAAAAACAAGGCTGCAATAAAAGCCAAAAGCAGCAAGCATCATGCTTATAATTCCAATTGAAAAATATTCAGGCTTGAAAAAATACAAGCTGCTGCATGCCAATGCGCCGAGTGTGCAGAAGAATTGCATGAATCTTTTTTTATTTCCTTTATAATCTGCTACCGAAGAAAGCACCGGAAGGAGAATGGCTACCAACAAATATGTAGCTGCCAACGCATAATTATACAAAGCTGTATTTACATAAGATCTTCCAAGGAAGTTAACCGTTCCATTAAAAGGTTCGGCTTTGGTCATTTCGGTATAATAGACCGGATAAAATGTAGTTGTGATCACCAGGTTATAAACACTGTTAGCCCAGTCGTACATGGCCCAGCCATTGATCACTCTCTTCGAAGCAGTCTGCATGTAGTGGTTTGAGATACTAAAGTAAAAAGACTTACTGTAGAAAGAAATATTATTTAAAAAAGCCTGTAAGTATCAATATCAGCAGGATAGAGCCTGTCACAATTCGGTAGATGCCAAATACACGAAAACCATATTTCTTCAGGTAGGCAATAAAAAATTTTATTGCAAGCAGTGCTACCAGAAATGCTACAACATTGCCAACAACAAAAGCTGTTAAGTTTTCACTCGATTCCGTTACCAGTTCATAACCTTTTTTAGGAATGGATGATGTACTCCAGTCTTTTAAAAATAAGGAATAAGCAGACGCAGCAAACATGGTAGGCACTGCCAGGAAAAAAGAAAATTCTGCAGCAAAATTCCGTGAAAGCTTTTGTTGCATGCCCCCAATGATAGAAGATGCGCTGCGGCTTACACCCGGCACCATTGCCAGCAGTTGCCAACAGCCAATCAAAAATGATTTTAAATAGGTCAGTTTATCATCTGCTTCTATGAGTTCGCTTTTCGTAACCTCTGTGGCCAATAAATCAACATTACTTCGTATCGGTTGGTGAAACCAATTATCTACAAAAAGCAAAACGAATCCTCCCAGGAGCATACTTACAGCTACAATAGTTTCACTTCCAAGCATAATATCAATGGCATCATTGAATAGATATCCCATGATCAATGCAGGCAGCACGCCAACTATCAGTTTAGCATAAAATTGCCATTGATTGAATTGAATAAATTTTTTCCAGTAGATCAATACTACCGCCATGATAGCGCCTAATTGAATGGCCACTTCGAAAAGCTTGGTAAACTGTGCTTCTTCTATTCCCAATAAGTAAGATGTAATAACCATGTGTCCTGTAGAGGAAATGGGCAAAAATTCAGTCAACCCTTCTACAATGGCTATAATGACAGCTTCAAAAAGGCTCATCTAAAAAGATAAATATTAGTGAGTCTTCGGTTGACGAAAAATGGCAAAAATCAAAAGGACTAATCCGGCAAGAATGAGTATGGGAGCAATGGTTATGCGAGTGGTGCTATAAACTTCATCCGCATTGAATACATTAGGATCTTCGCTGCGGCCACCTGCCATTAACAAAAAGCCAATGACCATGGTAGCAATCCCTCCCAACATCCACAGCAGATTTTCTTTTTCGAATAGAGGCTTGCCGCCGCGGCTAAATGTCTCTTTATCAACAACAGGTTTAGCGCTCCGGGAAAGGGTTTCTTTTTCAACAACAGGTTTACCGTCTCTTGGAGTAGTTTCTTTGACAACAGTAGTATTCTTAGTTTCTCTTTTACTTTTCATTTCTGGAACTTGATGCGGCAAGATAATGAGTTTTCTTATTGAACCGGAATGTCATTAAGTTTAGATATTTATCTGCTTCTGCAATTACTTTATTCAAAAAATCAATACAATTCATCCAATTGCATACGGAGGTATTTACGAACACTCATATAGGTACTGAATAAAGTGATCGTGATCCCTATGATGATCAGTGCTACAAAAAGTATGAGCAATAAGCTATTGTCATGCAAAGCCTTTAGATCAGGAAGAAAGCGTTCAGCCACAATAATAACTCCATACACCAATGCGATGGCGATCACGGCACTGATTGCTCCATTGATGATGGCCTTTATATTCAGCGGTTTCGCAATGAACCATCTCGTTGCACCCACCATCTGCATTGTTTTTATTAAAAAGCGGTTGCTGAACATAGCAAGCCTGATTGTATTATCAATCAACACAATTACCAGTATTGAAATAAGGATGGCTATACCGGCCAATACCAGGTTTATGATATTAAAATTTCTTTGCATTTTGCCTACAATGGATGTGGGATACCGCACTTCATCTACCGCAGGAAAACGGACTAAGTCTGTTTTGATCGTAGCCAGTTGGGCTGAGTCAAGAAAATCTGCTTTCAAAGTAAAATCAATGGATGTAGGTAATAAACTATTTTCCAAAAATTCTGTAAAGTCTTCACCGCCACTCTTCAGCCATTCCTGTTTGGCCGTTTCTTTATCAGTATATCTTACGTTTTTGGTGTAAGGTTGTGTCGTTATATAATCCTGTATATTGGTGCGTGCAGTATCAGCAACATTTGGTTTCAAAAAAACCTGCACTTCTACACTCTCTTTAAAATACTGGATAAGCTTGCGGGAATTGATGGTCAGCCACCCAACTATTCCAAAAAGAAAGAGCACGAGGGTTACGCCAAGGATGGACATAAAGTAAGATGGTTTTCCACGTTGCGATGAAGCCTTACCGAATTGAGCCATTTTATTATTTTAAATTAGGTGGGCAAAATTAAACCTTTGCTGCAAAACCATTAACATCACTAAGTTTTATTCAGAAGCAGATGTGTTATTTTTGATATCTCTAACGATTGCAAGCCTTTGAATATTGCGGTAATATTATTTTACCAACGCAAACAATTCTATTAGGCTTCAGTGGCGACGCTCCATTCATCTGCATCACATTGTGCAACATGCGCACAGTGTCACATTCAGAATGAAATTAATAGTACTGCCACAATAAAAACCTTTTAAGTATAATGAACGATCAGGCTCATAATATTGATTCAACAAGCCACTTAGCCGTTGGAGGTATAACATATAATTTCCGGGATATTGAAGCCAGGTGGCAACAAAAATGGATTGATGAACAAGTGTATAAAGTGCCCAATGATTTCGGCAAGCCGAAATATTATGTGTTGGATATGTTTCCCTATCCAAGTGGCGCGGGGTTGCATGTAGGTCATCCTTTAGGTTATATTGCTTCAGATATTTTTGCCCGTTACAAAAGATTGAAAGGGTACAATGTGTTGCACCCCATGGGTTACGATTCTTTTGGACTACCTGCTGAACAATATGCCATTGAACATGGTGTGCATCCGGCTGTAAGTACAGAAAAAAATATTGCCACATTCAGAAAGCAGTTGGATAATATTGGTTTCAGTTTCGACTGGAGCCGCGAAGTGCGTACCAGCGATCCGCAATATTATAAATGGACGCAATGGATCTTCTTGCAATTATTTAAAAGCTATTTCTGTCATACAGAAAAAAAAGCATTGCCCATTTCATTGTTAATCGAAAAGTATGAAACGAAAGGTGCAATGCCGAAGGCAGGAGAGCCGGTTCCGGGTAAACATTTTACGGCAGACCAATGGAAAGCTTTTTCAGAAAAAGAGAAAGCAGATATTTTAATGAGAAGAAGACTGGCCTATTGCGGTTATGGTGAAGTAAACTGGTGTGAAGCTCTGGGAACCGTGCTGGCAAATGATGAAGTAGTGAATGGTGTAAGTGAAAGAGGCGGCCATCCTGTTATTAAAAAAAGATTGCGTCAATGGTATTTGCGCATTACAGAATACGCCGATCGTCTGCTGCAGGGCCTGGAAACAGTGGATTTCAGCGATGCCATGAAAGAAATGCAAAGTAATTGGATTGGGAAGAGTGTGGGTGCAGAGATTGAGTTTAGAATACAAGCCCCATCCCAGCCTTCCCCTTTAGGGAAGGAGGGCCAGCACACAGACCCTCGCCATTATACGGCCGATCCCAGTTTGTATAAAATCACTAAAGAATTAGCGGAAAGAAAAAGGAAAGAACCAACTTTTGAAGAAGAATTATTATGGCAACATCTTAAAGGAAATCAAACTGGTTTTCATATTCGTCGGCAGCATATTATTGGTTCTTATATAGTTGACTTTGCTTGCATTGATAAAATGCTGACCATAGAAATAGATGGGGGTTATCATAACGATCCAATAATAAAGCAATACGATCTAAATAGAACAAGATATCTGGAACAACAAGGGTTCAAAGAAATAAGGTTTACCAATAAAGAGGTTAAAAACAACATACTTCGGGTACTTGATGAAATCAAACAACATTTAAGCGACCGACCATCGTCAAGGAAAGTCCCCCCTGAAGGGGGAGATTTAGAGGGGGCTTCTCTGGCCGTTTATACAACCCGCCCCGACACCATCTTTGGTGTTGACTTCATGGTGATTGCCCCTGAGCATGACCTTGTTGAAGAAATAACGACAGAAGAACAGAAAGCAGTGGTTGAGGAATACATTTACTATGTAAAAAGCCGCAGCGAAAGAGAACGCATGGCTGAAAAAACGATCAGTGGCGCATTTACCGGTTCTTATGCCATCAATCCTTTTAATGGAAAACAAATTCCGGTATGGATCTCAGAATATGTATTAGCCGGTTACGGAACCGGTGCTATTATGGGGGTACCAAGCGGTGATGAACGTGACCATAAATTTGCGAAACATTTCAATATTCCGATTACCAATATTATTGGTGAGGCCTATAATGGGGAGGAAGCCAATCCCGATAAAAATCTTCTCTTCACCAACAGCGATTTTTTAAACGGACTGAATTATGAGCAGGCTTTTCCTGTAGTAATGGAAAGGCTTGAAGAACTAGGTATTGGGAAAAGAAAAGTGAATTATAAAATGCGTGACGCTGCATTCAGCAGGCAGCGTTACTGGGGCGAACCCTTTCCCATCAAATGGATTGACGGAATTGCCTATCCATTGAATGAATCCCAATTGCCATTAGAGTTACCACATGTTGAAAGCTACAAACCCGGGCCGGAAGGCGAAGGACCATTGGCGAACATAGAAAATTGGAAATACAAAAACGTAAAGCTTGATAAAACAGTGGAGTCTTCACAAGTCCTCCCTGCAGGGGAGGATTTAGATGGGGCCGGATCACTCGAAACCAATACCATGCCCGGTTATGCCGGTTCTTCCTGGTATTTCCTTCGTTACATGGATCCGCATAATCAGCAAACTTTTTGTGATAAAAATATCAGCACTTATTGGAACCAGGTTGATCTCTATGTAGGCGGAACGGAACATGCCGTTGGCCATTTACTTTATAGCCGCATGTGGACGAAATGTTTGTATGACTTGGGTTTGATCACATTCGACGAACCATTCAAGCGGTTGTTAAATCAGGGGATGATACAGGGCGTGAGTAAATTGATTTTTAGATTAGATTATGCTGCTCATGCTCATAGTGGCAGTTATACTGGGCATTACTACTTTAATTATTTTGATGATAAAGCAAAAATTCAAGTTGTTGAGTTTGAAAGTCAGAGCAGTACAGGATATAGGCTTTACGTATCTTATGATGTAATGAATCATTTATTGGAATCTAGTAATTGGCAAGAACAATTTGGTACAATGCTTAGGTTTTCTCCAATGCATGTAAAGGTTGACTTTGTTGATGGTGAAAAACTAGATATTGAAGCGTTTCAATTTAGCCCATTAAGTATCCATAAAGCTATTTTTTTTGGTAAGGGTAAATATTATCAAGATGGTTTTTGGCGGAATTTAAATGGTCATTTCAATGAACGAAAGGAGCAATTTCTAGTGAAGCCAGATGTAGAGAAAATGTCAAAATCAAAACTCAACACGGTTAACCCCGATACCCTTGTAGAAAAATACGGCGCCGACACTTTCCGCATGTACGAAATGTTCCTCGGCCCGGTAGAAATGAGCAAGCCCTGGGATACAAAAGGCATCGAAGGCGTGCACCGGTTTTTAAAAAAAATGTGGCGACTTTTTTTTGATGAAAAAGGCATGATCGTGAATGATCAAAAACCTACAGCCGATGAATTAAAAGTATTGCACAAAACCATAAAAAAAGTAGAAGAAGATACAGAACGCTTCTCTTTTAATACCTCTGTCAGTGCATTCATGGTTTGTGTAAATGAACTGACTGACCTGAAATGCCATAAAAAAGAAATCCTAGCGCCATTATTAGTTTTACTTACACCTTATGCTCCGCATGTAAGTTGTGAATTGTGGGATAAAATTATGTCTTCCGATATGAGTGAAGAAAGGCGCATTGTCCTTGATGCATCTTATCCAAAATGGGAAGAAAAATATCTTGCAGAAACTACAAAAGAGTATCCAATATCTATTAATGGAAAACTGAGAACTACGTTAATTATTGACCTGAATGCTTCGCAACAGGAAGTTGAAGATATTGCATTGAAAAATGAAGTAGTGCAAAAATGGCTGGAAGGACGGCCTCCGAAAAAAATTATTTATGTAAAAGGCAAAATGGTAAATGTGGTTGTATAAAAAAGAAATAAATTTTATCCTTGTATGAAGAGTATAACTCTACTTTTATTTTTAAGCCTTTCTGTTTATGCACAGGCCCAAACCGTCAACATCATGACCTTTAATATCCGTTACAATACTAAGTCGGATAGTTTAAATGCATGGACTTTTCGTAAGGACAAAGTAATCTCCCAGGTTTTATTTCATGAAGCCGATTATAGGTGTACAGGAAGCCCTGCATGATCAGGTGATGAATTTGCAACAGGGATTACAAGTTTTAAATATGTAGGTGTAGGCCGTACGGATGGTAAGCAAAGCGGTGAATACTCCTCTATATTTTACAACAGCAAAAGATTTCTTTTAATGAATTCTCAAACATTTTGGTTGTCAGAACAGCCAATAGCAGGAAGTAAAAGCTGGGATGCTGCAATTACCAGGATTGTAACCTGGGCAAAATTCAAAGACCTGAAAACTAAAAAGGTTTTTTTCGTGTTTAATACGCATTTCGATCATAGAGGGACTGTAGCAAGGCGGGAAAGTGCCAATCTCTTATTAAAGAAGATAGATTAGATACTATTGCCGGAAAAAGTCTTGTAATAGTAACAGGTGATTTTAATGCGAAGCCTTCGGGAGAGCCTGTGCAGGTTTTGGTGAATACTAAAAATCCTTTACACCTGATTGATACAAAGGAAGTCTCGTTACAGCCTCATTACGGACCCACCGGTCCGTTCAATGCCTTTGGCCCCAAAGAAACAAGTGATGAACCGATTGATTATGTATTTATTAAAAATGGATTTCGTGTACTGAAACATGCTACCTTTTCACAGACGTGGCAGGGTCGTTTTTCATCCGATCATTTCCCGGTGTTGGCTACGCTCTCTTTTTAGAAAATATTTTTAAAGTATTTTTTTTAATCTTATCACAGCGCTGCTGTTTTCAGTACTTGCGAGTTTTGCTTCGTACCGTTTGTCTCCTACCAGTGCCACCATGTAAGAAGTATTTGGAGGTATGGAGCCAAGATTTTCTGCAACCATTGTTAATTCATTTGTATC
>MWVX01000300.1_pt1 | contig 14724 bp, 15 predicted proteins | sample 1047311 | NCBI WGS metagenome assembly MWVX01 (sample SAMN06349984, study PRJNA376086) | soil metagenome | isolation source: MtG-4 sample Antarctic (ecotone) soil | place: Antarctica | collected 2015-01-13 | reverse complement strand
GACGCGCATACCTTCGGTCGTAAGCGTTTGCGCGGTGGCACGACCGATGCCGCGACTCGCGCCTGTGACGATTGCAACTTTACCGTTCAACTGAAGCTTCATATGTGCCAACCTTGAGTTAGCCGCCGAACGATTGAGATGACGTGGGGCGAAACCGATTCCACGCAACTTTAGGTTTAACAGGCAAGCTAAATAAGAAAGTAGCTGCCCGCGCCCTCACGTCCAATGATTTGTTATGCTTGTCGCCGATGTCTTTGACCTAGCCAGCCATCTTGTCCAGCATGTGGTCTATGACCTTACTATGCTCGTCTTGGGGACTGAACAGAATCACCTCGGCATCTTCACCGACTCTCACAGTGTGTCCGGGCGACCAGTAAAATAAGTCGCCGCTGTTGACGACTTCCTCTGTGTCGTCGGCGTAGGTGACGGTAATTCGTCCCTGCAAAAGGTAGCCCCAATGCGGAGATTGGCACAGATCACCCTCCAGCCCCTTCAGCAGTGGCGCAATATCCGCGCCAGCGGCTAGAGAAAAATACTCACCGCTCATTTTGCCGTATCCGGAGGCATCGCCAAAATTCATCTTTTGGCGAGCTACCGCACCCGGCGCATTGATTCTAACGGGAATGTCATTCTTGGCTATTCGCATTTCGTGTTCCTCCTAGTGATTGTAGCAACGAGAAAAAAGCATAACGGCGGAGATGACGTGGGTAAAAACAGCTACGTTGAATGGTTATCCGGCGTTAAAGTGTTTTTGCCTCACCTCCATTGAATTGTTGGGCGGCGGTTCAGGGCAACGCTACCCCGCATTAAATTCCTCTTTAAATTTATCGAGTTTGACTACCTTTGAAATCCTTTCTAAATAATCTAGTGTAACATCATGCCTTTGGTCAGGCGATGCAACACAATCGCTTATGATTTGAACCCTATAATCAAGCTGATAAGCATCAATTGCAGCCGTTCTTATACAAGCGTGCGTATTTACGCCAGCCAAAACCAGAAAAGAAGGATTAAGCCTTTTTAGTAAGTCGTCGAGTTCTGTATGAAAGAAAGCACTGTATCACTTCTTGATAATCTCGCGCTCATCACCCATTTGCTGTAGCTCTTCAAGTATTTTGCTGCCGAAAGTGCCTTCGATATACATGTTGATATTTTCATCCCGCATTTCGAGGAAAGCATCGCTTAAATCTGCCTTGAACTCTTGCCGAACCCATAAAATGTGAAATTGGTTCTCCCGAGCGAAATGGAGGAGTTTATTAATCGAATCACAAAGCTCAGCTCGTTTCGCAATAAGCTGTTCGCTTAAGAAAGAGTCATTGAGCATATCTATTATGAGAAGAGCTGGTTTATTCATTCTTTAAGCAAAATTTTAATTGCTTCGGATTTGTTGGGCATTTTGTGACTGAATTTGATGTGCAATCTCGTCTAAGTTCGGCGAGTAATCGCTCTCTGTCAAAACATAAAGCGTCGGCACGTCGAAATTTGGAGCTACATACGGTTGCGGCGTCCCAATCTCGCCTGTCGCCCGATAGAGAGAAACGCGCTTATCTTCGTGATAGAACTCCCGACGCGGATTAGCCAAGCCCCTTTGCAAGTGCCGTTGCACCGCTATCTCTACATCAACAGAGCAGACAATAATATAGGGATAACTGAGCTCAAGAATTTGGGGCATTCTCCACTCCCAAACCGCGTGTTGAAATGCCGCTTCAATGATGACGGATACTTTGTTGGTGAGATATTGGCATACGGTGTCAAAGAAAAAGTTAGACACAAAGCCATCGGTGTCAGGTGATAGTTGGTCGTGTTTTACGCCAAAGGTGTTGACATACCCTTCTTTGATTTCATCACGGCTAATGACTGGCATCCACAACTGCCGCCCCAGTTTTTTGGACAGAGTGGTCTTGCCAGCCCCTGCTCGTCCCGTAACAATTATGCACTTTGGCTTACTGTTCATAATGGTTGCTTATACTCCATTATAACTTACAATTTTTGTAATACACTGCACAGCCGCCTGACGGATGAGTTGACGAGGGGCAAAACCGGATTCACGCAACTCCGAATTAAGAAAAGATGTTATTAAAGAGCGGCTATTTCGCCCTCACGTCCATTGAATTGTTATGTGCGGCTTGATTTGAAACATTCACCCTTTGCAAAATCCAGCTAATCATTGTTTCCGCATATTCGGGAACTGGTCTTGCTCCGGTTGGGCGGTTCATATTATGGTCTGCTCCTGAAAGGATGGCGACGGTAATATCTTTATTGTTTTCCTTTTTTATGCGCTCAAGAATAGCGGCTGTCTCTCGCGCCGGCACCAAAACGTCAGCCTCTCCGAGAATCGCCAACACAGGAACATTAAGATTTTCATAAACCGGTATCGGGTCAAAATCTATGCTTGCTGTGAATGCCATAAGCCACGAATCTTTGCGCGGGTTTCTTAATTCCGAAAGTAGCGGAAACCACGCTTCATTCCTGACTTTTTGAAGTTCAACTTCGTATTTCTCCCAGCCTTTTACCCATCCTTCCCGGCGAATTAAGTCAAATTGTAAATCCATCAACGCCGACGCTCGCTGCACCGTTTCATCAGAATAACCTGCATTTCGGACATAAGTAACGCTTCGCCATTTCGCTAGATGAGTTGGCGTGAAAGTAGAACCGGCGGAAGTAATAATGAACGCCACATCCTTTGAGCGAGAAGCCGCAAGCGGAGCAACCCAACCGCCCTGACTGCCGCCGAAGATACCGACTTGATTAGGATTGATGTCTTTCCGGCTTTTCAACAACTGTACACCAGCAAGAGCATCTTCAGCCAAATTTTCGAGATGAGTGTAACGCCAATCTCCGGTGGATGCACCGACTCCACGCTTATCATAAATCAGAGTGGCGATTCCATGGCGAGCGAAAAGATCAGCGTAAAAGCGATTACTTTCTCGGCTGGCAGCACCCGAACCATGAACAAAGATTACGGCAGGATGCGGATTGTTACCGGAAGGCAATGTCAAAGTTCCAGCCAACGTAACATCGCCGTTTTTGAAAGTCACTTCTTGGCGGTGAAAACAGCCAACCGAAACAAAAGCAAAAAAGATTAGAATTAGCACTCTTAACATTTATCAAGTTTCCGAAACGCGAAAGCACATAACGCTGGACTTCAGCGGCTCTTTGCCCCACGCACCTTTATTGATGAGAACGTCGCGGGCAAAGAGTCCGCTGCAAGGACTTGTTCGGTTCCGGTGCACAGATTAACTGATGGTTACTTTTCCATCTCGCAACGAAGGATAAGCAGCAACTTGGAAATTATCTTCCCACACTACGTTGCCAAGCTCCCGGCATTTCTGAACTTCGACAAGATAGCCATGTAAGCGTAAGAGATAAACCATTTCCCACATCTGCTTGATGCACTCATCAGCACTCGACTTAAACCAGAATGTTGCCCGCTTTTTATCAAAGCTGTCGTGAGGAGTGACAGATTCTTGTTGAACCAAATCATGACCTCACGCAACTGGTTCCATTCCTCCGAAGACAATTCGCCCGAATCCAACAAAGAATAAGCCGCCGTGAACACACCTTGAGGTTGGCGCGAATCTTCATCTATTTGGGTAATTACAAAACGCATAAACATTGCCGTGATTATTCACGAAGCCCGATGTACTTTGCATAAACACTTAGCACAAGGAAAGGAACCGAACGGCGGAAATGACGTGGGGCGAAACCGCCGACACGCAAGCAAAGGGAAAACACGCAACGCGAAAAGAAAGTCGCTGTTTCGCCATCACGTCCATTGAATTGTTCGACATCGCTAGACCATTCGACACATCTTATTTTTTATTGGCAATAGATTCAACATCAGCCAACATTCTTTGCAGCATTTCATTCGACAAATATCGTCCGTTGACTATTACGGCGAAAATCTTTTTTGTGTTAGCGATGTTTTCGAGCGGATTTGCTTCAAGCAGAACTAAATCTGCCTGCTTTCCTTTTTCAATCGTTCCGAACGACTTTTCCAAACCGAGAAATTTAGCCGGATTGATTGTTGCGGTTTGAATGGCTTCGAGTGGCGTGAGTCCGGCTTGAACAAGTAACTCTAATTCATCGTGCAAGCTAAAGCCCGGATATACGTCTCTTCCGTTGCGTTTGACACCGCTAGTCGGAATGGCGCATCAGGTTTCTGCCCATCTACAATCAAACCGGCTCGCACAATTCGCGGACCTAACAATTCGCCGCCTGTAATTTGCCTGCGCCATTCATCAATTTGGTCGAGGTCGCCGCCCATATCGCGCACGCCTGTTACGCCGTTGGCGATTAGTGCGGGCATTGCTAATTCCGTAGCAAACGAAAGATGCACGTGCATATCCCAAAAGCCCGGAACCAAGTATTTACCCGTTGCATCAATAATCCGCGAATTTTTTGGTACACGAATTTTCCCGGTTCTGCCAATCGCGTCAATCCGATTACCAACGATGACAACTGTCATCCCAGTCTTTGGCAACGCGCCCGCCATATCAATTACTGTGATATGAGTCAAAACAATCGGCTGCTTAGACGGAACCTTCTGCGCGGCGAGCGGTGTCGGTAAAAGGATAAGAAAAAGCGATGCAAGTAGATTTCTCATTCAGTTTCAATATTACTAGCAACGAGAAGATGTCGAACGGCTGAGATGGCGTGGAGCGAAATTTTCTGCACGCAAGTTAAGTGAATAAAACAGCGTGATTATAAAACCCTTGCTTCGACTTCACGCCCATTAAACTGTTTGACCTCTCTTCACTTTCGATTAGTCCTTCTTGGTGAGTAAGTTCGTTGTGTGTTCTGTAACACTTAATGGTTGCACTAACTCCGCCGTATTGACGCGCCATGTGCCGAATCCTGCAATAGGCTCACTTTGAACGGGCGGTAAAGCTTGATGAGAAGCAGTGGGATTAAGTCTCCTAATCAATTTGGATACAATCTGCGAAGGAGATGCGGAATCATCTTTGGAAAAGAGATTTGTAACTTCGCGCGTGGCGTGACCGGAAAGTAAAATAAGAGAAACAATTCCTATCCACACCAGAAGTAAAGGGATGATGATTGCTTGCCAAGGGGTGATTGCTGCACTGCTAATCATCAATAAAACAATTGATATTGCTGCCACCAGCATAACGGTTGCTCCACTGAGAGCATCTCTTTTGCGAGTAGAAATAAGTTTATTTTCCCGCTCGGCTTCGGACATTGCTAAACCATTCTGATTTTCAGTGAGCATCAATTTTAATGCATCAAGCCGGAGCCCGCAGCGCGGGCAAAAGCGCACTTCATCAGAAACTTGTTGTTGGCTACATTGTGGGCAATACATAAGACACCTCGCATAAAAATGTTTGTGTTGTTTCTCACTACAAAAAGTTAACGCTCTTCGAGTGATTGAAGTTCATAACTTTTTCAAACCTGCCCATAATCAAGAGGAATTTACGACGCAATTAAGCCGGTGTGGATAACTTAATAATTCATTAAGAAAGCGGATAAAAATCCGCTATTTGCCGCTTCTGCCTTACGATATTTTAGCCATGGGCAATTACATCAACGTTATTAAATCCAAATTCTTCAACAATCCTCCGAGCTGTCTCATCAGATGGTAAATTCGTGTTGTTGATTTTGAGATAATTCTCTTGATAGAAGAAATCACCGTCCGAGTTCAACTTGTATTTCTCATTGCTGTCTAACAGCTGATTCCTAGATTGTTCTACATTTTGTTTGGACGGTTTTTGCAAAAGCCTAAACTCAGACACGTTTCGATTTAGTCTTTCCGGTAACTCTGCTTCCAACTCTACGAAATATATATCTGCGCCTTTCTCTCTAAAGATGCCACAAATGCGCTCGATATATGTTTTTTCCGATTCAAGTTCGAGCGCCCAGACAAAAGTAAAAATCAGTCCCGTTAAATCGCTCGCGGCAACTTCTTCAAAAATTCGCTTCCTAAACTCAGCAACTAACGTGTGAAACTGAGGCTGTTCGTAATCAAAGAAATTCAAGACTAGTTCTATAGTCATGTGGTTATGAAAAAGTCTAAAACCTGTCAGTTTCGCAAGCTCATAACCGACGGTCATCTTACCGACAGCAGGCGGACCAAATATGACTATAAATTTCATACTTTATTCTATATCTAGCCATCCTTGTTTTGACCTCACGTCCATTGAATTGTTGGGCGGCATTTTCAATTACGATAAAGTTTCTGCTTGCGGAACTTTCGCTTCCGTCAAGCAACGAATTGATTTTCCGTAGTCTGCAAAATCTTCGATGACATGAGTTGCTCCTGCGCGGCGCAACTTTCTTTCCGCATCTCCAACACCAATCCCTAAAAAGGGAAACTCCAAATTGCGAGCCGTGCGAACATCCCATAATCCATCACCAACGCTGACAATTCTAGCAAAGCGGTTTTGCTGGTAAAACCGTTCAGCTTTCGATATTGCCGATTGCAAGATTTCCTCTCTCGAAAGACCGTCATCGGCAAACGCGGCTGGAAAATCATCTGCTTCAATACCTGCAACTTTCAACTTTAAGATTGCAGAATCATGCCAACCGCCCGAAGCAATAGCAACTTTCCATTGCGGCTCTTGATTCAAACGTTTGAGCATCGAAGAAGCACCAGCAATTTCAGCGAAAAGTGAAGAATCTTTGACTCTGTAATCTTCAAGCAACTGCACAAAATGACTTTTAAACTTTCGTAGTTCGGCTTCTTCAGGCGCACGATTAAACTGCTCTTGAAAAATATCAGATGTGATTGCAGAATCCGTTGTGTGTGAATATCCAGCCCAATCGGTGCTGATTCCGTTGATTGCGTGCGCGTCAGCTAAAGCCTCTACGAAACAAATGTCATCAATGTGGTCAGTTACGGTTAATGTACCGTCAATATCGAAGATTGCTAAATTCATACTCAAATAGGAACAAGTTTCAATTTCAAGCGAAGCCGCCCAACGGCTGAGATAACGTGGGCGAAACCGATTACACGCAACGTTAAATTAAAGGAACAATGTGAAAACAAAGTAGCTATTTCGCCCTCACGTCCATTGAATTGTTAGATGTTGTTCAATCTGAGATTCGCGCCCGCTTCAAAGTCCATTCAACCATAGTTTCCAAATTATTATACCGCAAAGTTGCGGCATAAACCCGAAATAGGTACAATTTGCCGCATCCGGTCTAAAAGGAACAAATGTTAAAAGCCCGCTTGATTTGTAACAAAGCATATTTTTTGTGTGCCAATTGTGTGCCAAGTGTGCCAAACTTAGCAAAACTAAAAAAAACTATTATAAATTGAAATGTTGAAAATACTGAATAAAATGAAGAAAAACGAATTAAAAAAAACTTAAGAAAACAATCTTTCTAGACATGAGGTCAGGGGTTCGATCCCTTGATTCGGTGCTGTAACATGCCGCTCCAAAAAGAGCGAGCGGTAAAAATATAAACGCTAAAAGGTTTGGCGACTTAAGTCGAAGCATCATCAATTTCCTCCATTCTATCCAATATATTAAACACTCTAACATAATCTTTATGTGCAGATATAAAATTGTCGATGCTTTTCCAAATCACCAAACTCGGCTACTATTATTCTTTATTTACAGTTGAAACATCGCGCAAAGTTGAAAAATTTGTTTTCCAGATGTGTTCAAATTCGGAAGGAGAAATCTTTATGAAACCGATGAAATTTTTTATATTTGTAATCGCTGTCGCTGTTTTATCAGCTTGTGATGTGCCGCAGACGAATACAAACGCGAATTTATCCAATGCAAATACGGCAAGTGCCAATGCGACAAACACGAACGCCTCGCCCGAAGCGCGGAATTTGTCGGAAGTCCCGCGCCCGCAGAAAGTAGCGGAAATGATGTTTGCTCGCGGCGAGCAGGACGCGGCAACACCGGCTTTGAAAGTTCTTGAGCCGAAAGACGGCGCAACGATTAACAGTTCGACGGTCAAGTTAAAGCTGGAACTCGGCGGCGATCTGAAAGGCTACAAACCAATGAAAGATATGACGACCGGAATGGGCAATCACATTCACGTTATTTTGGATAATCAGCCGTATGAAGCATATTACAATCTCGACCAGGAATTTGAATTGAAAAATGTTGCGGACGGCGAACACACTTTGCGCTTTTTCCCGTCGCGCCCGTGGCACGAAAGCTATAAAAATGAACGCGCGTTTCAAATGGTGAAATTTACGGTCAAAAACGGCGCGGCAAATTCAAATCAACCGACGATGACCAATTCTGGACAACAAATGTCGAGCGCGAGTGCAAACACAAACGCCAACGCAACAGCCACACCCGAAGGCAAAGATATGCAGGCTTCGACGGCAGGCGCGGTTGATTTTAAACGACCGCTACTGACTTATAGCCGTCCGAAAGGTGAATACAAAGGCGCGGACGCCGATGCGATTATGATTGATTTCTGGCTGTCGAACGCAAAACTCGCCGGCGATGGCGGCGAATATCGTGTGCGTTATTCGGTTGACGGCGGCGAAGCCAAATACATTGATAATTGGAAATCAATTTGGCTTTCCGGTTGGACGAACGGCAAACACACAGTCAAATTAGAACTCGTTGACAAAGGCGGGAATCTCGTCGATAACGGTGGTTATAATTCAACGATGCGCGAAATTACAGTGACGAAATAGAGAAATTGATTTTAGCCGCAAACGAAAATGAAAAGTAATTTCGTGTTCGGCGCGGCTGAAATTCTGCTCGAAACTTGAAGGCAGCGCAATTTTCTTTTATCCTCACTTAACCGAAATTCTTACAATAAAAATTTCTTGAGTCATAAAAATTTATGCGTCGTGATACGACATCTTGGTTCAGTCATAATCTGGGAATGGATATGCCGCTGGTGGCTTATGGAGACAGAGGATTTCCGCTTTTGATGTTTCCGACTGCCGCCGCAGATTATCTCGAATACGAGCGGTTTCTGCTGCTCGATGCGATAAAACCATTCGTCGAAAAAGGTTTACTTCGTGCTTATTCGATAAATTCGGTCAATCGTTACAGTCTTTTGAACAAGCAGGCTTCGCCGCAGTGGAAAGCCGAACTGCTGACGCGCTATGACCGCTACATTATGGATGAAGTGTTGCCGCTTATTCGTAATGAATGCGGGCAGGACGCCAGACCCTTAACGACCGGCGCGAGTTTAGGAGCATTCCTCGCGGCAAACTGCTATTTCAAACATCCCGACAATTTTCGCGGCACGATTGCAATGAGCGGAAGCTACGACATCCGTTCATACTTACAAAATTATACGGACGAAAACGTTTATTTCAACAATCCGATTCAATACGTCCAAAATCTGGAGGACGATTATTTTCTGCCGATTTTGCACAAAGCCGATTCGATTGTGATTGTTACTGGACAAGGCGCGTTTGAAGCGCCGGAACGCACGCGCGATTTTTCCAGAGTTCTCTCTTCAAAAGGCATACCGCATTTGTGCGAAGTCTGGGGACACGACGTTAATCACGATTGGGATTGGTGGCGTAAGATGCTGCCCTATTATTTGGGAAGATTCTTTAGTTAATGGTTAATGACTAATGATGAATGGTGAATGTAAAATCAAATTTCCAATATTCACCATTCATCATTCACCATTATTAATTGTCCCCGTCGCCTTTCTTGCCTTTTCGCTTCTCGCCTTCCTTTGCCGGTTTCTCTGCCGGAGTTTCCGGCTTTTTAGCAGGAGTTGAGGCGGTTACGGGTTTTACCGGTGGTTTTGATGAATCATCAGCGCCGGGTTTTAAGGGCGGCGGCGCATCGATTTTCGGCGTCTCGGTAGGGTCTATAGTTGTGGATATACCGCTAGACGAAACCTCTCCTTCGCTTGATGAACTCCTAACGCTGCTGCCGTTACTGTTGCGGCGGGTTTTTCCTCCGCCATTATATGTATTTACGAAGACGCCGAGCTTTTCACCTTCCTGCGCTGCTTTTTCGAGTTTTTCCTGCTCCTCGCGTTTGCGCTGTTCAGCGAGGGCTTTGATTTCCGACGGCATCGGCGGCGGTTTGGGGAAACTGTCTTTTGGCTTATCTTTCATAAACACATTCATAAAAGAGTTAAAAAACGGCAGCGCGCCGTGTCCGCCCGTCATATTTGCGCCTAAAGATTCCTTGCGTTCGGGATTTCCCATCCAAACGCCGGTAACATATGTCGGCGTGAAACCGATAAACCAAACGTCTGTATGGTCGTTGACCGTGCCGGTTTTTCCGGCGAGCGGTTGTCCGGCGGCGCTCGCGCCCTTTGCCGTTCCGAACGGAAGATTGACGACACCCCGCATTAAATCAACCATTGTCAGCGCGACGTATTCGCTCGTTACACGGGAAGTCGTCTCCTTGGATTCTTCAAGGAGACTTCCGTCGCGGCTGTATACCTTTCTGATTAAATGCGGCGTGACGCGCACGCCTTTGTTTGGAAAAGCCGAATAAGCCGAAACCATTTCGGTTAAAGATGCCTCGCTTGCTCCGAGCGCCGACGCCAGACTTGGCGCCATCGGATTGGTGATCCCGAAACGGCGCACCATCTGCGCGCCCGTCTGCACGCCGACTTGGTCGAGCAAGTGAACCGCTGCCAGATTATAGGATTTTGCCAGCGCCACATCCATCGGCACGTTCGCATGACTAAGTGAACCGTCGTAATTATGCGGCATCCAGCCGCCACGCTTTATCGGTGCGCCGCTGACCATCATTTCCGGTGTCATTCCCCATTCGACGGCTGCGGTGTAAATAAAGGGTTTGTAAGCCGAACCTGTCTGCCGCAAACCTTGCGTGGCGTTGTTAAATCGGTTGGTGTGATAATCGTAACCGCCGACCATTGCGACGATTTCGCCCGTATGGGCATTGAGCGTAACAATTGAAGCCTGTATTTCCGGCACTTGAGAAAGCTGAACCTGCAGAGTTTCCGTGTCGTTGTCCACGTCTTTAATTTCAAATTCGAGCAGGAAACCGACTTTCAGTTCGTCCTTCGGTTTTTTCCCGCTTTTGCCCAATTCTTTGGCGGTTACAATCGCCCTATATCTGCCGAAACGAATTGTCGCTTCATCTTTAACCGGGTCAACATTCGTCACCAAACCCTTAATAAATTCGCCTTTGGCATATTCGTCGCCATACCAGTCGGCGTGTTTAAAGGAGTTGAGCTTGCGCTCGATTTCTTTGCCGTCGGTAATCGGCTGATTATCGTCATTGAGCAGAATGTTTTGGTAATCGGAACGCCACGAGCGACCTCTGTCGTACCTACGCAAACCGTCCCGAATGGCTTTAGTTGCGACTTTCTGTGCGTCAACGTTGATTGTGGTGTAAACTTTTAAACCGCCCTGGGCAACGCGCGTGGTGTATTTTTCCTCCAGATATTTGCGAACTTCTTCGACCGGATAATCCCAAGCCGTAGATTTCGGCTGCGATTGGTAATAAGCGGTGTCGGCTAATTTTATCGGTTTGGCTTTCGCGGCGTCTCTTTCACCAGCGGTGATGTCGCCGTATTTCGCCATCTGGTCAAGCACGATGTCGCGGCGCTCCTTTGCCTTTTCCATATTGCGCGTCGGTGAGTATTCGGGCGATTTCGGAATTGCCGCCAGCAGAGCGGCTTCCTCCAAATTTAATTCCTTTAATGATTTACCAAAGTAAGTTCGCGCGCCTGCTTCAAAACCGTATGAACCCGCGCCCAAAAAGACGTAGTTCATATACATCTCTAAAATCTGCCGCTTGGTGTATAAACGCTCGATTTCAAGCGCCATCATCCACTCACTCACCTTTCTGGTCAGCGTCTGGTCTTTGTAGAGGAAAAGATTTTTCGCCAGTTGCTGTGTAATTGTCGAGCCGCCTTCTATTTTCCCGGCTGTCAGAATTTTAACCGCTGCACCGCCGATGCGATACGGGTCAATGCCGATATGTTTGTAAAAGCGATTGTCTTCAATATCTAAAAGTGCTTTTTCCACCAACAGCGGAATATCCTGTTCCTTTATCGGAATGCGTTTTTCAAGCGCGAATTCCGCCAAAATCGTTTCACCATCGTCGGCGTAAATCGTCGTAACCTGCGGCGGGCGATATGTGGCAAGTGCGGAAACTTCCGTCGCGTAGCGAGAATTGTTCAGATAATACGAACCCAAAACACCGGTCAGACCGCCAGCCGACAAAGCTAAAACAAGCGCCGTCGGAAGCCAGACGTAATTCCAAAAACCGCGCCTTTTCGTTTCTACCGTATTAACTTCTCTGATTGCAATTTTTCTCATCTCTTTCGCCATATTACAAAAATCTCCTTAGTTGACGAACCGCCGCATTTTCACGCTGATAACAAAACCGATAGCGATAAACGTCGCCAAAACCGCCGAAAGTCCTGCGCTCATCAAAGGCAGTGGAACGCCGACAACCGGCAGAAATCCTAAAACCATTCCGACGTTCATAAAAATCTGGAAAGATAGCTCACAGACAATCGCCATAATAACCAGCATTCCGGCGCGGTCGGGTGCTTGTCGGGCACCCGCGATAAGACGCGATAAAAGCAGCGCGTAAGCCAGCAGAAGCGAGACACAGCCGATAAATCCGGTGTTTTCCGCCGTTACCGCGAAAATAAAATCCGTGTGCGGTTCGGGTAGAAATTTCAGAGCGCTCTGCGAACTTTCCGTATCGCCTTTGATGCCCGACAGACTGCCTTTCCCGACTGTTATCATTGATTGAACCGTATGATAGCCAAAGCCTTTCGGGTCGGCGTTTTCAGGGTCGAGAATAACGTTTACACGCTCTATCTGGTAAGGCTTGATTTTTCCTGTTTTTATACCGACCCAAAAAGCTGCTGGAGCGAGAACCAATCCGGCGACAATTGTCAGAACAACCCATCTGATTTTGACGGCTGACAAAAACAAAACCGCCGCCAAAAGAGGAATATACGTAATCGATTGCCCTGCGTCCGGTTCGAGCATAATCAGCGCCAGCGGCGCGGCTAAAATCGCCACGCCGATGAGAATTTCCTTTACGGTCAAAAGTCCGGTTTTACGCGAGCCGAAATATTTGGCAAGCATCAAAACAACCGGAATCTTGACAAATTCCGAAGGCTGAAATTGTCCGATAAGCGGAACTTTTATCCACGCCTGCTGTCCGTTGATTCGCATACCGATGCCCGGAATCAAAACCAAAACGAGCAAAAACAATCCGACGGCATAAAAAATCGGTGCGGCATCGATAATTCGCCGGTAATCCGTCGTCGCAATAACGACCAGCGCAACCAACGAAATAACCAAACCGATAATTTGTTTTTGCCAGTAAGTTTCCGTCGGCAGTGCGTTGTAAATTTGCCAGACGCCGAACGCAACAATTGCCATCGCCAAACACGCTGCCAGCCAATCAAAATCTCTAAAATTACGTTTTTCTATTACTGCAACCATATTTCATTTATCATTGAACATTTACCATTTGTTTGATTATTCAGCCCGCGACAATCAAAATTTGATAAATGATAAATGTTTAATGTTCAATGTTCTTAGCTACCTGTTGCCCGTTCAATAAATCCGGTTGGTTTTTCAAAAGATAGGCATCATAAACACCTTTGACGGCAGGCGCGGCATTTGATGAGCCGAAGCCGGAATTTTCAATCAGGGCGATGACGGCGATTTCCGGTTTGTAAGCCGGAGCAAAAGACACGAACCAGGCGTGGTCTTTCGAGCCGCCCGAACCGATTGCCGATGTTTGCGCCGTGCCGGTTTTTCCGGCGATTTCCCAGTTCGCCATTTTTATTCGTCCGGCAGTTCCGCCCGCGTTGACGACGCCCCACAAGCCCTGCAAAACGACTTTATTTTGTTCGGGCGTCATTTCAATTATCTGCGGTTCTGGATGCGCGAAACCAAAGGCGGCGCGCGCTGGAATAAAACCGGCTGTGCCTTCTTCGCCGATAGCGTCAATAGCTTTGAATTCCTTCAAAAGATGCGGCACAAACATATTGCCGTGAACGCCTATGCTCGAAACGGCGCGCAGCATCGAAATCGGCGTCGTCTCGACCGTAACCTGCCCGATTGAAGCAAAAACCGTTTCGACGTCGTTCCAGCGTCCGTCACGTTTTTCGATTATCGGCTTAAAATATTTCGGCGTGCGGCTGGTTTTTTCATTCGGCAAATCGATGCCCGAAGGTTTGTCGTAACCGAACTCTTCGACCATTTTGATTAAGCCGTCAACTTTCATTTTTAGCCCGAGACGATAATAGTAACCGTCGCACGAATGTGTTATCGCTGCCGGCAAATCCGGTGAGCCGTGATTGCCGCTCGTGTCGCGCGTAAAACGGTTGCCCGTCTGAATTCCGCCGCCGCAGACGATTCGTGAATTTTTTACCGTTATCGCCCCTTGCTGCAAAGCGGCGACCGATTCGGGAATTTTCCAGGTTGAGCCGGGCGGGTAGCGTCCTTGAATCGCGCGATTGAGCAGCGGGCGCTGCTCATTGGTGTAATAACCGGCAATTTCTTTGCGTCCTTCGGGCGTCGTGCTTCGGACGACAAAAGCGTTCGGGTCAAACGACGGCGCGGAAGCCATCGCTAAAATCTCTCCGTTGTTCGGGTCCATCGAAATAATCGTGCCGCGTTTTGTCGAGGAATTTGCCAGTTGTTCTTCCGCCGCTCGCTGCAAATCGAGGTCGATAGTCGAGACTAAATCTTGTCCGGCTTGCGGCGGGACAACCTGAATTTCTTCCTGCACGCGCCCGCGACTGTCCACCAGAACTTTTCTGTAACCGGGTTTGCCGCGCAGATAATCGTCGTAGTAT
>MWVX01000299.1_pt1 | contig 14734 bp, 15 predicted proteins | sample 1047311 | NCBI WGS metagenome assembly MWVX01 (sample SAMN06349984, study PRJNA376086) | soil metagenome | isolation source: MtG-4 sample Antarctic (ecotone) soil | place: Antarctica | collected 2015-01-13 | reverse complement strand
GTCCTTCGCCATCGAAACGAAAAATGGAATCCTGATGAGATTGACAAAATCATCGTTGACAGTTTTGAAACACCGCTTCCGCGACCTTCGCTGAATGACCGCCAAAAGCGAGTTTATTCGGGCAAAAAGAAGCGACACACTTTGAAAACACAAATCATCACCGACCAAAAAGGTAAAATCTTAGATGTCAACAGCGGGCATCGCGGACCCAAGGCGGATGTCAAAATATGGAACGAAACGAAACTGCCGGATGAACTAAAAGAAAAGCCTAAATTAGGCGACAAAGCCTATTTGGGAGCGCAGAAACCGACTCGAATTCCGCAGAAAAAACCGAAAGGCGGCGAATTGAGTGAAGCGGAAAAAGCGGCTAACAAACAAATTTCGCAAGAACGGATTTATGTTGAACACGCCATTCGCAAGGTCAAAGGATTTCGCGTTGTCAGAGACGAATACCGGTTAGCCCAAGGCATTTTCCCAACCGTTGTTTCAGTGATTGTCGACTGCTTCAATTTTCAGATTTAATGAACTAAGATTTTCAAAGAACAGGCGTAGCTTGGCTACTTTTTAACTTTATCGGAACATCTATTGTCTAAAAGCCTCAATTCCCTGCCCCGAAGCGTCCGCCGCCAAAAGAACAACGCCCGGCAAGCGATTTTTATTGATGAAATAATGGGCGAAAATCTTCCAAATTACTCATAATTTTGAGATAATTATATTGAATAGAGGCGAGTCGTGAAATGATGAATTTAACGTCAAAAATAATTTTACAGCAACTTGAGGAAGAATATGGCATTTGGAGTGAGTCCCGCGATTTTAACGAAATCGGCGCGGAAACTATTTTGAGTTTTTGGAGCGAGGATTTGCCGGACGGCGACCGCACCTTTTTAACCGATTTTATCCGCCGATGGAACGCGGCGGTGGAGACTTTGATACGCGAGCAAATCTGTGCCGAATGCCGAAGATTTACGCACGAAGTGTTATTCGTCGAGTGGAAAAGCAAAATGGTTTGCCAAACCTGTTACGCGAATCTCAAAAAGTGCCGAATAAATTCTTTACTCGATATACCAAACCCCATTCAGCCGGCGACAATACACCGGCATCAACCAACTTTATTTTAATATTTATACTGGAAGAAAAAGAAATGAGCATAATTTTAACTGATACCAACATTGAAACTGCTTTGGCTGACTCCGCCGATACGATTGTGGCGATGAGTATTCAGGCGGCAAAGACTCCAGCACTTTGGGACTTGAAACTAACGATTATTTGAATCGCATCGGCTTTACCGGGACACGAATTTTTGTCCACGTGGATTTAGGTTTGATAGAACACGCCGAATCTTTACCCGTCTGCCGACGTTTGAGCGAGTACTTGCAAATTCCTTTGCACATCGTCAAGCCGAATCGCCCGATGATTGAGCGTTGGCAGTATCGCCCTCGAATGTGTCGTCAATCGGTTTATCAATCTCGAAACGGTCAAAATCTCGACTTGGGCGAGTTCAGCCGCCAATAGATTTTGCACGTCGGAAGAAAAAACAACGCCCATCTGCCGATTTTTGAAAAAAAAGTTTCGCGGCAAAACGATTCTCAACGTCGTCGGCTTGCGCGGACAGGAATCGCTCAAACGCTCGAAGAAGCCAATCAGCGAGTTTAACAAACAGCTTTACGTCAAAACGCACGGAACGAAAGGCTACACCTGGCTTCCGATTTTGAATTACTCACTCGAAGACGTTTTTCGAGTCCATCAGCACCATTCGTTCGCCCGGCACGAAGCCTATACCCGATTCGGTTTATCGCGTGTTTCGTGCAGTTTTTGCGTTCTGGCAAGTGTCAAGGATTTACAGGCGAGTCTGACCGATGAGCGCAACCACGAAGCCTTTCGCCAAATTGCCAAAATTGAGATTGAGTCAACCTTCAGTTTTAAGTCGGAGATGTGGCTTGCAGACCTTGCACCGCAGCTTTTGATTGAAAACGAGCGTGAGAGGCTTGCAATCGCCAAAGAAAAGGCAATTGAGCGCAGACTGGCAGACAAAATGATACCACCCGAATTATTATTTGACGCAAAGACCGGCTTTCCGGCATTTCAGCCGAATATCAAACAATCCGAACGGTTGGGAAAAGCGCGGGCGAGAATTGGGGAAATTCTGAAATTGCCCGTCAAATACACGACCGCCGCCGCCGTCAGCAACCGATACGCTGAACTGCTTGAAATCAAATTGGAGAAGGAGGCAAAAGCACCGGCGGTGAAAAACGCCAAGCAACCAATCCAAGCCAAACTATTTTAACTAAACAGATTTTAAATGTGTTCCGCCGGAAGCGGAGTTTTGAGATAATTAAAGAATTTTAAATTTATTCGTTTCAACAAATAATAAATTATGAGCAAACAAAAATATAAAACCAGATATTTTAGATTGGAATGGAACTGCACTTGTAACGAATTTTACGAATTTCTTCAGGCGGTTAAAAAAGTATCAATTAAGGCATCGTATTTTAGGGCGCAAATCGGAGAAATTTATTTGTCCGTGAAAGGTTTGTCAGACGAATCCGACCTTTACGGCAACCGGCTTTTCGACGTGGAAACGATTGAAGACGTTTTATTTAATTATCGGAAACAAATCCGCGTTCTCGGAACTTTAGTTTCCAAGCCGAAGCCGGAATTAAATTATACTTCGGTTTGGATTGATCTCGGCAATCTGCCTCTCCCGGAGGCGCACGTCTAAAATTTAGAACAAGGAGCGCATACAAATGACTGACAACCGCCTCGCCGAATTAAAAACAGTTGAATGCCGCGAGTGCGGAGAAAGCGAGATAAAACATATTCTCGACGCGCCCGGCGGAGACGAAAGATTTATGACCGTTTTCGTTTGCGGACACCGCGATTTATTTTCACAAGCAGAACCCAGGTGATGTCAACCACTGGTTTTGCACAATCAATACCGAAACGCAGAAAGTTTTGTAATCGGCTGCCATTTGCCTGCCCGATTCGCGCACTCTAACCTTCAAAAACAAATCGAAAACCAAAAATGGCTGGTGGGAAAAAATACCCGGCAGCCGCATTTTTATTGACGAAATAATATGCGAAATCATTCCATCTCACACATAGATTTGAGATAATTATATCAAGTTAAGGCAAGTGTATCAGGCAAGCCGAGAACTTAAAAATCAATCAAATTTATAGGGGAACAGTAAAAGATGAAAACACTTTTAAGCAGACAGCAAAACTCCAAAACTCGCGCCGACGAGTCATCAAGACTTTTGCAGCTTCAAGCCGCCGACGCGCTTCGGAAAGGCAATTACGCCGAAATGTTCAAACTCGACCGGCTTGCCGCAATGGAGCGCATCCGCAGCCACAATCAATTTTTTGAAATAAGCCTTAAAGCAATTAACACTGAATTAAATCCGATGCCGAAATTCGCTGTAAAGACTTCCACCGACGCACCGCGTGTTTCCGAAAGACGAGTTTTCAAATTAGTCAGATAAAGACGCGCTTCAACCACCTTTCACGCGGACGCGAGCGCGAGCCGCCGGAAGGTATTAAATTATCAGGAGAGAAAATTATGGAAGGCGAATGTAACTGCAAATCTTATGTGCTTTGTGGAATTATTCAACACCAATCCGATTGCGCGTCTTGGGATGATGAACAATGCGGATACTGCGGCGCACCGGCGAAAGAACTTTTTGAAGTTGAAGACAGGGGCAAAAGAATCAACGTCTGCGAGCCTTGCTACGACAACGATTTTACAGTTTAAGGAGAAATCGCCGGTGCAATGACTTGTGTGCGACACGAAAGTCGCATAAATAGCTGTGATGCTTAACTTTCGAGTTATGACATCATCCGTGATTCTACTCACGGTATCCTACCACAGCAAGCGTTTTCAGCAATGAGAAGGTTTGAAGCCTGTGGAACAATGTAGCCGTTGCTTTGAGCATCAAGAAGGCACGGAGCTAGGATTGAATGGTATGGACAACTTATGTGAATTGCTGATAAACGCCGTGATTGCACGCAAGCCAAAGATGCTGTCAGGCTTGAACCAAAAGGTAAGTGGTCAAGATTAAGAGTTACAATTTCTCTTAACGTAGATATAAGAACCACCGGCGAAAAGGCAAGTCCTAACCCATTCGTGTATTTATGCTGGAGAAGTGGAAAACCCGTAATCTTCCTTGTGAAAGGAAAGCGAGCCGTGAGGCAAGCCGAAAAGATTGCGGGAATAGGAAACGGGAGAAAGCGAATGCTTTGCTGTAATGGCGGAGATAAAGGTTGAAACATCACCTTACGCGAAAGCGGGCAGACTTCCCGATGGTCTTAACTGACAAGAAAACTTGTCGAACCGATTTAGGAGATAAAGCAAATGAGCGTCCGAATCAGAAATGAATCAAGTTGGTGCGATTTCCCGCGTTGAAGGTTGGCATAGCGTCGAATGGCGCAAAATCAATCAAAACGTGCGTCGGCTACAAGCCCGTATTGTCAAGGCAACACAGGAAAAGAGATGGAACAAGGTCAAAGCCTTGCAACATCTTTTAACTCACTCGTTAAGCGGCAAACTGATTGCCGTTAAACGAGTAACTGAAAACTCTGGAAAGAGAACAACGGGCGTGGACAAGGTAACTTGGGAAACGCCGGAAAAGAAGATAGCGGCTGTGCATTCGCTCAAAAGCAGAGGCTACAAACCTTTGCCTTTAAAGCGCGTGTATATTCCAAAATCAAAAGGCAAAACCCGTCCTTTGGGTATTCCGACGATGAAAGACAGAGCGATGCAGGCTTTATACCTGCTTGCCCTTGACCCAATCTCGGAAACAACGGCAGACCCGAACTCTTACGGCTTTCGTAAAGGACGGTCAACCGCCGATGCCATTGAGCAATGCTTTAACGCGCTCTCGCGGAAAACCAGCGCACAATGGATACTTGAAGCGGATATAAAAGGCTGTTTTGACAACATCAGCCACGAATGGTTATTGCAGAATGTTCCAATGAACAAGGCAATACTCCGTAAATGGCTGAAAGCCGGATACCTTGACAAGTCAGCTTTCAAACGGACAGATGACGGAACGCCGCAAGGCGGCATCATTTCACCCGTGCTGGCAAATCTAGTCTTGGACAAACTCGAAACCGAATTGAAAAGGCAATTCCCGACGGATTCAACCAAAAAGCGAATCGCCCAACAAGTCAACTTTGTGCGTTATGCCGATGACTTTGTAATAACAGGCAGAACGAAAGAACTGCTTGAAACCGAAGTCAAACCGCTTGTTGAGAACTTTCTCAGCAAACGCGGCTTGGAACTCTCAAAAGAGAAAACCAAAATAACAAACATTGCTGACGGCTTCGACTTTCTCGGTCAGAACGTCCGCAAATATCGCGGCATTCTGCTGATAAAAGCGTCCAAGAAAAATATCCATTCATTCATCGAAAAAGTGCGAACAACCATTCGCACGAACCAAACGGCAAAAGCGGGAAACCTTGTTAGCTTGCTTAATCCTCTCATCAGAGGTTGGGCAAACTATCATCGCCACGCCATCAGCCAAGAGGTATTCGATGCAATGGATAATGCTATCTTCAATGCGCTGTGGCAATGGTCAAAACGACGACACCCGAACAAAAACCGCTTTTGGATAAAGGATAAATACTTTACCACCAGAGGCGGCGACCGTTGGGTTTTTTACGGACAAGTGGCAGACAAAGACGGCAAGCCTAAGAACTTGCATATTTTCAAAGCCGCAAGCGTGTCAATCAAACGACACATTAAAGTTCGCGGAGAAGCAAATCCGTATGCGCCGGAATGGGAAACTTACTTTGAACGTCGAATAGATGTTCAAATGGAAGCCAACTTAAAAGGCTACAAAAGATTGCTTGCGTTGTGGTATGAACAAAACGGTATCTGTCCGGTTTGCGACGAGAAAATCACGAAGATAACAGGTTGGCACAGCCACCACATTATCTATCGTGTTCACGGCGGCGCAGATGGAAACAGCAACCGCGTTTTGTTACACCCGAATTGTCATAATCAAGTTCACTCGAAAGGATTGGAAGTTGTGAAACCGCGTTCCAAACGGAGCGTTACTAAGGCTTGAGCCGTGTGCGGCGAAAGTCGCAAGCACGGTTCTTAGGGGAGGGAGTGATGGCAACATCACTTCCTTACCCGACTTCATACCCGAACAGAGGAAATTACGGAAAATCAAATTATCGCGGAAACTGTTCCGGTCACGTTATCAAAGATATGCTGAAGTTTTACAAGCCATCGGTTTTCGTTGACCCGACGCTCGGCGGCGGAACGTCCGCTGAAGTCGCCGCCGAATTACGCGCAGAAGGCGTTAAAATGGAATTTATCGGTTTGGACTTGGCTACCGGCTTTAATCTGCTGAAAGACTCTCTGACGACGCGCATCGGCGGCAGACGGGCGAACTATTGTTTCTTCCACCCGCCTTACGCCGATTTAATAAAATACTCCGGCAATATGTGGGGAACGGAAGCCCACCCGGACGACCTTTCAAACTGCGAAAATTACGAAGATTTTTTGACCAAGATGAAACTAGCGATGCAGAATATTTACGATGCCGTCGCCGGACGCGGACATTATTCAATTCTAATCGGCGACATTCGCAAAAACGGTGTTTACACGAGCATCCAAGCCGACCTTTTACAACTTGCGCCCGGAAGTCTCGACGGAATTATCATCAAACAGCAATTTAATTGTGAAAGTTCCCGCAAAACTTATGCGAATCAAAATTTCGTGCCAATCGGACACGAGTATTTGCTTACCTTCCGTAAAGATTTGACGGTTTTCGGAATGCTCGACACGACCTTAAACATTAGCCGGAAACTGCAATCCCTCTCAAATGCCAACTGGCGAGCCGTTGTGCATTCAGCTCTGAATAAACTCGGCGGACGCGCTCAACTTCAGGAAATCTATCGAGTTATCGAAGAAACGGCAAAGGATTTAACCGCCACACGCCCGAATTGGACTGCCCGCGTCCGCGCCACATTACAGCAGTTTTTTACGCCGGTTGAACGCGGTATATGGGCATTTCAAAACTAATTAGGAACTTTATAAAAGCTAAAAACTCGATAAACAACGCTCTCCTCGCCGAACGGTTGCGCCTGGCAGAGAGAAACAAAAACCGCTAGTGGAAAAGAATAAAAGTGGAGAAAAGAATATCACCGGCGAGGTGAGTAATCGAGAGCGGAGAAAGCGAGATAATCTTTAATTTCAGAGCGAAATAAATCTTGAAACCATTCAATTAAACACATAATTTTGAGATAATTATAGCAAGTTAGAGATTAGATTGTTCAAGAGTAAAAACCACGATGGAAACAACAAATTGGATAGTTACGGTTTATAACGAAGCCGAAAAGCCGCTCGACAGTTGGAGAATCGAAAACCGTAACGAGAGCGAAGCCTTCACAGAAGCTGCCCGCGATGTTCCGAAAGTTGAAGGTTATTTTGACTGGACGCTTGTAACGGAAGATTTTTTTAACCAAACCGACAATCAAACAAATCATTGATTGTTGAAGCGAACCGAAGTAGAAAAAAATATGCAGCATAACGGACATCAAATAGACTTTACCCGTCGTCGTTACGGCAGAAACACTTTTACTTGGATTTACGTCAGATTCGGCGATAAGTGGCAATCCACGGGTGACCCCGTGCGGAAAATAATACCGTCGAAAAAAGATTTGGACGAAGCCATTAAACGCGCCCACGCAAACTACCGCGCAGAGTTTGCGGCAGAAAAGAAAAAATCAGACGAAATAAGAAACGAAATCGCTTCTACCGACTCCCAATCTTGAGATAATTAAATGAGGAAATAACGATAATTACTGAGGAAATCGAAGAACCAAACAAATGCAATTAGACGGACTTTTTACAACAGATTCAGAAGCGGCAACGGAGAAGGCGATCACAACGAACAGCTTCAGAGCCGACAACAAGCCATACTTAATTGTTTCTTATGGACTAGGACGCGACCGCACCGCGCTTTTGATAAAACTTGCCACACTCGGCATCCGTCCTGATTTAATCCTCTTCTGCGATTTGGGAGCAGAAAAATCGGCTTCTTACGCTTACCTTCCGCTGATGAACGCCTTTTTGAAATCAGTCGGTTTTCCGCCCATTACGGTTATTCGATTAAATCGAAAACGCGACTCGGATTTTGAAGCGCATTTATTTCGCTTGGGCATATTCGCAAGTTTCAATTACGGAAAATCACACGCTTGCTCGGCAACTTGGAAACTAGACGCGCAGGACGACTTTTTGAAAACTTACGAGCCGGTTATCAAAGCCAAGCGCGAGGCGCGGCGAATCATTCGCGCCGTTGGCTTTGAACTTGGCGAGGAAAGAAGAATTAAGGACGCGAAACAATCCGAAGAAACGGAAACAGCCGACGCGCTTAATTGCGGTCAGCGCAGTTCATCGGCGTTTGCCGTTCGCAAAGATTCCGAGTATTTGACTTGGTATTCGTTAATCGAATGGAAAATGGACTTTGATGCCGTTCTCGATACGATTTGGAAATCAGGATTGCCGATTTGTCCCAAATCCTCGTGTTATTTCTGCCCCGCGATGCGACCGGAAGAAACCGCCGATTTAGCCGTGCAAGAGCCGCACTTATTTTTCAAAGGCTTAGTTCTCGAAAGAATCGCACAGCGTAATAAAATTGTGCCGCATAAACATCGAGTTCAGGGACTTCGATTCGGTGCGAAATGGAGCGATTACGCTTTCGCCGCCCCGTATCTCGCTCGGATTGATAAAATCATTGACTTGTTTCAGTTGGACAGAGCTTTGGAAGATGGCGAGAAAAGCACGAAATCAGTCGGGTGGAAGAAGAAGGCTGCGCGTGTCGAATTATTCCGCGCCCTCTTTGTGAATGCGGACAATCTAAGCCGCTTTATGAATAACGAGATGGATTTGACCATTTATGAAAAAAAGGTGCAGGAAATCAATTTAATGGACATCGGAGAAAGACAGATGGCTTTGCCGATAGATTGAGGGAGAACTATTTGCGCGGTTGCCTCTGATGCTGCGTAATTCGCTTTTGATTTGACCACTCAAAAATATATTCGTATAAACGACGACAGAATTTTATTTCGCCATTTATTTTCGGCAGACATGAAAAAGCTAATCAACTCTCATTAAAAGAAATAAAGATGGTTTCGGCGGATGTTATTGAATCAACCGTTATTCAACAAATGGCAAACGAAATTTACAAGGAAGATAGCGCATTACCCAAACCAAATATGTCCTAATGAAGCATCTGCGAACGTAGCTGAAAATTGGTATAAACATCTAAACCGGGCGAACATCAAACGAATCCGCAATAATATAAGTGTTCGGTTGGAATTCCGGCAAAGAAAACGTAATGACTTGGTAACAAGTTTTGAAAGCATTTTGCTAGAAATGCTTGGTTGAAAGCAAAAGACTTAGGAAAATCTTAACTTTCAAAAAGTGTAAAAACATCGTTTAAGAACTTATGACTGAGGCATTACCAATTACTGCAATGCCTTGTATCTTGAGAATTGACAAGTTGACAATCATTTTGGACGCTTGGTAGTTGTAGCAACCTGCAATCATAATTGCTCAAACCTGCAATCATCGCAATTTTGGACGCAAATTAATTGCAACTATAATTACTTTCAAACTCACATTAACTGCAAATAAAACCACATTATTTGCAACCAACTTGCAATCATCCGTTTCCAAACTCACTTTATTTGCAACCATCGAAAATGCCGTAAAAATCAAAATAACGACTCTTTTATCGAAATTTTAATCGGTCAGGGAAATTTTGTTTGTCCGCTTGAGTTTGTTTTTCTTAATCCAATTTGAAACGGTTGCTTCGGTTGCTTTGTATCTTTGGGCAATAAATTTCTGCGTCGTGCCGTTTGAGAGCAAGGCTTCGATTTCCGGGCGGAAGCGTCGAGTTTTGATTTGCCCGCGCTGCGCGGTCTGCCGAGTTTGATGCCCTGTTCCTTTTTGTAACGCAGGGCTTCTTTAGTGCGCTGCGAGATTAAATCGCGTTCGATTTCCGCCGTTGCCGCATTTATGTATGGCTCAATTTGAGAACAAAATTGTTTCGTTTTTGTACCTGCTTTAGTTTTCTTTTTTTTGTCATCAAGATTATTCGCCAACGCCCCAACAGCATAAAGTCCCGCAATTATCTGACCTGATACGCCTATCGAAATAGACGATATAAGTCCGATTCCGACAGCTTCCCCAGCAATATTGGTGATAATTGATACAGTTGTGGTCGCTTTTACTCCTAAAAGTTTTCCGACTATTCCCATTATTGCTTTAAGAAATCCTACCGCCGCTCCGCCTGAATGAAATACGGCAATTGCAACCGTTACAATTACAACCGCAATCACCACCCATTTGAGAATCTTGTTGATTGCCTTGAATATCTTGCCAATCCATTTAAATAAACTGCCAAAGAAAAGTCCGCTTGGGTCGGTGTAATTTATCGGGTCATTGCCGCAATAAGTGTAAAGATTCAAGGTTTGCGGGCTTCCTAGTGAAGATGCACCCATCCCAATCGGGTCAACTTGGGTGAATCTGCCTTGCTTTGAGTCGTATGTCCGATTGATTGCATAATCCAAACCTGTTTGTGCGCTTCGCTCATAACTTGTAAAGCGTTTGCTCAATGATGTCGTTGATTCGGCGTTCAAAGCCGTTCCGAATGGTAAGGTTGTTTACTCATAACTCGTTCCTGCCGCTTGATTAGTGATTGTCCGTGTTCCCAATCTGTCGGGATGATTGAACTCGACTAATTCCGAACTGCCTGCCTTGCTTATGGTTGAGAGTTGGCTGTCTCCGAGATAAGTGTAACTTTTTGTCCACGTCAGATTGGCGTAAGCAAACTCGGTGTATTCCGCCAATGTCGTGCCGCCGATTGCGGCGAACATCGTTACCCGACCTGTAATTGTATAATCCTGACTCACCATTCTGCATTTTTCATTTTATCCACTGCTTAGAATTTACAAACTTATCAACAGATTCCTCCAGTTTGTATAATATATTCAAATCTTCATTTACAACTTCGCTATGATTTGTGGTTTCAATGCAACCGCGATAGTGACTCACCCTTTTCACGGTTTTCCCATCCGAGAATGAGATAAAGACAAAGGGGAAATCAAAACCAACGGGGTTGGAACAATTTTCCTCCCGAACGTATTTGTCTTTAAGTTTGAAAAACTGTGAGTTTTCAAATAAATGAATTAGTTGTTCCAATTGAGATCTATCTAGTTTACTCTCAACCACGCCTTTCGTCTTAACATTTTTCTCTCCTTCAAAGACAACTTTCCCCGTGTCATAGATTGAAATCCGGTAAACCGGACATATACTGCACTCACCAGATCTTCTCTCCAAAACAATGATAGGTTGATCCAGTTGAAAGGAATTGTTACCTTTTGCTTTGGTGTCTTCGAGCAATGGTCTAGATACGCTGGTAGAATCTGAGGCGCATGCCGGCAGGAATAAAATGATAAATACCAATATGAACTTAAACATTGTTCTTTCTCCTCATTGAATCAAAAGCACTTCCTACTAATTGTGGCATTGAAATCTTCGGGGCTTTCTGGGACGTTAGAAATTATGTTCCCGTTAGCGTCCATAGGATGGTTTATGCCGGTCACAATGTGTCTTAACTCGTGTAGAATGGTTACCTGCCGCGCCCTCGCAGCATCCCGCGGACCGCTGGAATAACCACCGACTGAATCCAAAAAGAATGAATCTCCCAAATAAATCTTACCATTGATTGTACTTGCAGTGTTTCCACCAGCACTCTTCTCATCATGGGTTACTTCTCGTCTTTTTCTTATTTTTTCTAAAACATCTTTAGCATTTAATCCCGAATTACCTTCAATATATTTTTTACAATCTCCTTTGAGTCGCGCCAAAGCACCTAAAACCGCATTGTCTGTTATAATCTGAACTTGACTTGTTTCCGCTCTTTTTCTTTTCCTTCTCTTATTATCTTTGGTCTGAGCCAAACTATTCGCCACCGCTCCGACTCCGCTCAGCACTCCAGACCAACTTGGGTTATTTCCTGAATCACCGCTTGCGAATGAATTTCCTATTTTTCCAGCTATCACGCTTCCAAAACCTGCTACTACCGCTATTATTCCAAATATCAATCCGGCTTTTCTATATCCTAAAGCACTCAGCACTTGCGATGCCGCACTTGCTCCCGCGCTGATGGCTGAAAATATGCCGGCAATTGTCGGAGCAGCCACTACACCCACTATTGTAATAACGGCAACTATGACGGCAATGGCAATCAATACCCATTTGAATAGCTTTTTGAGAAATCCCCAGAACAATCCGCTTGGGTCGGTATGATTGATAGGATCATTTCCGCAATAGGTGTAAAGATTCAAGGTTTGCGGAGCGGTAAGACTAACCGCACTCATTCCAATCGGGTCAACTTGGGTGAATCTTCCCAATTTAGAATCGTAAGTCCGATTTACCGCGTAATCCAAGCCTGTCTGTGCGCTTCGCTCGTATGAAGTGAAGCGTTTGCTCAAAGACACGGTTGATTCGGCATTCAAGGCTGTTCCGAACGGCAAACTGTTCTGCTCGTAACTCGTTCCCAACGCCTGATTAGTGATTACTCTTGTTCCTAATCTATCAGGATGATTGAACTCGGTTAATTCCGAACTACCAGCCTTACTTATCGTTGAGAGAATACTATCACCGAAATAAGTGTAACTTTTTGTCCACGTCATCACTAGCGGCGTAAATTCGATGTATTCCGCTAAGGTTGTTCCGCCGACAGAGGCAATCATTGTTGCCTGATTCGTTTCGTAATCGTGCGACATCAAACGGGCGTTGGTTGAACCGAATTGAAACGCCTGCAAATATGTTCCATCATCTTTCTTGACCACCTGCAAGCGATTCGCCGCGTCATAATCATATCTGAGCCACGTTCCATCTTCGGCTTGAGCGCGGGTTTGATTGCCTGCCACATCGTATTCAAAGCCGGCTGTCGTGATGCGGTTGTTAGTCGTGTTGTAAGTCAGATTTGGAATCCCATCTCTCGGAATCGGCGTATTATCCGCCGCCACTCCGCTTGCTGTTACATTTGTCCGATTGCCGTAGCGGTCATAACTGTAGTCTTGTTGCCACAGATTACTTACTCCGCCTTTGGCTTTGGTCAATCTGCCGAGAGCATCAAACTCGTATTCGCGGTTTTTGTTGTTATCGAGATTGTTGATAATGCGCGTCAAATGTCCCGTTTTGCCGTTCAGATTGCCGACGCTATTGTTGCGGTTGTAATCGTAACTCAAGTCCAGCAAAGTCTGTCCGCTTTTTTGCACTTTTTGATTCGTCAATAATCCAGTTTGTTGGTCAAAGGTGTAGTTTTCCGTTACTTGATTTGCGCCCGCCGCCCCGATTTTGATTGAGGTTGTTTGGTCTGCCGCGTTGTAGGCGATGTTGCCCGCAACTTCCGTGTTGTCAATCTTCAAACTCGTCAAACGGCTGGCTGTATCGTAAGTATGGTTTATCAGTTTGCGCGGACTGCCCGCTATGCCGTATTGCGCCGGATAACGAACATCGGTTACGCGGTCAAGCGAATCGTAAAGATAGCTGACCGTCATCGGATAACTTGACCGAAAATCAATCGTTTGGCTGTAATCGCTCACTCTGCCTTCGCCGTCGTAGCTAAAATCTTCGGTCAACAGACTAATCGTGCTGATGCGGCTGATTCTGGTTTTGTCGCCCGTCGTCATATATTGGTAATTGACGGGCGGCGCACTCAGGATAGGTAAGTTTGGGGCAAGTGGACCGGATAAATCATAACTTCTCCCTTGCAGCCGATTGAGCGGGTCGTCCGCGCCGCTTATTTGATAAGAATAATTTGTCTTGACACCACGCGCATCGGTTTTCTGTGTCAGATTTGAGCGCGTGTCATACCAAAAGGCTTCGCTCCATGTTCCCGCCCCGACATACACACCGGCATCATTCAAAGTCGCGGTTTGTTCGGCGAGTTTCTGACGAGTTAATCTGCCGAGCGAATCATACTTGAATTCGCGGATTTGACTGCCTTGTTCGGTTTTAGTGAGTCTGCCGATGGTGTCTTGCGTGTATTTTGTAACCAAACTGCCCGCCGCCAAAACCGTGCCGTTGCCGTTTGGATTCGGTTCGACGACTTCCGCCAATCTGCCTTGCTGGTCGTAGCGTCCCCAACGCTCGCGTCCCCAAGCGTCGCTCGTTCTAATCGTATTGCCGGGCAGATTTGAAGCCGCATCGGGTCGCGCCGTTTCGTTATAAAACGCTTTTGAAACACTTCCGTCGGGTTCGATAATCTGCGTAACCCGTCGCTGCAAATCATAAACTCTCTCCGTCCATTGCGGCACATCGCCCATCCGATAGGGACGCGACTGTTTCCACTCTTCCGCATATTTTGTGTATTTGGTTTCGACAATATCCCAAACATTATTCGCGCCGAGTGCTTCGGTTTTGCGAACCAATCCGAGTCCGTTTAGATATTTGACGCTTTTGCCCGCCAAACTGCCGTTTGCTTCTCGCGCTTCTTCGGTAACGGTCATCAGCGTATCGTCATATGAAAAGACGGCGTAAGCACCGGTTGACGAGATTGATTTAACCGGACGAAGTGTGTCCGGATTATACATCGTCGTTGAGATGCGCCCGTTTGCGTCGGTTGTTTGTTTGATTAAACCGGTGTCCGGGTCATAAACCGAATTGACGGTTAAGCGATGCGATGAGTTGACATCGGCAGAGCCGCGC
>MWVX01000298.1_pt1 | contig 14754 bp, 11 predicted proteins | sample 1047311 | NCBI WGS metagenome assembly MWVX01 (sample SAMN06349984, study PRJNA376086) | soil metagenome | isolation source: MtG-4 sample Antarctic (ecotone) soil | place: Antarctica | collected 2015-01-13 | reverse complement strand
ATTGAGAATGATTGTTCTTAACTGCGGACTGACAGAAGAATTGAAGTGGGGTTGTCCTTGTTACACGTTTCCCACCCCGGTGGGTAGGCAGAAAAAAAACATCGTCTTAATACATGGCTTTAAAGAATACTGTGCGCTTTTGTTTTTCAAAGGCGCTTTATTAAAGGATGCCAGGGGAATTCTAGTCCAACAAACGAAGAATGTGCAGGCGGCGCGCCAGGTCCGGACCACCAATGTTCGGGAAATAGTTAAGCTGGAACCCACCCTGAAAGCTTATATCAAAGAAGCTATTGAAGTGGAAAAAGCAGGTTTGAAGGTGCCTTTGAAAAAAACTAAAGAATTCAGCATCCCAGAAGAATTTAAAAATAAATTAGATGAAAGCTCCGCCTTAAAAAAAGCTTTTTATGCATTAACGCCGGGACGTCAAAGAGGATATCTTCTATATTTTTCTGCACCCAAACAATCCAAAACCCGGGAGTCAAGGATTGAAAAATGTATAGACCAAATTCTGGCCGGCAAGGGATTAGATGATCTGTGATCTGAACTAACTTCAAAACGCAATCACAGCATGATGCAAATACATGGAAAACTCAATACTCCACCTGAATGCGAGATTGTAACAACTCGCATATTTGCTTTTCCGCGGCAGCTTGTTTACAGGGCCTGGACGGTGCCGGGCCATCTCATAAATAACGATTAAGATCCTCTACCTATGCAGGGTCGAATTTTTTTTAAAGAGATAGTTACATCTACATTTTCTTTACTCCCTATAAATTCCCTGATTTTATTATTAGACTGCTGTTCAATTCAGAAGGGCTTATTTTGATGATAGTTTCCATGAAACGACTTTAACTAAAAATGTCTGAATATATATATATACACTTACTGCAGAGAAACTCCCATTTTATATCCTCGTCTCCCCCATCTCAAGAATTTTCCAGAATTCAGTTTCTGTAACCGGCATCACCGATAACCTTGAAATTCTTACCAAAGGAAATGTCTGCAATTCTTTGTCGGCTTTCACCTCTTTAAGAGTAACAGGTTGCTTAAAGCTTTTTACTGCCTGAATTTCAACAGCACCCCAGGTGTCGTCATCTGAAGTTGGGTCCTTAAAAAATTCCTTCGTGACCTTTGAAATACCAACAATAGCCTGAGCCTTCTGGCTGTGATAGAAAAGCACCAGGTCCCCTGCTTTCATTTGCTTCAAATGATTGCGTGCTGCGAAATTGCGAACACCCGTCCAGTTGGTTTTTTTGTCTTTTACCAGGTGTTCCCATCCATAATCTTCCGGATCAGATTTGATAAGCCAGTAATTCATATATCAAATTTAATTATTATTAAATGGCACCTCAAATGAAATAAAAAAAATCCCGCCTCATCAGCGGGATTCATTAATATAATATAAAACCTCACCTACTCTCCGCTTTTATTCTCTTCATCATTTGATCCTTCGGGTGAATTTTCGGGTGAATCATCTTTTGTCTCCTGGCCGGCTTCTGCCTTAGCATCTGCATTCCTTTTTTCGATCTTTGTTTTCAATTCTGAGAGCACTCCAAGATCGCCCAGCGTGGTTTTCTCTACTTTACGGTTGACATTCTTCATGTCACTCCGCTGATCTTTACGCTCCACCTGTTTCTTTTCTTTCAGCACCTCTTTTTCTTTCTCCAGAATATCTTCCCACACTTTAGAATGTGAGACAATTATTTTTTTGTTTCCCCGATCGAACTCGAGCACTTTGAATGGCAGGGTTTCATCCAGCTCACACATTTTCCCATTATCCTTTCTCAGATGTTTTGCGGGAGCAAAAGCCTCTAACCCGTAAGGCAGCAACACCATTGCTCCCTTATCATCTTTTTTAATGAGAGTGGCCTGATGCTCTGAGCCCACAGGAAAGACTGTTTCAAAGGTATCCCATGGATCTTCTTCCACCTGCTTATGGCCGAGTGAAAGTTTCCGTTCATCTTTATTGATATCGAGCACCACCACATCAAGTTCATTACCAACTTTGGTAACATCGTTTGGATGATGTATACGCTTTACCCACGACAGGTCTGAGATGTGTACGAAGCCTGTAATGCCATCTTCCAGCTCTACGAACACACCATAGCTGCTTACATTTTTAACCACGCCCTGCTTCTTCATTCCGATTGGGAACTTCTTCTCTATATCGCTCCATGGGTCTTTGATAAGCTGCTTGAGACTCAGCGACATCTTTCGCTCTGCGCGGTCCATTGTTACCACGATGGCCTCATACTCATCACCCAGCTTGAAGAATTCTTTTGAATTGATAGGAGTATTGCTCCACGAAATTTCCGAAACGTGAATGAGTCCCTCTACACCAGGTTGTATCTCAAGGAAAGCACCGTAATCTTCAATGTTTACAACTTTTCCTTTCACCTTCGATCCCATGGCGGTTGATGGATCCAGTATGTCCCATGGTTGAGGTGTTAATTGTTTCAAGCCAAGAGAAATTCTTTTCTTCTCTTCATCGTAATCAAGTACTACAACTTGCAGCTTTTGGTTGAGCTTCAAAACTTCTGTTGGATGACTGATTCGTCCCCACGAAATATCTGTGATATATAGCAAGCCATCTAAACCTCCAAGGTCGATAAAGGCACCAAAGTCAGTGATGTTCTTGATGGTACCTTCAAGTATCTGACCCTTCTCAAGCTTAGAGATGATCTCCTGCCGCTGATTCTCCAGGTCGCCTTCGATAAGGGCCTTATGTGAAACTACTGCGTTCTTAATGGTTTCATTGATCTTTACTACTTTATACTCCATCATCTTCCCGACATAAAAATCATAATCGGTGATGGGCTTCACGTCAATCTGTGATCCAGGAAGAAAGGTTTCCAAACCAAAAAGATCTACTATTAAACCACCTTTTGTTTTGCTTGTTACAGTGCCCGTAACAATATCACCTGTTTTATATGCACTCACAATACGTTCCCAAGCACGTTCAAGCTTCGCACTTTTACGCGACAACATGAGCTGCCCCTTTAGGTTTTCTTTTTCAACCACCAGTACTTCCACTTCATCTCCAACTTTAAGATCAGGCATGTCGCGGAATTCTGACAGAGGTACCAATCCGTCTGACTTAAATCCAATATTTAATACAACATCACTGGGGGTAAGAGACACAACCATTCCCCGTAGAATCTCATTATCATTAATGGTGACGAAAGTATTGCTATACTGATTTTCGAGCTGATTACGCTCATCAGCCGTGTATGATTTCACATTTCGTTTCGATACATTCCAGTCAAAATCGTCGTGTGGAGTATCAGTTTTTGGCGGAGGTGTTATGGTCGGAATTTCCTGCGGCATAGGATCTATTGCCGGGGGGGCAACAGGTGGATTTTCTATTTCCGGCCTTTCATTCGGCGGGTTCTCAATCTCTGGCTTTGGATCAGGTGGGTTGTCATCTGATCCGTTCAGCATTTCATGCGTGATTTGAATTTGATCTTCTGTTTTGTTTTCTTCCAAGTTGGGGTTCCTCCTTTTGTTATGAGAATTTCCGGATTTTAAAACGGGCTACAAAGGTAAAAGAATTGCTGTGAAAGGCAAATAGAAATAAGCTAAGAAATATCAATATGACTGGCTCATATTTTAGAAGTAACAATAAAGCTCAAGCCAGACTTGAAATGATGGTTTCTTTGGATATTGCGGCAGCAACGCGTTCCATCAGCCATAGAGGAGTTGAGGTGGCGCCGCAAATACCTACCGAGGTAGCATTTTCAAACCATTCTGTATTCAACTCACCTTCATCAGAGATGAAATATGAATTGTTGTTTACTTCTTTACATACGTTATAAAGCACCTTTCCATTAGAACTCTTTTTGCCACTTACAAAAACGATGACATTATGCGCTGCAGCGAATTTCTGTAATTGCGGCTCACGATTCGATACCTGTCGGCAAATGGTATCACTGGCATTGATCTCAGTATTACCCATTGCAGCGGCTCGTTGTTCTATCAGGCTTTTCAGGAGATAAAATTTATCTGTGCTTTTGGTGGTCTGTGAGAAGAACGCAACCGGACGTGAGAAATCAATCTTATCCAGGTCCTCTTCATTGGTGACGATGATGGCGTTTTGATCCGTTTGTCCCATCAGCCCATTTACTTCCGCGTGTCCCGGAATTCCAAAGATCACCAACTGTGCATTCTTTCCAAGCAACCTGTCATATGATAACTTGACGCGGTTTTGTAGTTTCAGAACAACGGGGCATGAGGCATCGAGCAGCTCAATATTATTTTGCATTGCTGTGATATATGTTTGCGGTGGCTCTCCATGTGCACGTATGAGCAGCTTACAGTCATGCAGATTCTTAAGATCCTCATGATTAATTATAACAAGACCTTTTGCAGTGAGCCGATTAACTTCAGTGTCATTATGAACGATATCTCCTAAACAATAGAGCGTGCTACCAGAATGCAACTCATCCTCCGCCATCTGGATGGCATAGACTACGCCAAAACAAAATCCGCTGCTCTGATCAATGGTTACCGTCATAGGGCAAAGATAAGCCGTGAGGCGTTATTATCATTAATGTTCTTACACCCCGGTTATAATGCTCTGAGCCAATGCAAGCACGTATTTAAATTGTTTACGCTCGGTCATATTGGTGTTGTCAATAACAACGGCATCATCGGCCCTTTTTAATGGTGACATCCTCCTTGTGCTGTCTATCAGATCGCGACCACTTAAATTATCTGTGACTTGATGCTCCGATACCTCTACTCCTTTTTGCTTCATTTCTTTATAACGTCTACCCGTCCTTACCTTTTCATCCGCCGTCATATAAATTTTTAATTCGGCATAGGGAAATACAATGGTCCCTATATCCCGGCCGTCCATCACTATTCCCTTTTCATATCCATAAGGTTGAAGCCTTGAGACCACAAATTTTCTAACCTCCGGAACAGCACTGACGTAACTCACTAGATCAGAGATATGAATTTCACGAATTGCTGATTCAATATGTTTCCCGTTAAGCAACAAATTTTCTTTGCAGAGAATTAAATCATAATCAAAGTCAATATGAATTTTATGAAGCGCCTTTTCAAGCTCTGTATTGTTATTCCAGTCTATGTCATTTTCATTTAGATAGACCGTTACGGCACGATAAAAAGCTCCTGAATCAATATACTTATATTGAAGTTCTTCAGCCAGATGTTTTGCTAAAGTGCTTTTGCCACTCGATGCCAAACCATCTATTGCGATTGTGATCTTCCGCATCAGGCAAAATTAGAAGAAAGCAATCAGCAAATTAAGTTGATGGGCCAATCGAACAGATGTGGTAGAAACAAAAACAGAACACACAACCATAAAGCCCCGTAGGGCGAAAGATTTCCTTTTGTCCTAAAAATACTGTCACCCCGATGGGGTTGAATTTTTATTGATAATTATGCTACCATAACTGTCGCCCCTCCGGGACTGAGTCGGCCGAAATTGAAGAAGACTTCAGAAAATCAAAATGAATGTTACTGAAAAGAATATTATTTTTCAAATTGTCCTCAATGTTAGCCTTAGCGCCATAGGAGCGCCAGTATGGTAGAAATCAAACACACAACAACCAAGCCCCATAGGGGCGAAAGATTTCCTTCTCTGCTAAAAACGGGACTGAGTTGGCCGCAATTTAACAAGGCCGCAGGAAATTAGACATCCATAATGAAGAGTCAAATATATGGCAGCTACATACGCTTGCCAAACAACTCATCCAGGTTTACTCCGAGGCTGATGTGATTTACTCCCCCGGCAACATTATAAATAGCACGGCCATAGCTTATGTTGAAACGGTTGATACGGACCCCCGCTCCAAAACTGAATCCGGCCAGGCCCCGGCGCAGTTCAACAGCAAGTTCCTGTCGCCGCTGATGGTTGTATGCAATATTTAGCCTTACAGATTTCCCCATATAGATTTCCATTCCGATAATGGTATGCATAAAGATATTATCAGCAATATAATTTTTATCCTTAGGTTGCTGAGATGAGTCAATCAGGATGGTTGTCTCCTCAGGCTCATTAGGATTGCTATAGCGAATATTCCATCGGTAAAGATCATGAAGCACGAGTGAAAACAAAAAGGGTGTGTGAATGAGTCTCTTAGAAATGCCTGCCTGCACATCGAAGGGCAAAGGTTCCTTGTTGCCGCTTATATAGGATTGAAATTGGGTTCCAACATTTTTGAATATTACCGTCGCGGCGAATCCCTTTGCAGTGTCGTGATAGGCACCTGCGAGTGTAAGAGCACCGCCAGAAGCTTTGTACGATTCAAGCTGCGATGTAATGAAAGTGATGTTTGCGCCATAAGAAAAACGGTCGATATATTCCCGGCCGGCGCCAAGGGTAATTGCATATTCTGCTCCATCGAATGCTCCGGTTATATTGCCAATAGGGTCTGTTGCAGTGAAGGTGCCATAATCGACATATTGAATGCCCGCATTAAATGTAGTTTTTAGTTTATTAAAAGTATGCACATACCCGGCATAGCCGCGACCGATGTCGGAGATATAATCATTATAATTTAAAGTAAGGTGGTTTGTCATTAAAGGATTTAGAAGCGAGGGATTCTGATAGCCCAGGGCAGGATCACCATCCCACACAGAAATGAAATTGCCCCCCATAGCTGTAATGCGTGCTGATGGAGACTGATTTAGAAACAAAAACACTGAGGAACCACCCGTCTGGGCAAATAATTTATTAGAGTCAGGCAGGCAAACGCAGCTAAACAATAAGATTATAGTAGTGATTTTCGTCACAAAGAATTTTAGGGTTATGTATTAATTAAAACCTGATACATATAGACAGAGTATAATTTAGTTCAACGAACAGCCAGTTTTAATATTTCTAATTGTCAAAAATATACATTTGCCGGTTATACAGCAAAAGTGACTTACAAAGAGACGATTGACTTTTTATATTCACAATTACCAATGTATTCACGCATTGGGAAGGCTGCTTACAAAACTGATCTGACCAATACCCTTCAGTTGTGCGATTTATTAAATCACCCTGAGAAACAGTTCATCAGCATACACGTTGCAGGCACGAATGGCAAGGGATCTACCAGTCACATGCTGGCCGCAATCTTTCAATCGTGTGGGTATAAAACAGGTCTGTACACATCTCCACATCTTAAAGATTTTCGTGAGCGCATCCGGATGGATGGTGAAATGATTCCGGAAACGCATGTTACAGAATTCGTGGAAAAATATAAAGAGGATGTATTGAGGATCGGCTGCTCATTCTTTGAATGGACTGTCGGATTGGCTTTTGATTTTTTCGCAAAGAAAAAAGTAGATGTTGCTGTTATCGAAACAGGTTTGGGAGGGAGATTAGATTCAACAAATGTGATTATGCCGGCACTATCTGTAATAACCAATGTAAGCCGTGATCATACAGACATGCTTGGTGATACAATTGAAAAGATTGCTTATGAAAAAGCAGGTATTATCAAACAAGGTGTGCCGGTGGTTGTGGGTGAAAGTGATGTTGTTACAGAGAACATTTTCAAAAAGCAGGCAGATGAAAAAATAACTAAAGTTTATTTCGCAGACAAGCACTTCAAATTAATCTCATCACATCTTGATCTTTTTGTAAGCGAGCATAAGTTTCAGGATTTAAAAGGTGATGAGGTTCAGATCAGCAGCGATCTCACGGGCAGCTACCAGATAAAAAACATTGTTACCGTATTGCAATCCATTTCTGTACTTAGAGAATGTGGATTTAAATTGCCACAAGAAAAAGTGGCTACAGCTCTATCACAGGTGAAAAAATTAACCGGACTGCGGGGCCGATGGGATGTACTTCAGGTCAGTCCCCTCATTATCGCAGACGTTGCGCACAATGAGTCTGGCCTATATAATTCACTGAAGCAGTTAGATGAATATGATGTGAAGCAAATTCATTTCGTTGTTGGATTTGTAAGAGACAAAGAGCTTTCCTCCATATTGCCCTTGTTTCCCCAAAACGCAAAATATTATTTCTGCGCCCCTGATATACCGCGGGGGCTTGTGGCTGAAATCCTGCATAAGCAAGCAGATGGATGCGGCCTTTACGGCAAAAGTTATTCTTCAGTCAGGCAGGCTTTTGATGAAGCAAAGAAAAAGGCTGGAATCAATGATTTGATATATGTAGGAGGAAGCAATTTTGTTGTTGCGGAGATTCTTTAATTCTATATCAGATTCCTCATTTTAATCCAAAGATAAATGTACTCATCCACCCTTTTAAGTTTAAGCCAAACATTCTTTGCATCTGGATCACTTAAGATTTCATCAATTGCTCCAAGATCAAGCTTCATGACCTTTTGAAAGTTTATTTCCATCACCTCGTCATCCTCTAAGATGCCCGCCTCATCAGCAGGTGAATTTACTTTTACGTGATGTACCACGAAATGATTAAAATCTTCCCCTCCTCCTATAAGATCTATCCCTACCCGATCGTATTTGAAAGGTTCTTTAATTCTATGCGTAGGTTTTAAAAAAAGTTGTCCGTTGCCATAATCGAAGACCACCGTAAATCTTTTCAGAAGAAAGTTTCCGATGCTTCCATTTCGCTTTATTGGTTCCAACCTTGTTTGCCAATCATCATAATCGGGAAAGCTGGTTACTACCTTCCTAAATATAAAATTCCCAAGTTTTAGTTCCTCTGATCTTGCAAGGCTTCCATGAATGATTCCACTTAGGCCGAGGCCAAGCTGCATCTCAAGGTGTTTCGCAGGAATTCTGATACCTGAATCAGAATATGTTTCGAGTGACAACGGAAAGCCAGCTCCCGTATCAACAAGTAAATCTACAGATATAGGTGATCCATCGAATAGGGTGCACAATGCTTTTACAAAAGGTTTATTAGAATGCACTACCATGGGAATAAAATCATATTTTCTGCCTGGATTATATGTTCCCGGAGCATAGACCGTTAGCAGTTTTTCCTGATAATTTATTTTAGAAACAAAGCTGCTGAAAAATTCATATCCTAAAATTCCATCTACTTTAACTCCTAAGTAGGTGGATAAGAAGAACGGATCTTCTTCAAACACCACTATTGTTAATGGAATGCTCTCAATACCACTGAAAGATATTTTTACATCGGAAGTTAAAAAGGCTGGTGAACCCTCATCACCTCCAAGTCCCCGGATAAGGACATTTCTGATGCGCTGTAAATTCAACAATTGTTTTAACGACGGATTGGTTATCGTAGAAATTCCTACGCCGGTATCCAGTACGAAATTAAAAGGCCCATGACCATTGATCATGACATCCACTACCATCAAATTGCGATGAAATTCGAACGAAAAGGATTTTTTTTTCCGGGGTTCCGAAAAATAAAAATATGGCTGAGCTTGAGCGAGACCATTTCCAACTAGAGATATGATCACAAATAGCCAGATAATAATAAAAATTGCACATATCTGTTTTCCGAAAGTATTTATTCGGAGAACTACTAATGGAGTCACATTACGAATAAAGGATCTCATTACAATTAGAGAAAAAGAAACGTCACTATTTGATGAAGTTGAAGTTGCTACTATTTTAACTTACAATTCAGATTAAATATAGGTTGAAAACACCTGACTTTTCCGTCATTTCGAACAAAGTGAGAAATCGCCCGGCATTGAACCTGCTGATAACATGAGACTTCTATCCTCTGAATGACGCTTAATTAAGAGATGTTTATTGAGATTTCTCCTGTCGTCGAAATGACGTTGTAAGGAAAATGGTGCTACTATAGGTGAGCATTCCATCATTTCAAACAGAGTTAGAAATTGCCTGGCATTGAACCTGCTAAAGCATTTCGTCATTTCGAACAGAGTTAGAAATCTCTTCATTAAACGTGCAGATAAATGAGACTTCTCTATAGTCGAAATGACGCTGAATTGAGAGATGTTTGATTGAGATTTCTCCAGTCGTCGAAATGACGTTGTAAGGAAAATGGTGCTACTATAGGTGAGCATTCCATCATTTCGAACAGAGTTAGAAATTGCCTGGCATTGAACCTGCTAAAGCATTTCGTCATTTCGAACAGAGTTAGAAATCTCTTCATTAAACATGCTGATAAATGAGACTTCTCTATAGTCGAAATGACGCTGAATGAGAGATGGTTGATTGAGATTTCTCCTGTCGTCGAAATGACATTGTAAGGAGAATGGTGCTAATATAGGTGAAGCGTTCTTCCTTTCGCAAAAGTGAGAATCTCCGACATACAGTCATTTCGAACAAAGTGAGAAATCTCCCACACTATGATAACCTATGTTTTTTTTGTGGTCTCAGTCTATTAAATACCTCTTCATATTGATCAGTGATGTGTTCCCATGTGTAGCGTTCTGTAATTCTGCTCCTTGATTTATCCCGGTAGGTTTGAGCAAGATTTTCATCTGAATCAACAAGATTAATTTTCTCAGCTAAGTCACCTATATCTTTTTTATATAGAATACCATACTCACCGTCTTTCAGCACCTCGCGATTAAAAACAGTATCCAATGCCAATACACAGTTACCATACGCAAGACCCTTGAGTAAGGCGGGGTTTGTACCGCCAAATTCATGGCCATGAGTATAAGCATATGCATTCGCATGCAATTCTTTAATAAGATCACTGTCGTTGATATGACCAAGAAACTTTACACGCTCTGGAGAAGCAATGGCACGCAATTCTTCTTCAAAGGGATTTTTATATACTGTGCCGCCTGCAATAGCAAGCACCCGCTTTGAATTGGATTGCATAAATCCCTTGACTATAATGTCGGCGTTATTATCAGGAACTAACCGTGAAGCAATGAGATAATATTGAAAAGGCTCGAGTCCGAGCTTGCGGATAGAATCAGGGTTTTCGGCATATTTCAGATCGGCTCCATAAGCTATGTCGGTGGAGTTGCAATTGAATTCTTTTTTATAATAATCCTGCATGCCTTTCGCATCGGTGATCACTACATTGAAAAATTTTGTAGCACACCATGCTCCGAAATAAAAATACTTTTTACCTGCATTGCTCCATTTCGGACGCATCCACTCCAACCCATCTACATTAATGCAATTCTTCTTTCCAAAGATGCTAAGCAACAGCCCAAAGGGACCATTGGCTGCATTACAAAATAGTACCACATCAGTGCTGGAAAAAATCACTTTCCATGTAGAAAGAAATGATTGCGAAAATTGCGAAGTGTTCTTTCCTTTTAACGACGGAATATATTTCAGCCGGATGCCCCTGTATTCAGGCTGAAAATTCGTGAACATATTTTTATGTGCATAAACCGTAACCTCATGACCACGTTGTACCAACCGCACTCCGAGTTCCTCTGCAAATGCTTCATACCCGCTGTACCCTGACGGAATTCCTCTTGAGCCAAGTATTGCTATTCTCATTTAACTGCCAATGGTGAGGTTGGAAAATGTATTAAGCTTATGAGTTTACTTGTATATCTATAGGTATACTAATGATGAGGACTGGAGTAAGAATCATTTATAATTCTCTTCCAAAAAAGTCAGCAATGCAGGTTTCCAGTGCGGCATTTCATTCATCCCAATTTTTTTAAGATTTGCATTTTCAAGCACTGAATAAAAAGGGCGTTTTACCACCGCGGGGAAATCTTTAACACTTGCTTCATAGAGCGGTGTTTCTAAATGAAGGATATCGAAAATTGTTCTTGCAAATTCATACCATGACACTTCTCCTTCACAGGTCATATGATAGAGGCCATAAGCATCTGTTTCAATTAATGCCATGGTATTTTTTGCTATTTCTTTAGTAGGCGTAGGTGTCAGTATCTCATCCATAACTACACGCACTTCAGGTTTTTCCTTAGAGAGTTTTACCATGGTTGAGATGAAATTTCCCCCTTTAGCACGACATGGGATTTTTCCATAAATTCCTGAAACGCGAACGACAAAATGTTTAGTCGAGTAGTTCATTACAAGCTGCTCCCCTGCATATTTTGTTATTGCATAAACACTTTGAGGGTACACAGGATCAGACTCTACATATGGATTCATTTTTCTCCCATCAAAAACATAATCCGTGGAATATTGCACCAACTTAAAGCCAAGCTCGTTTGAAACTTTAGCCAGGTTCAAAGATCCTATCCCATTTATTTTAAAGGCCACATCAGGCTCCAACTCACATTTGGGAACATTGTGCGCAGCAGCAGTACATATTACTACATCGGGGTGAATGTCAGCAAGCACTTCTGAAACATTGTCAATATCAGAAATCTCAATCTCGGAATGGGTAAGGGGAATTGCCTCATGATGCTGGGAAGAAATCTCCAGGAGATCTGTGCCTAACTGTCCATTTGCACCTATTATTGCAACTTTCATTAATAAGGGAATTTTAATTAGAGGAACAGATGTCTTGAATAAAGAAAGTATTCAACTATTAATTCTTCCAGTAATTTAACTCACCTGTTTAAAGACCTGAATGTTATAATAATTTGGGTTGTCGAAGTCCTTGAAGCTGTCATAGTTAACAACGAGGTCATCAAGTATTGATTCGACACTATGTGTTGGTTTGAAGCTTAGCATGTTCACAGCCTTTTCACTTGTAACTTTATAATTTCTGAAATCCTGAACATTCTGTATATTTAGCTTAATCTTCAGTCCCATCTTTTTTTCTACTGCTTCCTTTACAAAATCCGCCACTTCACCAACAGTATAATTTCCTGAGGCAATATTGAAAATGCCTGATATCTCGTCGGCGGATTCCACCGCTCGGATGTAGGCGCTTGTAGCATCCTGCAGGGCGAGTATCGGCCGCCAGATGGAGGGATTGTTTATTATAATCTCTCCCGTGGCCACAGCAGTTTTGAACATGGTATTCACTATAAGATCTAACCGCATGCGTGGACTATAGCCACTCACGGTTCCCTGCCTGAAGGCAACCACCGAAAAATTTTTATCCTGCATCTGTATTACTGCCTGTTCGCCCTGTAGCTTTGATATTCCGTAAGGATAGCTGGAAACTGCCGGGGAGCTTTCGTCATACAATTCATTTACAGTATATCCATACACTGAGCATGACCCGGCATAGATGAAACGTTTGGCGCCTGCACGCTTGGCGATGTATGCAAGGTAGGCCGGTGAGGAGGCATTGCTGACGAAGTTTTTTGCGGGAGAGAATTCTGCCATAGGATCATTTGACAATCCAGCAAGAAAAATCACCTGATCGTATCCCTCAAGATCTTTTTCATGAAGGTCGAAGATGTCTTTCTCAATCACTTTTACCTCCTTAGGCAAATGATTTCCGAACCAGAGCAGATCCACCACATCAACTTCATACCCTCTGTCAATCACTTTAGGCACCAATGCAGAACCTATGTATCCTGCCCCGCCAGCAATCAGTATTTTCATAATTTATAACTATTGTTTGCTTTGTTGTTTAAAAAATTTATGAATATGATGCATCTGTGCCTTTCACTAAAAGTCCACCATTTTTATCTGATGGTGTATCTAAAGGGGATAGGTAAAGTTGTCTGATTCAGGTTTCTGAGTCCATTCCTGTAAAGTTTGAGCTGTCTCATCCTTTTTAGAAAGAATTGGATCTTTTACAGGCCAGTCAACTCCTATTGAGCTATCATTCCAGCGTATGCCACTTTCACCCTTATTATTGTACATTCCTGTACATATATATTGTATCTCCGCATATTCGCTCAGCACGGCAAACCCTCTTGCGAAGCTGGGTGGTGCATAAATCATCAGCTTATTTTCTGAAGAAACTTTCCGGCCATACCATTTTCCAAAAGTTGGTGATCCTTTCCGGATATCAACAGCTACAAGAAATGCTGAACCTACCGGAACACGCATCAGCTTTCCCATTCCAGGCTCCCATTGAAAGTGTAATCCGCGCACTACATCTTTAACTGAACCGCTGTGATTATGCTGAACAAATTCTGTTGGCAACCCCATTCCCTGGAACTGATCAATACGAAATGTTTCCATAAAAAACCCACGCTCATCTTTAAACACTTCGGGTTGTAAAACAACCACGCCATCACTAAGGTGTTTCGATTCAATATTGATATTCATAGGCAGCTAAAGGGTTTTTTTGCCGCGCAAAGATAGAAGAATCAATATCATTTTTGAGTGAATGAAATATTAGCCAATGGAACTGCAGTTAATTGCAACCTATAAGATCTTTCGAAATGTTCGAAGGGGGTTGTAAGACATAGTAAGAAAAGGATTGTCAATGTATCCCTACGGACGAAAGATAACGTTCTGCGTCGAGAGCAGCCATGCAACCAGAGCCGGCAGCAGTTATTGCCTGCCGATAATTTTTATCCTGTACATCACCTGCCGCAAATACGCCGGCAATATTTGTTTTGGAGGAACCCGGAATCGTTCTTATATAACCCTGTTCGTCGGTGTCAATGAATGCTTTGAAGGGACCTGAATTTGGCGTATGGCCAATGGCGACAAAGAAACCTTTAACCGGAATTATCAACACTTCACCGGTAATTCGATTTTTCACTCTCACCCCTTCCACGAGCTTATCGCCAAGCACTTCCAAAGTTTCTGTGTTCCAATAAACCTTTACTTTGGGATTCGTCATCACTCGCTCCTGCATTATTGCAGAGGCTCTCATCTTATCACTACGAATTAGCATATGCACCATTGGTGAAAGTTTTGACAGATAGAGGGCTTCTTCACAGGCTGTGTCACCAGCACCAACTATAGCAAGCTCCTGACCACGATAGAAAAAACCATCACACACCGCACAGGCCGAAACACCACTCCCATTCAAACGCTGCTCTGATGGAAGGC
>MWVX01000297.1_pt1 | contig 14766 bp, 10 predicted proteins | sample 1047311 | NCBI WGS metagenome assembly MWVX01 (sample SAMN06349984, study PRJNA376086) | soil metagenome | isolation source: MtG-4 sample Antarctic (ecotone) soil | place: Antarctica | collected 2015-01-13 | reverse complement strand
GATTCTGGCAGGTGTTTGTAGCAGTTGGTCTGACAATGTGGGTAAATGTAGCCCGTCTCGTTCGCGGACAGGTATTAGCCACCCGTGAACTGCAATACGTGGAGGCCGCAAAGGCATTGGGTTTTTCAAACTTTAGAATTATTGCAAAACATATTTTGCCAAACATTATGGGACCGATATTAGTGATCGCAGCATCAAATTTTGCATCGGCCATTGTGATAGAAGCAGGTTTGAGTTTTCTGGGTGTAGGTGTGCAGCCGCCACAGCCCAGTTGGGGACTTATGATAAAAGAGAATTATAATTTCATCATTACACAAAATCCAATGCTTGCACTGGCGCCTGGTTTTGCGATCATGTTTCTGGTGCTTGCCTTCAATTTGTTTGGCAATGGATTAAGAGATGCATTGAATGTACGGGGTAAAATATAGTATCGTGATAGCTAATTGGCACTATCCATAAAGATTAAAACGGAACTTTTTTTAAACCTCAGCATGTGCCCGCTGCAATCGCTGCATAGCGATAAGAACGTACAAAGGAGCGTCGCAACCAAAGTTGATTAGAGGTACATTTGCTCACCAACAAATTTTTCAAAAAATGAAATTATTGGAAAACAAGATAGCAATCATTACCGGCGGCGCAAGAGGAATTGGTGAAGGCATTGCATTGAAGTTGGCAGAACATGGCGCACACATCGCATTTACTTATATCAGTGAAAGCAGTGCCGGTAAAGCTAATGACTTACAGGAAAAATTAAAGTCATCTGGGATAAAAGCCAAAGCATACCGCAGCAATGCAGGTAATTTTTCTGAATGCGAAAGCTTTGTATCTGATGTGATCAAAGAATTTGGTACTGTGGATATATGTATAAACAATGCAGGCATTTCTAAAGACAATTTGCTCCTGCGCATGACTCCTGAGCAATGGGATGATGTAATAGACATCAATCTGAAAAGCGTATTCAATATGACGAAACAGGTGATAAAACCTATGATGAAAGCGAAGAGCGGCAGCATCATTAATATGGCTTCAGTAATAGGCCTGATGGGTAATGCAGGACAAAGCAGTTATGCAGCAAGTAAGGCAGGAATTATTGGCTTTACTAAAAGCGTAGCCAAAGAGTTGGGCAGCCGGAACATTCGCTGTAATGCAATAGCGCCTGGCTTTGTAGAAACAGATATGACATCTTACTTAAAAGAAGGTGAGCAGGGTGATAAATACAAATCAGGGATCCCACTTGGTAGATTTGGAACTGCAGAAGACATAGCAAATGTTACCTTATTTTTTGCATCTGAATTGAGTTCCTATATTACAGGCCAGGTAATCAGTGTGGATGGGGGGTTGTATATGTGAATTCAGATGGCTTTTGATTGGTTGTACCGTCAACACTTTATTTAATGACGAACCAAACAATTAATTCAATTAATATGAGTTTTGCTTTTGAACTTTGCAATAGCTTCTTTAGTAAAATCGCTCAATATCAACCTGCCGCTTATTTCAGCCCGCTTGCATAAAAGATCGTCCCAGTTTTCACAACCTTTCCAGAATATTTTTTTTAATTCGCTCATTGCTTCCGGGCTGCTATGAGCCAATTGGCCGGCAAGTCGGGATATACCTTCGTCCATGCTATCAATTGTAGGGTGCACTTCTGCAAACAATCCTTTTCTGCGGCTCCATTCACTGTTCCTCCACATGTTTGCATCTATTGCTAACTGGCTAAAAGCTGAGGGCCCGATCTTCCGTTCTACTGCAGGCCCTATTACGAATGGTCCTATTCCTATAGCTAATTCACTCAACCGAATATCTGCGCCTTCCACTGCAATTGCATAATCCACTGCTGCTGCAAGGCCAACGCCACCACCTACGCATTTGCCATGTATCCTTCCAATAATTAATTTGGGGCACTTGCGCATGGCATTGATGACATCGGCAAAGCCACTAAAAAAATCAAACCCTTTTTTTTCATTTTCTATTTGTACCAGTTCATCAAATGAAGCACCGGCGCAAAATGCTTTTTCTCCACCTGAACGAAGTATGATAATTTTTGATTCTTTATCCATACCCGTGGCATGTATCTCGTTGGCCAATTCTGCCAAAAGGCGCCTGGGAAGAGAATTACTTTGCGGATGAAAGAACTCAATGCTTGTTATGCCTTTATGGGTTTCAGTAGATACATAGCCATTAATAATATCCTTTATCATATTTATAGTTTAGCCGGCCAAAATATAAAAGATGTTTCAAACGAATGGGTAAGGTGAACATCCTGTACATTCTGCCCAGTCTTTACTTCCAAATTTATTATATGTTCCCAAGAATTAAGACTCGCAACAGATTAAATTACAAACCGAAAACTTTTACCCCAATTCAATATCAAAATTTACCAAATCGTGGAACTGCTGAAGGCGAATTTGGATATCCTCCTTTGAAATTTGTTTAAGCCTTTCGGTGCCAAATTTCTCTACGCAAAAACTAGCCATAGCAGAGCCAATAATGATTGCGGTTTTCATGTTTTCGAATGAAATATCTTTTGTGCGGGCAAGGTGGCCAATAAACCCCCCGGCAAAAGTATCTCCGGCGCCCGTAGGATCAAAAACGTCTTCGAGTGGCAGGGCCGGGGCAAAGAAAACCTGGTCCGCATTGAATAACAATGCGCCATGTTCCCCTTTTTTAATGATCAGATATTTCGGGCCCATGGCCATGATCTTTTTTGCTGCTTTCACCAATGAATATTCGTGACTTAATTCGCGGGCTTCACTGTCATTGACCATCAGCACATCCACCTTTGTCAATAATTTTTTCAACTCTTCCAGAGCTATTTCCATCCAAAAATTCATAGTGTCAATCACAATCAGTTTTGGACGAACTTTTAATTGACGTATAACACTCATTTGCACAGCAGGTGCTAAATTTCCAAGCATTAAAAATTCACAATCCCCGTAACTTTCCGGTACGACCGGTTGAAAATTTTCAAGCACATTCAACTGGGTTTCTATAGTGTCACGTGTGTTCATATCCATATGATATTTACCACTCCAGAAAAAAGATTTTTCATTTTTTTTAATTTGCACTCCTTCCAGGTCTACACCGCGGGCTTTTAATGCCGCCAACTCCTCTTCCGGAAAATCACCACCCACAACAGAAATTTGTTTGATAGGTTTTGTAAAATTGGATGCACTCAGGGCTATGTACGTGGCTGCTCCACCTATTATTTTATCACTTTTACCAAAAGGGGTTTCAATAGCATCAAAGGCCATAGAACCAACAACGATCAGGGACATACGGTAATTTTTTTAAAGTTTGGTATCAAAATTTAAAAGGATTTATAAAGTCATTTGTCATGCTTAACCCAACTGGTGTTGCCGACTTTCTGAATATCAATTTCCTTTTTCCGGCGGGCAAACCTAAGTTATTTTGACGCAAATCCCTGCTCACCTTGTGATAGTATCTGTTGCACATATGATATATTTACTTGCCCGACAACTTCTTTTCTTTCCTTTCGATTATCGTCACGCCTTTCCTACCATCTTCAGGAATTGATCTTCTGATATGATCTTAATAGAAGTGATTTTTTTTGCTTTCTCCAATTTACTTCCTGCATCTTCACCTACTACCAGGTAATTTAATTTACTGCTGACACCTGTTACAATGCTACCGCCATTTTTTTCTACCAGGTCTTCAGCTTCGCTGCGTTTTAATTTTTTTAAAGTGCCTGTAAACAGAAAGCTGAGTTCCTGCAAATTACCTTCTTTAGCCAATTGCTTTTTGTCATTACCCAATTGCAATCCCAGAGTTTCCAGCTCATTGAGCATTTGGATATTATCCTCATTTTTAAAAAAAGCATATACACTGCTTGCTACCCTTGGTCCTACATCTTCAAGTTTTTTTAAATCTTCTTCGTCAAGTTCTTGTAAGTCTAAAATGTGATCCACTGCATGTGCAAGCGTTTTTGCCATGGTTTCTCCCACAAAACGTATCCCAAGTCCATAGATCAAACGATGCAGTGGTTGTTTTTTAGAGGATTCAATTGCAAGCATCATGTTGTCTATTGATTTTTTTCCAAAGCCTTCAAGTGTACCGATCTTGTCAAAATCGAGTTGGTATATTTCAGGAATGGTTTGTAAAATCCCCAAACAATTAAACTTTTCAATATTAGCAGCACCCAGTCCCCTTATATCCATGGCATCTTTCGATGCGAAATGCATAAGCCTTTCCAATACCTGTGCAGGACAATTTATATTCGTGCACCTCCATGCGGATTCTTCTGCTACCCTGTACAATTCATCATTGCATGCGGGGCACGACTTTGGAAATTTTATTTTTTGCTCATCCCCGGTTCTTAATTCAGGGAGTGCTTTTACAATGTAAGGGATTACATCGCCCGCCCTTTCCACTAAAACAGTATCACCGATACGCAAGTCTTTTTCCCTGATCAGGTCTTCATTAAAAAGTGAAACAGAAGTGACTGTAACTCCACCAATGTGCACGGGTTCGATTTTAGCAACAGGTCCAATGTTTCCCGTGCGCCCTACCTGGTATTCCACTCTCAATAATTTACTTGTGGCTTGTCTTGCTTTGAATTTAAATGCCATTGCCCATCGGGGATGGTGTGTGGTCATACCCATTTTCTCCTGCAGTTCGAATTCATTAATCTTAATTACCATTCCATCTATCTCGAAAGGCAGGTCATCTCTTTTTTGCTCGTATTCCTTGCAGTATTCTATTACAGCATCAATACCCTTTAAAACTTTTTTTTCGAGGTGGGGACTTCTGAAACCCAAATCCCAAAGCATATCAAGAGTTTGCGAATGCGTGTGTGGGGCGGCATCTCCTTTTTTCAAAGTAGAAAAATAACCAAGACCATATGTGAATGCTTCGAGTTTGCGCCTGCCTACCTCAATCGGGTTTTTTATGCGCAGGCTTCCTGCAGCAGAATTTCGTGGATTAGCCAGAGGCGTGCCCCCCCCTTCTATAATTGCCTCATTGTATTTTGAAAAATTGATTTTATTGATCAACACTTCGCCGCGTATCTCCACCGTGTGCAGACTGTATGCTGAAAATTTTGCAGTCAGTGGTATGGTTCGTATTTGCCGGATATTGGGTGTGATGTCATCACCGAAAACCCCATCTCCACGTGTCAATCCTCTCACCAGTTTATCCCCTTCATACACCAAGGAAATAGATGCTCCATCGAATTTTGGTTCTACACAATATTCAACCAGTTTCATTCCTGTTGCCTCCCTGGCTTTGCGGTCAAAATCTATGAGCTCTTCACTATTGTAAGAATTATCCAGGGATAGCATGGGTACAAGATGCTGTACTGTGGGAAACTCCTTGGTGAGTCCTTTGCCTACTCTTTGAGTAGGTGAATCATCTGAAATCAAATCAGGATTTTCCTTTTCAAGTGCTTCAAGTGATTTATAAATAGTATCGAATTCGAAATCTGATATCAGAGGATCGTTTTGAATATAATAACGGTATTCATGGAAACGCAGCACTTCTCTTAATTCTGCAATATCATCAGCAGTGATAATTTTCTTTTCTGATTTTTTCAGCAAGTCCTTTGTCTGGGCTTGCAGTGCTTTTGTTTTGTCTTTCATGCGGGCTAAAAATAATATGTTCTTGGCTTGTATTAATTTTTCAATCTAAGCTTATGCTTATCAGTTTTTTTAAGTTTCATTTTCGCAGTTATTCGAAATGAGTAATGTGTTTTCAGTACATAATGTATCTTTAGTACCTAACACTTGCTATGAAAAGAATACTGCTCCTTGCCATCAGTGCCCTCATGGGTATGGCATCTCATGCCCAACTCCTTAGCTGGACACCCGATTTTCCTAAGGAAGATGATCCTGCTCAAAACCTTGTCATCACAATGGAAGCTTCCAAAGGCAATCGCGGACTATTTAATTTTACATCAGATGTGTATGTGCACATAGGTGTCATCACCAACGTAGGTACGGGCTGGCAACATACACCTTTTACCTGGGCTACCACTACTGCTGCCAGCAAGGCTACATTTTTAGGGAATAATAAATGGCAGTTCACCATTAAAGGAAGCCTGCGTAGTTTTTTTGGAATTACAAATGCTGCTGAGCGTATTCAAAAGATCGGCATTCTTTTCAGAAGTGGCGATGGAAATACTGTGCAACGTAATACTGATGGAAGTGATATGTATACCCCGGTTTACACAACCATCCTTGCAGTAAGGTTTTCAGCGCCACTGATGCAGCCTACACTAGAATCTACACCGGAACCAACTACAAAAAATATCGGTGATAATATTACGTTCACTGCTACCAGCAACAAGTCTGCAACATTAAAATTATTCCTGAATGGCAATCTGATACAAACCACGACCGGAGCAACCATTACGGCTTCACCGGCTTTAACTGCATCCGGAAATCAAACAGTAATCGTAGAAGCCAATGATGGCAGTGAAACAAAAACTCAGACCTTTTCATTTTTTGTCTCAGGAACGACCAATGTGGCTCCACTGCCCGACGGCATAAAAGCGGGTATAAATTACGAAACAGGTAATACAGCAGTAACCCTTGTGCTCTATGCACCATATAAAAACCGTGTTTCAGTAGTAGGGGATTTTCCCGGAGGCAGCTGGTCGGAACAAGCTCAATATACAATGAATAAAACACCCGATGGTACTACCTGGTGGATACGCATTATCGGATTAACTGCAGGCACTGAATATGCTTTTCAATATTTGGTAGATGGCACATTGCGCATTGCCGATCCTTACGCTGAAAAAATATTGGATCCGAATGATCAGTTTATTCCTGCCTCTACTTACCCTGGTTTAAAACCTTACCCTACAGCTACCACAGGCATTGTAAGTGTAATGCAGACCGCTGCTCCAAGCTACACCTGGACAGTAAATTATTTTGCCCGGCCAGACAAACGCAGTCTTGTGATCTACGAATTGTTGCTCCGTGATTTTGTGGCAGCACATGATTGGAAAACATTGAAAGACACCTTGGGTTATTTAAAAAGATTAGGTATCAATGCAATTGAAGTACTGCCATTCAATGAATTTGAAGGCAATGACAGCTGGGGTTACAATTCAGATTTTTATTTTGCTCCTGATAAATATTATGGTACTAAAAACAGCCTGAAAGAATTCATAGATGTATGTCATGCCAACGGGATTGCTGTGATCATGGATATGGTATTGAACCATTCCTACGGACCTTCACCTTTAGCCACGTTGTATTGGGATGCAGCTAATAACCGTCCTGCTGCTGACAATCCCTGGTACAACCCGGTTCAGCCACATGCCTTTGGCTTTGGCGATGATTTTAACCATGAAAGTGCAGTTACTAAAAGTTTATTCAACCGTGTATTGCAACATTGGATTACAGAATATAAAATTGATGGATACCGTTTAGACTTCACTAAAGGGCTCACACAAAAGCCTTCAGGCAATGATGCTTCATTTTCAGCTTACGATGCGAGCCGTATAGCCATACTGAATGGATATTACAATGCAATAAAATCTGTGGACCCAAATACTTATGTTATTCTCGAACATTTTGCTGATAATACCGAAGAAAAAGAGCTGGCAAACAATGGGATGATGCTTTGGGGCAACCTGAATTATAATTATACGGAAGCGGCAATGGGTTATGTACAGAATTCAAATTTTGACTGGGGCATCTACACTACCCGGAACTGGACTACACCACACCTGGTAACCTATATGGAAAGCCATGATGAAGAAAGAATAATGTACAAGACGCTCCAATTTGGAAATGCATCTGGTAGCTATAGTACAAAGAATTTACCAATCGCCTTGCAAAGGGTAGAAATGGATGCTGCATTTTTCTTTACCATACCAGGACCTAAAATGATCTGGCAGTTCGGTGAATTGGGTTATGATCAGTCTATCAATCGTTGTACAGATGGAACAATAAATAACAATTGCCGGCTTACACCCAAACCGATACGGTGGGATTATCTGCAGGATGCTAATCGCAAAAAAGTGTATGATGTATTCAGCAATCTTATCAAGCTGCGTTTTCATCCTTTATATAAAGAGGCATTCGTTAGCGGAAGTATAGACCGTAGCCTTAGTTCAGCTTTCAAATGGATAAAGGTTTCCAGTGTTGATACATCGCACCTGGTGGTTATTGGAAATTTTGATGTGAACGCAGGTTCAGGCACTGTTACCTTTCCCTCAGCCGGTACATGGTACGACTACTTTACAAATACGACTATTACTACGACAGGTGCCGCACAAAGTTTCAGCTTACAGCCAGGGGAATACCATGTATATTTAAATCGAAATGTAAATAACAATACAACCACCCCTGTCATTACAATCCCCACCAGTGGAACTACCCTCGAAGCAAAACTTTATCCTAATCCGTTAACACAGCGATTTATAATAGAAATGTATTTGCCCCAGAGCGGAACTGCTACGATTGATGTATTTAATGCGCTCGGTCAATATGCGGGTCAGCTTCAATCTGCATTTTTGCAAAAAGGCAAACACCTGGTGCCGCTGAGCAGAGCTCTCTTAAATTTGTCAAAGGGCCAATACTATCTAAAGATCTCTACTAAAAATGAGACTAAAGTATTAGGAGCCATCATTCAGTAGGTTATGGAGAGAACAATAAAATTTAAAACAGCTGCCATTGAAAAAGCGATTCACCTCGATTTTTTCAATATTGCGGTCTCTGTTGATTGTGTGATATTCGGATACGAGGAAAAGCAATTAAAAGTACTTTTAATTCAATCTGATCTTAAAGAATTCGAGGGACTTTCTTCCTTGTTGGGCGATATGGTTCGCCCATCAGAAAGTATAGAGGATGCTCCTTATCGTGTACTGGAGGATCGAACAGGCTTCAGAGATATATTTCTTCAGCAGGTGCAAACGTTTGGAAGTGTAAACAGGCACCCTTCGGGAAGAGTAATTACAACTGCCTATTTTTCACTCGTCAATATAAATAATCACACGGTACAGCTTGCCAAAAATGAATTGCATTGGCAGGCGGTAAATGAAATTAAAAAACTGGCTTTTGATCATAAGCTCATTTTAGATACCTGTGTTGCAAAACTTCAGGATCAGATTATGGAACAACCCATTGTATTCAATCTTTTACCCGAAAAATTTTCTCTTCGTGAATTACAGGATCTGTACGAAGCCATTTTAGGTATTGAGCTCGACCGCAGAAATTTCCGAAAGCGTATTATGCTTAAGAATTGGCTACAAGACCTGAGTGAAATGGAGATAGATGTACCACACCGCCCGGGAAAATTATATAAATTCAAGAGAGCTATTAAAAAGATGCATAAGGATTAAACAAGTATGTTTTAATAGAAAACAACTTAATAATAAAGCTGCTCTAATTCTATGAACTTTCATTCTTTAAAGAATGCCGAACTCGCAACTTGCCTGGGCGAACGCACAACGACAGAATAGAAACCCGACGACAACCCCGATAAGTCAAACTCCCAGGTATTGCTCCCCAAGGCTGCCGTACGTGTGTAATTCCGCACAACTATGCCACTGGAGTTAAATATAGAAATTAGCACTGCCTCTTTGTGCAACGAATGAAACTGCACACGAATTTGATGAATGACCGGGTTGGGATGGAGTTGAATTTGTGAGGCATTGCTTCTTCCTGGTAAAAAAATGTTCCTGCAGATCTTTGTTTCACAGCCGGATGTTGTCTTTAGGAATAAGCAAACCTGGAAAGTGCCTCCACTTGCATACTCGTGTTTCACTTGTGAGCCGCTTCCCATTTTCCCATCACCGAATACCCACAAGTAAGATAATACAGGATCCGACAGAGCATTCAAACTGAACCCATTGAATATTATGGTATTCGGGCTTGCTGTGGCATCAGTGAAATAGCCGCCGCAAACATTGTTTTCCCCCTTGATCACAAGCTCATGGCATTGATATGCAATACATCCTCCAGCATAAAATAATTTGACGCAGGTCTTATATACTCCTGACGCCGGATACTTATGCCCAATATTTAAATGTTGCAGGTTTGTTGTAGCAGACAGGGTGATGCAGGTATCCTTTCCGTCGCCAAAAGTCCAGCAGATCTTTTCTGGCCGCAATCCCGACATTGGCACGGCATTCAGATAACGATGGAGTCCTTCAGGAATAGTAGCCAACTCCTTAATTTGAACAGTGCAAATATTTGTAGCTGGAGTACTGATCTCTACCTTTTTACACTTCCTGACCTCACAGCCCCCTGCATAAACAATTTCAATACAAGCTTCATATTGTCCTCCCCTGGCATAGGTATGGTTCACAGTATAATGCCCGGTATATGTGGAAGGGTATTGAATACAAGTATCTTTCCCATCACCAAATTGCCAGCAGATCTTTACAGGTTTCCTTTGATGATTGGTTGCCGGTAAGGCAATGAATTGTTTAGAAGTCCCGGAAGTATTAAGCGTTTCCAGTTTAAAATCTGCACCGCACTCTTCTAAAGCTTCTATTTTTAATTCTTTACACGTTGTGGATATGCATCCACCGGAGTAAATAATTTTTGCGCAAACCTTGTATGTACCAGCTTTTTCATATTTATGATAAACAGCATAATTATTTGATGTATTTGAATTGTAAACAATGCAGGTATCTTTTCCATCACCAAAATCCCAGCATATTTTTTCGGGTTTTCTTCCGGTGCTTTGCCATGGCTGGGCTACAAATAATTTTCTCTGCGTATTATCCGTTTGGCCTATTTCAAAATTGGCCCTGCAGCTATTGTCAGCTATTGTATGCAGGCTGATCGTTTTACAATAATTGGCTTCACATCCACCTGCGTATTTGATCTTTACGCAAACATTGTAATTGCCATTTTGTTGGTAATGATGCAGAATGGAACTGGTGTTGATGGGAGTAGCGCTTGCATTGATGCATGTATCCTTTCCGTCTCCAAAGTTCCAGCAGATGCTGGTTACAGCTTTATTCTCATGGTGTTTTGGTATTGGCCAGAAGCGCACATAATGCGTCATTGAGTTGGTTCTGACCGAATCACGAAACTCGAAACTGGCAGTACAGGTCTGGGACTTGGATATAAATGCTGAAAAGCTAAATAATGCTGTGAGCAACAGATAGTGTCTCCTCATGGTTGAAACGTTTAAAGTAAAGGCCTGTTCAGCAGGTTGGGAAAACTGATGCCTTCTTGAAGGTAAAAAAAGGTTTTAAGCTTTGCTAATAAAAAGCGAAAGAAATTTAAATCACACCGGGTTGGTGAGAAAGAATAAAGGCAATGATGTCTTCCTGCGAACTGTAAATGCGGGAATGTGCATCGGATATGTCATCGCGGCTCACCTGGGCTGCAAAAGAAGGGGTTTTTAATTTCTTGACTACACTTTTTATATCCATGCCTTCATAACGTGTGGGGCGGATGAGGGCAGCGGCATGGATAAAACCGGACAACTCATCAAATGCATAGATCATTTTGTCCATTGTAGTTTGCGGCTTCACACCAAAATGTTTTGGCCCATGGGAAGCAATGCAGTGAATAATGGCAGGATCAATTTTCCGTTTTTCCAATTCTTCAATGATAATACGACAATGATCATCAGGATGTTTTTCCCAATCTGCATCATGCAGTAAACCGGCCAACCACCATTTATGAGCCTCCCCTTCTGAGAGATTTTCTTTTTCCAAAGCCCAAGCTTTCATTATAGTCGCCACCTGTTTCATATGTAATTTTAATCGCTCATTTTCCACCCATTCGTTGAGCAAATTCAGCGCTTCATTTTCTGTCAACACATTTCCTGCATTTGCCGGATCCCCGAATGTTGTTCTGCCCAGAGGTTGTATTGGTTCTGCCATTGTATCATTTTGTTTACACTAATATACATTCTGTTTTTAAGCATGGAAGAAGATGTAAAAAATATTAAACAATAGCATCAAAGGACATGTCTCTATTATGGAATTAATATTTCAATAGGCTCTTTACCAATAGGAGGATGGGTAGGTTCAGTTATTTTACAGGGAAAACAGGTCAAATGAACTCTGCGGAGGTATCTAATTTAACCGGGGGGAGTAGGCCTTCAAAATTAAGATATGGATTAACATAAGTTTGTTAAGCCTGCAGAAGTTAAAAAGCTGACCATAGCCGAATCGCTGGCACCTACAGAATGTACCAATTCAAATTTGAGTTCTTTTGCAATTTGTTCTGCACCGTAGCGCTTATCTTCACCTTCGTGTGTAAAAGAAATTGCTCCTCTTGTTATGTTGGTATGCCATCAGTTTATATTTCGGGATATCTACCAGCAAAAAAACCATGCAGATATCCTTTTTAAAAGATCTTCAGTTAAATCTTTCAATGATGATGAATACACATTTGAATCTTAAATATTTTGTTTTAGGACAGGTATTTTTTCAGGCATAGGCGTCCAGATAATTTCGCCCCCTCCCATTTGAGGGGATAATAGAAAACCAACATATCGTGCACGGAATCTTCTAAAAAGTTATGTACAATACGAAGTACGTTTTCTAATTTGGATATTGTCAATGGGAAAGAAGAATCTCTTCGTATCCAAATGCACTGATGGAGATTCAACAATATAGCCCAGTTTACTTCCGTTCATCAACACTGTTGGAATAGGCTTGTTAGAGATTTTATACAATTCCTTTCCAAACGTGCGCATGATTGAAAAGGGAATCGCAGGGTATTCAAAACTACAGGTCTTCCCAATTATATACTTTGTTTAAACCGAGCTTAACAGACTCGGGAAAAGAATAGCTTCCCTGATATTCATGAATAGCGGGAACCGTCGAGGTCAGGGATCACAGCACCCTCACTTTCAAAGTGCGATTCATTGAAAAAATCCTAAAGTTGATGAAGCTGACTTAGCGTTAAACGGCATTAAATAAAAATACTTTTCTCCTCTTCAACTTTTGGTTCCGCTGTTACACGTAAGATCAATTCTGATGTTTCAGCCGGTTTGTCCCAATGTGGGAAATGACCGCAACCATTTAACCAATACACATGCGCATCAGGAAAAAGTGCAAGTGCTTTTTTTGATTGAGCTGGAAAACAAACCCGATCCTGTCGGCCCCACCCTATCATGACAGGTTTTTTTATAGGATCTTTTGCAGCTCCTTGCTGCGCTTCGCCATAAGCAAGTGCATAGAGTAATTCATTAAACACCGAAGATGATACATAACCCAGTAGTTCTGTTTGAACGAGGTATGGAGATAATCTCCACGGAGTAGGGGAAAATTGAGATAATAATACAGAGCGGGTAACTGCATTACTTGCAAGAAAAGGTATCAATGCTTTAATGCCGCGCAAGAGCCTGATAGAGACTGCCAAAGAATTATAAAAGAAATGTCTTTGCCATCCTTGCCAAAATCCTCCGGGGTTGAGTGATACCACAGAACCAAGTACACCGCCACGCCTTGCAAGTTCCAATACCAAACGAGCCCCCATAGACGAACCCACAGCATCGATACCGGTTAAATTGTTGTTGTGTAAAAACCTGGTGACAGCATCAGCCAGGGCAGGAATAGTTGTTTTTTTTAGGGCGGGTGTTTTACCATGACCGGGTAAGTCAATGGCAATTATTTCCCTATGCGAAGCCAATCTGTCCAGCACGGGTATCCACGACTTCCAGGAACCACCGAGCCCATGGATCAATAAAAGAGGTGTACCTGTGCCATAACGAATGTGATTCATTTTCATAAATAGAAATTTTAAATGACAAAGACAAAGTGACCGTTGCAAATAAAAGGCCATGGTCCTTCCAGCGAATGTTTTATTTTGCCGGTAAAAACTATCTTTTGCCTGCACAATATTTTGAATCTTTATGCCATGACGAATGAAAATACTTCCACTGACGTAGTGCTGATAGGAGCAGGTATTATGAGTGCCACGCTGGGAATGTTATTAAAGCAATTAGAACCTGGACTGAACATACAAATTTTTGAACGACTCAATGTTGCTGCGGCAGAAAGTTCAGATGCATGGAATAATGCAGGTACAGGCCACTCTGCATTTTGCGAACTCAATTACACACCTGTACAAGAGGATGGCAGCATTGATATAAAAAAGGCAATTAAGATTGCTGAATCTTTCGAAGTGTCAAAGCAGTTTTGGGCTTATTTATTGGAAAGCCAACAACTGTCAAATAAGGGTAAGTTCATACATTCTATAGCGCACATGAGTTTTGTATGGGGCGATGAAAACGTAAGCTTTTTGCGAAAGCGTTTCGATGCCTTACAGCAATGTCATCTATTTACAGAAATGCAGTATTCACAAAGTCCGGAGTTGATCTCGCAATGGGCTCCGCTTATTATGCACGGCAGAGATAATAATCAAAAACTCGCAGCCACTAAGATGGACCGGGGTACCGATGTGAATTTTGGCGCTCTCACCCGCGGCATGTTTGAGTGCCTGAATCGAATGGACACTGTGCAATTGCATTTTGATCATGAGGTGCGTGACATAGAAAAGAATAATGGCAGTTGGGAAATAACAGTTAAGGATGAAGAAAGCGGTGATAAAAGAGTGGTACGAACAAAGTTTGTTTTTATTGGAGCAGGCGGAGGTTCATTGCCTTTGTTGTTGAAATCAGGCATACCGGAAGCACAGGGATATGGCGGCTTTCCTGTTAGTGGCCAATGGCTGCGCTGCACAGATGAAAGCGTCATTAATCAGCACAAAGCGAAAGTGTATGGGCTTGCATCAGTGGGTGCACCACCTATGTCTGTGCCCCATTTAGATACAAGGTATATAAAGCGAAAACGTGAATTGTTGTTTGGTGCTTATGCAGGAT
>MWVX01000296.1_pt1 | contig 14777 bp, 13 predicted proteins | sample 1047311 | NCBI WGS metagenome assembly MWVX01 (sample SAMN06349984, study PRJNA376086) | soil metagenome | isolation source: MtG-4 sample Antarctic (ecotone) soil | place: Antarctica | collected 2015-01-13 | reverse complement strand
CGCCCGCGCATCGTCAATCATTGCAACGAGCTGTAAATCAAACCGCGCAAATTCTTTTTTGTCGGTTGTCATTGCATCGCGGTCGAGAGCGTGCGTGTAAATCTTCCAATCGGTCTGGGGGCGCGGAAAAACAGGCATTAAAAGGGCGACTTTAAGCCGGTCGGCGATTTCAGCGTTTCGCTTGAATTTTCGCTTTACATCTTCTTCGTGAATGTTGAAATCATCGCTGGTTTTGCCCGCATTGTTCGGAATGACGAGAATCGTGTGCGTCTTCTTCCCGTCTTTGGCTTCTTCGCGCATAGCCTTCGGCACATACAGATAATACGGATAAGCAAAACCTTTGTCAGACTGCGCTTCGATTTTGACAATTTCGGATGAAACATTGCCGACGGTCTGCGCCGGAGAAATGCTGAACGTTAATAAAACAAATAATAAAATATAAATGACTTTTTTCATAAAAGATTTTAACGCCGGTCGTGAAAGTTTTGTTCAATTTTGTTAATAATAGTCTGCTCCGGCAATCGGCAAACCAATCAGATTAAATCAATCAGCCAATAACAGAAATGACGAGGTGCAAAACCGCCAGAAAGTGCCGAACGCCCAGCTCACCCGCCGCCGGAAGCGCAGAGAGCGAGGCACGAGTGAACGAAGCTGTAGGCGGTTCGGTGCAGCGCCTTGTTCGGGCGCTGTTGATTCACTTTCGCTTAAGACTGTAACGCTTTACGCAAACCGACGCGGCTGTGTCCGCTCAGATACCAATTTTTCGTTTCACAAAACACCTCATAGCCTTGTCGTTTATAGAACTCCGGAGCTTCATAGCCAGCCGTCCATGTATAGATGCTCTCAACGCCAAGTGCTGCCGCTTTTTCCTCAAGCTTTTTGAGAATTTCCGCGCCGAGACCTTGCCTGCGGTAGGCTTTCTCAAGGAATAACTCCTCTAAGTAAAACCAGTGTTTGTCTGAGAAGCCGTTAGTTGAGCCACACGCGCAGCCAATGAAATTCCCTTCTTCTAAAGCGACAAAGCTGCATCTTTGAGAGGGCTTGAGAGGATTGCCATGTGCTTTAGAAGCCTCCCTGAAACGCACATCTTGTAAGTGTAATTCCGCGTCCGTTACCTCGCGTTCTATAAAGCAGACAGGTTTCATGATGGAGTTCTGGTTGATGAATTTCGTGTCGGGACAAGGTGTTAACGCGGTAGGATAAGGTTCCAATGCTTTATGTAAACCGACCTGGCTATGTCCGCTGGGATACCAGTGTTCCAGTTCGGCGAGAATCACATAGCCTCGTCTCTTATAAAACCCCGGAGCATCATAGGCAGCAGTCCATCGCCACATATTCCTAACTCCAAGTGCTGCCGCCTTTTCCTCAAGCTTCCCCAGAACTGTCGCGCCAACTCCTTGCCCCCGATAAGGCTGCTCAACGAATAGATTCGTTAAAATCAGCCACTGACCATTATCGTTAGTGAGTCCGCTGGCACAGCCAACGAAGAGCTTTCCATCCATGGCAACGAACGTATATCTTTGAGAAGGGTGAACTGGGTTGCCGTATTCCATCGCGAGTTCGTCAAAACCCGCATTCATGCGTGAGAATTCGGCTTCGCCCATCTCCCGTTCGACAAGAGTAATAGTAGTCATATTGCAACCTAAGCGAGCTTTTGTCCTGCTACCGTGGAGTACTTCATTATGTATTAATGTATATCACAGTCGACAACGCTGCGCGCAGCGCCCGAACGGTTGAGATGACGTGGCGCAAAACCGCTACGGACAAGTTTAGGTCTAACAAGCGACGTTGATGACAAAGTCGCTGTTTTGCGCTCACATCCAATGACTTGTTGTGCGCGTCATGGCTATCGAATCCTCTTCTTACGCTTGATACAGCTTCATTCTAACGCCGCCGCGCGGTCTAAGCGTGACGGAAGTTTCCGGTTCAATCGTCTGTGCGTCAGCAAGGCGCAAACGATATTTCTGCGCGACGGTCGCAATTATTAACTGCGCTTCCATCAGCGCGAAGTTGTTGCCGATACATTGCCGCGCTCCCGCGCCAAACGGAAAGTAAGCGAAACGTGGACGAGCCGCGACTTTTTCGGGCGAGAAATGTTCAGGGTTAAATTCTTCCGCCCTTTCCCAATACTTCGGATGGCGATGCGTGATGTATGGGAGCAGCAGAATTTCGGAATTTGCGGGAACGCGATAGCCGCCGATTTCGTCCGCCTCGATTGCGGCGCGCGACAGCATCCAAATTGGCGGATAAAGTCGCATCGCTTCCTGAAACACCATCAGCGTATATTTCAGATTCGGCAAGTCTTCAAAGGTCGGCGTTCGCCCGCCAAGCACATCGAGAATTTCCGCGCGAAGTTTATTTTCTATTTCGGAATGTTTTGCCAGCAGATACCAAGTCCACGCGAGAGCCTGCGTCGTTGTTTCGTATCCCGCGCCGATAATCGTTATCGCCTGGTCGCGCAATTCCTTGTCACTCAAACCTTCGCCCGTTTCTTCGTCTCGCGCCGCCATCAGAAGTGAAAGCAAATCGTCGGGGTTGCCCTGCCCGCGCCGACGCTCATTGATAAGGTCGTAAACGATTCGTTCGGCGTTTGCGACTGCCTGCCAGAAGCGGCGGTTTTCCCAGGTCGGAAAACTCGCCGGAAACTTAACGACGGACATAATGCGGTTTGTCGTGTGTTTGCGAATAACCTCGAACGATTGACTCACGCGGTCGGCTTCGTACGCTCAAGTCGCGGCTGAAAAGAGCTTTTCCGACAATGCCCAAAGTAAGACGCAGCATTTCCGCGTCAACTTCGACGGAAACGCCGCGCTCGGCAAGCGGTTGCCAGCGTTCGAGCATCGCCTCACACGAGTCGGTCATAATCTTGGCGAACGACGCAATTTTCTGACGGTGAAAAGCTGGCTGCGCCAAACGACGCTGCCTGAGCCAAACATCGCCTTCGCTGACAAATAAACCGTTTCCGGTTGCCGCCGCAACTTCCTTGTAATTTTTGCCTTTGCGATAGTTTCGGCTGTTTGTCTGCAAAACGTATTCGACGTGCTGCGCGTCTGTCAACATAAACGAAGTCCACAGTCCGCGAAAACAAACGAGGTCGCCGTAACGGTCAGCCAGATTGACAAAAGTTTGCAGTGTGTCGCGCTTAAACTCCGGCATCATCCGAAATAACGCCAAACCGCTGACACCCGGAGCTGATGTATGTTTAAGAATCGCCTCCATAAAGTTTCTCCATTTTCACAAGAAAGCACACTACGGCGGAGTTGACGTGGCGCAAACTTTCCTAAGATAACAAATAGTTGCCTCTCCTTTAAATCCTAAACAAAAGAATTATCGAATCAGGTTTGTAATGCAAACTAGTCTTTGACAAAGATTAATTTGCAATTTATAACATAAACAGGTTCAAGTTGCAAACCAAATATTTTAGGAAAGTTGAAAGGAAAATAAGTTATGAATAACGAACGTAAAAAAATCGAATATGTGACGGAAATTTCCGGGTTCGGATATGGCTTGCCGTGGGTTATTTGGGGAGTAATCGGTTTATTCCCGCCCGTGTGGGGATTCGTGGTCAGCCCATTGCTTGCTTCTTTTAATATTTCCAGCGAAACAATAGATGCGGCTTGCCTTTTATCATTGGCTTTACTTATCGCTTTGGCAATCTATTTAACCTTTTTCACTTTGAAATTTTACCGCCGAACTTACGGGCGAGTTCGCATTGAAAAAAAGGAAAGACTGATAACCGAACTGAAATATTGGTTCTATATGATTCCGGTTATCCTCACTTTTACTGCCGGACTTTGGACGGATAGAAATATTCATCCGCCAACGAGTGTTTCATTTCTTTGCCTCGCAGGTTTTTCTTTCGTTCTCTGGTTTGCCAAAGGTCGAGGGATTTCAAATCATCAACTTTGGCTTGGATTTATGATACTTCTGCTAAGTCTGTTTCCGCTGTTGGGTTTCGTGCGACATGAAGAAGTTTATGGTTTTAGCCCTCTTGATTACGCCACTTTGTTAAGCGGAATATTTGGTTTGATTTTGGCAACCGAAGGCGTTTTTGACCATTTAATTCTCGCGCGAACGCTTAAATCTTTGCCGAAGGAGGAAGAAGAGTATGAGTTTGTTTAAGGAAATCACGGAACTCGACAAACTGCTTCATGAGCCTTCGCGTCTTGCCATAATGACCGCGTTATCGAACTGTGAGAGCGCGGACTTCATTTTTCTTCAACGTCTGACAGGAATGAGCAAAGGAAATCTCTCCAGCCATTTATCAAAGCTCGAAGAAGCAAATTTAGTAGCGATTCAAAAAAGTTTTGTCGGGAAAATTCCGAATACGAATCTGAGTTTAACTAAAGACGGATTGAAAGCCATCAACGAGCATTGGAAAAAACTCGAAGAATTGCGAAACGGCGCAAACACCTGGAAACCCGAAAATGAGATAAAACCTATATAAAATCAGTGCAGAACCACGCACGAAGTAAGTGTGTCTTTTGCGCCCTTACTTCGTGCGGGCTTCCGCATTATAAATATTATGAAAAATTTAATTTACCATATTCTTGCCGCGCTGACTTTTTCAATCGTTTTATCGCTGACGATTTTCGCGCAAAACGCCGCTAACCGCTCTATCGAAGGAAATTGGTTGAGCGTCGTCGAAGTTAGCGGAATAAAATTGAGACTCGCGTTGAGAGTTTCAAAAACTGCCGACGGAACGCTTGCCGCTAAGTTTGACAGCATTGACCAAGGTGCAACCGGTTTGGATATTGAAACAATCACCCAACAAGGCAACGCAATTCGATTTGAAGCGAAAAACTTTGGCTTGGATTAAGAGGGAACGCTCAACGAAAAGGGCGACGAAATTGCCGGACAGTTAAAACAGGGAGCAGGTTCGCTGTCGGTAGTTTTCAAACGCACCGCCGCCATTCCCAAACTTAGCCGTCCGCAAGACCCGCAGAAGCCTTATCCATACGACGAAGAAGAAATCAGCTACAAAAACACGAAAGACAATGTGAAATTAGCCGGAACGCTGACTTTGCCGCGCACAAACGCAAAACATCCGGCTGTAATTTTGATTACCGGAAGCGGAGCGCAAGACCGCAACGAAACAGTCGCCGGACATCGCCCGTTTCTCGTGCTGGCGGATTACTTGACCCGTCGCGGAATCGCCATTTTGCGCGTGGACGATAGAGGCGTAGGCGGTTCCGATGCGGGTTCGCCAAACTCTACGAGTGAAAATTTTGCGGGCGATGTAATCGCCGGAATCGAATATCTTAAAAGCCGGAAGGAAATCAATCCCAAACAAATCGGACTCATCGGACACAGCGAGGGCGGAATGATTGCACCGATGGTTGCCGTTCGTTCAAAAGACGTAGCGTTTATCGTCCTGATGGCTGGTTTGGGACAAACGGGCGAAGATGTTCTCTACACGCAAACCGAATTGCTGCAAAAAGCGGACAAAGTGAACAAGGACTTAACCACGCAAACCAATGCTTTATTGAAGAGCATTTTTGCGATTTTGAAAACCGAGCCGGACGACAAAATTGCTGAAAGCCGCATCCGCGAAACGATTGCCAAACAATCAAGCGAAATGAACGAGGAACAAAGAAAAGTGTTCACGCCAGTTAAAGCCAGAATAGAATCACAAATTATTCCGGTATATTTGACGGCGTGGTTTCGTTATTTTATCGCTTACAATCCGCACCCGACGCTCGAAAAAGTAAAAATTCCGGTGCTGGCAATTAACGGCGAAAACGATTTGCAGGCTTCAGCAAAGGAGAATCTGAATTTAATCGCCGCCGCGCTCAAAGGCGGAGAAAACAGGGATTATACAATCAAATCTTTCCCGAAACTCAATCATTTATTCCAAACGAGCCAAACCGGAATGGTGACAGAGTATGGCGAAATCGAAGAAACAATTGCTCCAGTAGTGCTGGAAACAATTTCAAATTGGATTCTGAAACGCGCCCGCCGCAAATAAAAATAAACGCCGGAAGACTGAATAGGGTTCAACCATCGGCATTTCTATTCTGTATTCAGAATTTAGCCTCACAATTCACGAAAGCCGTCGAACTTTGTATTAAGCCGAATTATCTTTTGTATAATCTAACTTTTTTACTGTTTGCTAAAATGGCTGTCAAACTAAAGTTATCTTTCTAGAAAAACTTATTTTCTTTATTAATTTTTCAATTCCACATAAATTTTATTCGAGCCCGTTATTTCATAGTCGCTTGCAGTTCGCGCAGTAAATCGCTTGGCGTCCATTCGTTGCCGGAAATGATTTCCTGAACTTTTCCTTCGGGTGAGATGACAATTGTGCGAAGCGAGTGGTCAAATTGTGTTTTGTCATCGGCGTTAAGCTGGTAACGCAAGCCAAAAAAGTCGACAATTTCTCTGACTTCCTTTTCTGAGCCGCTTGCCAGCTGCCAGACGGTAAAATCCGGTTTAGCGTTTTTGCCAAAATAACCCAAACCGTATTCTTTGAGTTTAGCGGGCGTGTCGGTTTGCGGGTCAAACGATATACTGAGGAGGCGGATTTTATCTTTTAATTCGGGGTTATCTTGCAACCCGTTGGCAATGTCCGAGAAATTTTTCGACATTAAAATACAGTATTCCGGCAGCGGACAGCGCGAATAAATAAACGTAATCGCCAGAGCCTTTCCGCGAAAATCCTTCGTCGAAATTTTTTTTCCGTCCTGGTTTGTCAGATTAAAACTTGGAACTTCTTTACCAATTTGAGCAAATTTTTCATTTGCCGGCGGAAGCGGCGGCTGATTTGGATTCGGCGCGGCGACAATTCCGATTTTCTCCAGCCAGTAACCTTCTTTGTCAACCACCAAGTCGGCGCGAATTTCCGCGTCCTTTGTCAAATCTTCCCACACCCAGTCTTCACGAATCGGAAAATCCATCGTCATCGCGTCCATATAACCCGGAATTTCGTCGTGTGCGATGGTCGCTTTCTTTTTCGCTTTATCGACGGAAATAATTCTTCCTTTCAAGTTGTAGCGTTTTGCATCAGCCGAAACTGTTTCCGTTTGTGTTTGAGACTTTTGGCAAGCAGTAAATAACGATGCCGTCAGTAAAATTAATAAAAAATAGCGCATAAAATAATTTTTAATTTGTTTCAATTGTAGCCTTCCAAATCGGTTAAGTCTTCGTAAATCATTCCGCGCCGGTCGCGCCGTGTTTTGGTCACGGCTTCGTAACCGCCTTCTTCGTTGCGCGATATTTTGTTGTGCGCGTAAAGTCCTTCAAGCGCGAATTCGCACGCCGAAACAAGTTTCGCATTGCTCTTGCGCTCAATGTCCAGAGTCGTTCTTGTTGATTCAATCAAATCGGGAACGGCGTCAAGCAACATCACGCCTTCTTCCGCCGAAGCCGTTTCCGAAAGCAGAAGTTTATTTCCTTCGTCAAACCATCGAACGGTTGGCTCAAAATCAATTCCCAGAAAGAAGCCTTCAAAAATCACGCCGCACGCGCGTTTGATTAAATCCTTCGCCAGACGCTGCGCGCCGATTTGCTCGCCTTCGTATTCAAGCTCCATTTTTCCGGTCATCGAAGGCAAAGCCGAATAAACATCGGAGATGCGCGGCACGATTTCTTTTTCTTCAGTGATCAAAGCGCGGCGTTCGGCGTTTGAAACAACCGCTTCGAGGGCGCTAATTGGAAAGCGCTGCGACACGCCCGAACGCTTGTCAATCCGTTGGTCGTCGCGGGCTTCAAACGCGATTTGTTCAACAATTTCGGAAATGAAATCGGGAATTTCCAGATTGAAGCCGTCGCCTAGATCGCGTTCCGTCCACGCTTCCTGTTTGGTGATCGAAGTTCCGAGTCCGATGTCTTTCGGATAATGCGTTTGGATTTCCGCGCCGATACGGTCTTTGAGGGGCGTGATAATTTTTCCGCGCGCCGTGTAATCTTCCGGGTTTGCGCTAAAGACGAGCATTACATCGAGCGGCAGACGAACGGGGAAACCTTTTATCTGCACATCGCCTTCCTGCATAATATTGAAAAGTCCGACCTGAATTTTTCCCGCTAAATCAGGCAATTCGTTGATCGCAAAAATTCCGCGATTCGCCCGCGGCAGCAGTCCGTAAAAAATCGTCATTTCATCCGACAAAAGATGACCGCCTTTTGCAGCTTTTATCGGGTCAATGTCACCGATAATGTCGGCAATCGTAACGTCCGGCGTGGCGAGCTTTTCGACAAAACGCGAATCGCGTTTCACCCAATCAATCTTTGTTTCGTCGCCATTCTCTTGAACTTGCTGTCTGCCGTAAGCCGAGAGCGGCTCGAACGGGTTGTCGCTGATTTCCGAACCGGCGATAATCGGAATTTCTTCGTCGAGCAGTTCAGTTAGCTGCCTAATAATTCGACTTTTGGCTTGCCCGCGCAAACCCAAAAGAATGAGATTGTGTTTCGCTAAAATCGCGTTCGTGATTTGCGGCACAACCGATTCTTCATAACCGAGAACGCCTTTGAATAATTTTTCACCCGTCCGAAGTTTTTTTATTAAATTCGCCCGCATTTCATCTTTGACCGAACGCGTTTGATATTTATTCGTTTTTAATTCGCCTAATGTTTTTGCTGTATTCATAATTTCCCTTTGCTCGTATTTTAAACTTTTTCACCGACTAAATAAACCAACGCTTTTTAGCTTAATAACTTTTACACTTTTGCTTATAAATCTATTCTGCCACACGTCACTAAGAGTTCAAGAGGAAAATAAAATTAGCCGCAAATAACACGAGTAACACGAATTATTGTTAATTATCTCTAATGTTTATTCGTGCTATTCGTATTATTCGCAGCTAAATCTTTATAAGTTTTTTAGTTTGTCGGCAATTCAGGCAAAGTATATTTGCGTCCGGCGTTTTGTTTTTTCAAGTATTCCGTTAAAGGCTCGAAGTAGCGAAGCATCGCTTTCGCGCTCAAATCTTCACCGGTTGTTTCTTTCAACACGATGCGCCAATCACGCGATGCGCCCGGACTCATAATCTTTTTCAAAAAATTACCAACTTCTTTGTTGCCGTAATAATTCGTCGCCCGCGGGTCCTGCTTTAAAATTTTCGTGGCAATGTGGTCGTGCATCTGGAACAGCAAAACGTAGGAAAGCGCGTAATCGTAATACTGCGCCGCGTCGTCATTGATGTGCGTTTTCGTACAGGCATCACAGAATTGCTCGCTTCTGTCGGACGGCGGAACAATTCCTTGATATTGCTTCACCAATTCCCACCAGCGTTTATTATATTGGTCTTTCGGCAGATTTTTTTCGTAAAGATCGTATTCAAATCCGGGCATCGTGCCGGCGGAAAAAGGTATAAAAACAACATTGCTCAACGCTTCACGAAGAAGCAGCTGCGTTTGGTCAACCTTCGCGTCTTTTGAAACTAATCCACGAGCTTCGAGAAAAGGTTTTTGCAGCGCCGCAAGTCCCATCATCGAACCAATTGCTTCGTGATAAGCGCGGTTCGCGCCTTCGCGCAGCAATACGGGAACGTCTTTATTGGTATAGCTGATGTAATAATAAATGTGTCCGAGTTCGTGATTCGAGGTTTCAAACCATTCGGCGTTCGGCTCAACCGACATCAACGAACGAACATCGTTTTCCGAATCCAGATGCCAGGCTGATGCGTGATTATTCTTTTTATATTTCGCATCGGCGGGCAGCGGATAAAGCGACGATTTGTCCCAGAACGACTGCGGCAAGCGCGGGAAACCTAAAGACACGTAAAAGTTTTCGCCTTCTTTAACAATCCATTCGGGCGATTTATTTTTGAGGGCGGCGTTGACGTCCATTCCTTCAACCGTCACCATCTCGCTCCAATCCTGTCCCCAGCGATTCGTTATCCAATCGGCAGGCAACTGATCTGGAACGGGCTGGTTATATTTTTTCGCCAGTTCGTAACGCGCCCAAGTGTGCAGTTCACGGTAAAGCGGGCGCAGTTCGCGGTTAATTTTATTCATCAACCCCTGCATTTCTTCCGCCGTCATCCCGTAATCGGAAACTTGATAACTGTAATAAGATTTGTAACCGAGCGGTTTGACCGTTCCGTTGCGCAACCTTTGCAAATTCGCCAACCCGTCTTTCAGCCCGATGCCGACTTGTTTGGAAGCGTCCCACGCTTTACGTCGCTCGGTTAAATCATTCGACTCTTTCAAAATTTTATCAATCTGGTTCGTCGTTACCGATTTTCCGTCAATCTTAAAATCAAATCCGAAGAGTTTTTCCGTCTGCGCGGTTTCGGCGGTAATGCGCTCCTTGACTAATGCTTTGGCAATCTCCGGATTTGCCGCAGCGATATAAAGAATCGCCTTGAGTTGTTTGACTTGAATCGGGGTTAAATTCTTCTCTAGTTTGAGAAATTTTGTCGCGCCGTCAATATTCTTTTTGCTGCCTGTAAAAGCGACGAGTTTTTCGTTTGCCGCGACGGTCGCTTTTGAATTAGTGTCGTCGCCTTCGATAATCATCGTGTTTGATTTCCACTCGGCTTCCGACGATTCGTAACGCAACTTCGTCCACACCATCGAGTATTCGTCAATAAACTTTTGCGCCTCAATGCGAACGTCGTCTTTTGAAATCGCCAGCGTCGCAGGCGGGATGACAATGCTAAAAACAAACAGGGCAAGCAAAACGCTCGTCACTAACTTTTGACATACTTTCTTGAACATAATTTTCCTTTCATCCTTTCAATTGAATTTTTCTGATTTGAAAAAGATTTTTCTCTTCCGAATAGATGATAGTTGAGAGATAAAAGATGACAGAGAAATTTGCAATATTCATTTGTCATCTATTCCAAAGTAGCCAACTTTTTATTTTCGCGCCAAAAGAAAAAGTCCAAAGCGTTAAACTTCAGAGTAATCCAAAACCCAAAATCAAAAGACGTATTTGTTCGCCTGAATTAAAGTATCGGCAATTCGCTGTCGCGCCGCAATCGTATTCACAGGCGAATTGTTTTTCGTGAAACGCTTGAGCGCAACTAACAGCATTTTGCCTTCGTCGCCTTCGCTCATCGCCGCAATCGTGTTACGCGCCGCCATTTCAATCCGCTGCATCGCGTCGTTGCAGAAAACCGAAGCCATATCAATTTGATTTTCAGCATTACCTTTTTCCGCAAGTTTTTTCGCCCGCAAAATCGCCGTTTCCATCGAATAAGCGTCAATAATAATATTTGCCGCGTTGATCAGAATTTCCTGCTGATTTGCCAATTCGGTCATATATTTTTGCGCCGCCGTACCGAGAATCATTAGCGCGACTTTTTTGGCGTTTGCCGCCAGTCTGGTTTCCGCCGCGAGCAAGCCTTCATCTTCGTCAAACGACATTTGCGGGTTCATCAATTCATCTTGCAAAGCCTTTGCCGCCTGCAGCAAACCAAGCCTGCCCTTCATCGCGCGTTTCATCAATTGTCCGGGAATCAGCATTCGATTAATTTCGTTCGTGCCTTCGAAAATGCGATTGATACGTGCGTCACGATACGCTTTTTCCGCCGGATAATCCGCCGAATAACCGTAACCCCCGTAAATCTGCACCATTTCGTCAACGACGTAATCAAGCGCTTCGGAACAGGCGACTTTATTGATTGAAGATTCAACCGCGTATTCCTCGATTGATTGCAATTTTTTTTGATTATCAGCGCCGTCGCCGATGAGCGCGTCAATCATTCCGACTGTGCGGTAGGTGATTGATTCGGCAACCCATGTGCGAATCGCCATCTCCGCGAGTTTGTGTTTCATCGCGCCAAAGCTGGAAATCGGTTTGTTAAATTGATGGCGTTCGTTGGCGTAACGAATCGAATCGTGCAGCGCAAGTTTTGCGCCGCCCGTCACCGACGCGCCGAGTTTGAAGCGTCCGACATTTAAGATGTTAAAAGCGATTTTTGCGCCGTCGCCAACATTGCCGATTAGGTTTTCAACCGGAACTTGCGCATCTGACAAAATAAGCGGTGTCGTGCTGGAAGATTTGATGCCCATTTTATGCTCTTCCGCGCCGGGACGACAATTCTCGCTGCGCTCGACGACAAACGCCGAAAACTTTTCTTTCTCGCCGTCAACTTTAGCAAAAACAATATAGACATCGGCAAAGCCGCCGTTGGTAATCCACATTTTTTCGCCGTTGAGAGTGTAATGCGTTCCCTCTTCAGAAAGTTTCGCGTTGGCTTTTGCGCCGAGCGCGTCTGAACCCGAACCGGCTTCCGAAAGACAGTAAGCCGTCACGACTTCGCCGGAAATAATCGGCGGAATCCATTTTTGTTTTAATTCTTCCGAGCCAAAATAAAGAATCGGCAGCAGCCCGATCGAAGTTTGCGCGCCGTAACCGACGCCGAAACCGCCGGCGCGCCCCATATTTTCGGCAACTACCACGCCCGTCGTCTGGTCGAGTTCAAGACCGCCATATTCTTCGGGAATGTTTGCCCCCAAAAGTCCGAGTTCACCTGCTTTGACAATCAGTTCACGCGCCATCTGCCAGTTGTGTTTTTCCATTTCGGCAATAACGGGACGAACTTCCGAGTCCACAAATTCGCGCGTCGTTTCACCAATCATTCTTTGCTCTTCGGTTAAGTCTTCGGGTGTAAAAATTTCGCTTGCCGTTCGGTCTTCAATCAAAAACGCGCCGCCTTTGATAAAGTCTTTTTCCATTTGTGCATCCATAACTTCTGCTCCTTATTTATTTGTAAAAATTATCGCTTTCAATTCCGAGCGCGTGATTAAATCTTGCCCGGTAGTTCTCAAAGGCAATGCTCGCCGTTAATTCGACAATTTGTTTTTCATCGAAATAATTTTTCAATCGCCCAAACATTTCGTCGGAAACTTTGACCGGCGTTTTCGAAATCGCCTCCGCATATTCCAAAGCGACCTTCTCGCGAACGGAAAACAAATCGCTGTCGAAATAATGCGAAACAGCGCTTATTTCTTCGTCGGTTAAAACACCGCTCTTTTTGCCCAGCGCGGGAATAATATCAATACAAAACGGGCATTCGACAATTTGCGCCGCTCGCAGTTGCGCCAGAAGATGAATTCGTTGCTCGACTTTACCCGATTTTTCAATCGCAATTCCGAAAAGATTTCCAAACCACGCAATCGAAGGACGATGCGCCGACACTTTCAACGAAGTGCCGACTTTTCCCGCGATTCGCTTGAAACCGATATAAAGCGGTTTCAGAATAATCGGCGCATCCGTTTCTTCAATTGCTTTGATTAGTTGTGACATTCAGTTAAGCGTTTTTAATTTCCGCCGAATAAATCTCATCCCGTTCTGATACACTCAGAAATTCCCGCCGCGCCCATTCCGCCGCTCAAGCCGCAATGCGTTTGATTTGCGAATAGGTCGCATTATTTTTTACTTGCGCGTCGTAGAGTTCAACTGCCTGCTGCATTCGCAACCAGATGTCCGGCGACATTCCAAAAGCTCGTCCAAGCCGGTGTGCAATGTCCGCCGTCACCGGCGCATGTTCTTCCAAAATTTCAGCGAAGTTTTGATGGGCAATTCCCAAAATATCAGCCAGTTCGTTCGCTGATATTTTGATTTCCGGTAATGTATCTTCTCGCAAAATCGCGCCCGGATGTGTCGGACGGCGTTCGATTTTTATCGGCATAATTTTCTTTCCTCAATGATAATCTTCCAAATCCAAATCAATGTCGTTGCCGCTTTCAAATTTAAAAGTCAAACGCCAATTCTTATTGATTTTCATCACCCAAGTTCCGGTGCGTTCGCCTTTTAGTTCGTGCAAATCATAACTGGGAAAATTGAGTTGTTTGGGCGCATCGGCTTGATTTATCGCATCCATCTGCCGTAAAAGTTTCGGCGCAAAATCGGAAGCGATATGTTTCGATTTACCTTTCTCGAACAACTCACGCAAACCTTTATGTTTGAAAGATTGAATCATTCTTTAATCCAATCTTTCAAGAATTCCCGCCGCGCCCATTCCGCCGCCGACGCACATTGTGACCATTCCGTAACGCGCGTCACGCCGCTCCATCTCGCGCAAAATCGAAGCGGTTAATTTTGCACCCGTGCAGCCCAGAGGATGACCGAGAGCGATTGCGCCGCCGTTGACGTTGATTTTCGCCGGATTCATTTCCAACGCTTTGATAACCGCCAAAGATTGCGCGGCAAACGCTTCGTTGAGTTCAAAAATGTCAATGTCGTCCATTGTCAAGCCAGCCATTTTCAAAACCTTCGGAATCGCATAAACCGGACCGATGCCCATTTCTTCCGGCAGACACCCGCTCGTTGCGTATGCGACAAAACGCGCCAACGGTTTGAGCCCGAGTTCTTCCGCTTTTTCCGCCGACATAATCACGACCGCCGCCGCGCCGTCCGACATCTGTGACGAATTGCCCGCCGTAACAGTTCCTTTCACGTGAAACGCCGGTTTGAGTTTTTGTAAGCCTTCGATATTTGCGTCGTAGCGCACGCCTTCGTCCGTGTCAAAAGCGATTTCACGCCGCAAAACACGACCTTTTTCATCGGTTTCATCAACCCGAACATCGAGCGATACGATTTCGTCTTTAAACTTCCCCGATTTTATCGCGTCTGCGGCTTTTTGATGTGATTTCAAAGAAAACTCGTCTTGCTCTTCGCGCGAAATTTCGTATTTCCGCGCCAAAGCTTCGGCGGTCAAACCCATATTCAAATAATAGTCGGGATAATTATCAACAATCTTCGGATTCGGACGCACGACATTGCCGCCCATCGGAATCATTGACATCGTTTCCAAGCCGCCCGCAACGATAATCTCCGCGCCGCCCGTTTTAATTCTGTCCGCCGCAATCGCAATCGTCTGAAGCCC